>Ga0209632_10005112_pt1 | contig 11447 bp, 6 predicted proteins | sample COG_10_FD_184754 | JGI IMG/M metagenome (GOLD analysis project Ga0209632, IMG submission 184754) | Pelagic Microbial community sample from North Sea - COGITO 998_met_10 (SPAdes) (version 2) | ecosystem: Environmental > Aquatic > Marine > Neritic zone/Coastal water | place: Helgoland, sampling...
GGCGAGGTTTCTTAATTGGCTTTATCTGCAATCATTGTCCGTATGTTATCCATCTAAAAGATCACTTTCCATTTCTTTTTAACAGCTTCCTTCAAAAGGATATACAGGTTTTTTTAATTTCATCGAACGATCATCTAAAATACCCTGATGACTCACCCGAAAAAATGGCAATTGAAGCAGAAAATTTAGGATTTGAATTCCCGTATCTTTTTGATGCAGATCAAGAAGTTGCCAAAAGTTACCAAGCTGCTTGCACTCCAGACTTTTTTCTTTTTAACGAAAAGAAAGAATTATTCTACAGGGGGCAGTATGATGCCTCAAGACCGGGAAAAAATATTAATGTTACTGGCGAAGACATCTCAAATGCCACTAACCGAATGCTCAATGGCGATAATTCACCGGCCAATCAAATTCCAAGCATGGGATGTAATATCAAATGGAAGTAAGGTTTTTATTTTGACGTCATAACATACACTCCGTCCCAATCGTCTCCGGGAGGATTTTCCTTCATTATTTTACACCGATCAATCAGAATAATTGATGGGTTATCCGCAACTCCGGGAGTAATGCCAGGCTTATTAGGCTCCAAATTCTTAGCCTTTTCAAACATCCCTAATGCCCCATCCCAATCCTGAAGTAGATATTTATCTATTCCCTGCTTAAAGCAATCAAGACAGTCCTGGGTTTCCTGAGAAAGTTCTGACATAAATCCGGTTGGTTCATACATTGCTACGGGTTGCTTTCTACCTTTTACCACAATCCTATCTAGGTACCTAAATGCAATATCATCGCGAGTTTTTTCAGATGCAATCTTGGTTTCCTCCGTTATCATAATGTAGGCTCCATACGCTTTGGCTCCACTTTCACAGCGAGCAGCTAAATTAACCATATCTCCCATCATAGTATAATTAAACCTGTCTAAGGCACCCATATTCCCAACGGTTGCCGTACCTGTATTACATCCAATTCGAGTTTGCATTTTCGTAACTAAGCCGTGACATGAGCCCCACTTATCTGCCTCATGCGACCATTTCTCCCTTAGCTTGATTTGTTCTTGTTGCATTAAAATGGCTGTTCTTACCGATTGATATGCATGATCATCCATTGGAATGGGTGCACCATACATAGCGACTATAGCATCTCCAATATATTTATCTAAAGTACCTCGCTCCTCTTGGAGAATATTAGTCATTGCAGTTAGGTATTCATTCATTAGGTCAACCAAACCTGTAGGACTAAGCAACTCAGAGAAACTCGAAAATGCCTGAACATCACTGAAAAATGCGGTAATCGGTGTTTCTTGCCCACCTAGAGATGGCTCCTCTCCGGATTCAACCATTTGATCAACCAGCTCAGAGGACACATAACTGCCAAACATCCCTTTCAAGCGACCTTTTGCTTTTTGCTCAATAACAACCATGACGGCCAAACCGATAAAGGAAGTACTTATTCCTGCACACGCTGGAGCAGTGATTGGCCAAACAACATGACTGTTTGTAAATGTTACAAATCCCATAAAAAGGTAACCTAACAACAATATTATTCCCGCAGCCTGAACCCAGCTGGCACCCCTACCTTGGTAAACAGCCAAAAATGCCATCAATATACCAACACCCAAAGTCGCCGCATGATCTACTTCTAAAGGAAGGCGTTTAATGTAAATCCCTGAGCTCAGGGTTTTTACCAAGTTACCATGGACAGCAACTTTGGGAGTAGCAGATTTGTCAAAGGGTGTGGGCGCAAGGTCATTAAATGTTTTTTCTTCGGGGCCAACCATTATAATTGCATCTTCAAAATGTGAGAAAAATTCATTTATTCTATTCATTTCATCAATTTGAACATCCAAGTTTTGCTTATTCTGCTCGATTGCATCGACTATCTCTTGTTGTTGGGCTATATAATTCTCATTCTGCGGGTTCTGAATAAGAGCTGAATTAATTTTCCCCAAGACACTTGGTCCTTCGAGCAATTGTATTTTCCTTTCAATCTCTGTTATTTTCGATCTAACAGTGTCATGAAAACGGCTATATTGGATAATATCCTTCATCCCACACATTGGATTATATTTTGATTTTAAAGTCTGAGGTATGAAATAATATGCAATTGCTTCCTGAACTTTTGAAAGGTCTTCAAAATCAGGAAGTTCTTCATTACTTGTCTCCTCTGATAAAAGCCGTTGGGCAATTTCAATTTCACCAGAACTGATTCCAATTTCCTGAAGTATCATTGGATAATCAGAAATTTCTTGGGGTAATTCAACATCCTCAAGTTCGGCCAATATTTTAGAAAAGATTTCGGGCATCAATCTGCGATATTTTTTATAATCTTTTACCGCATAGGCTTTTTTAGCCTCTAAAAGTAACGACCCAGCGACTGAGTCCTCTTTCCATTTGGAAAACCAATTTACTTCAACCCACTGATTTTCTTCTAAAGGTGCTTCAATTAAAACATCACCCGATTTATTAAAAATAGAGAATTTGGAGCCATCTTCAGATATTGAAACATCGTTACTATCTAACCCATAATACGCAAGCAATGCTTCAACTCCGAGGGTATAAATATCCCTTTCTCTGAATAGTGGTACTTCATTTGGCAAAGAGTCAACCAATTCACCAAGCCCATTATCTCCATCATTTCTTTTATAGACCAACCTCAGAGATTCATTCGACTCAACCAGTTCGGTGCTTGCAACCCCTGTTAACCTTTCAATTCTCATGAACAATTCTGATTTCATTTCATTTACTTCATCAACTTTATTTTTTATAACCTCAAGTTGATTATTCAACGATTCAACCTTAAGATTCGCTTCAGACAACAAAGCTTTTCTTGACTCCAATTCCTCACGAATTTCGGCTTCAATCAATTCAACATCTTTGCCATTTTGACTAAAAACCGAACCAGAGTTTGAACTTTTAAATATTTGCTTAAGAAAAGATAACCTTTCTTTCTTAAGATCAATTTGAGGTTGTATGACAGCTGAAAGTGCTGTGTTGGATTGAAGAGTATTTTTAAGGTTTGAAAGAGTTAACTCCACGCTCTCAATTTCTCTCTTAACCTCTTCTAAATTAGAACCTTTCAAACTCGATGCATTGATCGAATTGAAAAGTTTTTCAAGCAATCTCAATTTCTCTTTTTTCCTAGCCTCGAGTTGTGGACTAATCACAGCACTTAAGTTTGGGTTTCCCTCCAATGTCTTTGAAAAATTGGTGATCGCAGTATCAATGTTATCGAGTTCGGATAGTCCTTCTGCTAATTTGGAATATTTTCTCATTACTAGATCTCTACTATCGGTACCTGAAGTTAATTCTGTGTTCATTTCATTTAAATGACCAAGTATTTTTGTGTGGTTATTATCCAGCACTTTTAATTTATTTTGTAATGAAGAAATCTCGCTACTATGCTCGGTAGGCATTTCAAAAGGCAAATTACTCGCTTTACCACCCAATATATTATATGCGTGAGCTTTCCCTCCAGCTGGAAACCAAATCGGAACCCAACGGGGAATATTATCCGACTCCCTGAATGGGGGGACCGTAAAAGAGCCTGCCCTACCTAAATAGTTACCTTCTAAATAATTGTGCATAGGGTAAGTTGGAGATTCAGGGTAATGAAAATTTCCGATTAACTGAGAGGTCTGCTTTGAATAGCCAGACATAAAAAAGGGCGGAAAAGGATCGGCAATTGAATCATTCACAAAAGGTGTCGATACACCTGAATACACATTGCCAAGAACAACATTATCTGGATAAGCCAAGACTAACTCACCCATAGCTTTATCGCTCCGAAAAGAATTTTCTTTAGGCACCATTTTTGAGACGCTTTTAGGTGTAAATGCAAAATCAAATGCTAAAACACGGGCTTTACCCAATTCCAAAAGTGCCATTGACATATCTCTAAAAAAAGCACGATCCCAAGGTCTTTCGCCTACATCATCCATGCCCAAGGTAGCCGAATCAAAGTTCACATAAACTACCTTCGGGATTTTAGGGATTGTTTTGTTCCCATCAACGACAACTGAAGCTGAAGAGTTTTTATTATGGGAAAGCTGTCCTCTTGAACCCGGAATATTAGAACTCAAACGCAGATCAACAGACTTAATTTTCCAACCATCTATCAAACCAAAATGATTAACTCCGATCCAGATAAGGGGTATAATAAGTAAACAGAAAAAAGTTATTTTAGATTCTTTGCTTATTTTGAACATGACCTCGTAATATTATTTTAAAAATTGCGTTTGTAGTATAGAATGAATCTTTTCTTTTGCATAATGTGCAAGCTGAAAAGCAACTGATTCGTATTTGCCTAAAAATTCTAATGGACAAATAATAGACCGCTTAACGCTTTAAATTTGATCAAAACTTATAATGACAGACGAACAAAATCCTAAAATACAACAAGCACCAGCTCCTGAAGAACAAGAACGAATAAGAAATGAAGCCGCATGGGTTGAACTTTTAAAACGTGAAATAGGCAAAGTAATTGTTGGCCAAAAGTATTTGGTTGATCGTCTAATTATCGGTTTACTTGCAAATGGGCATGTTTTGCTTGAAGGAGTTCCCGGTCTAGCAAAAACCCTAGCTGTAAAAACACTTTCCCAATGCATAAAAGCTGAATTCAAGAGAATTCAATTTACACCAGACTTACTTCCTGCAGATGTTGTTGGAACATTGATCTACAGCCCGAACCAAGGAGAATTTACCACTAAGCGGGGTCCAATATTTACCAACCTATTACTAGCGGATGAAATTAATCGAGCACCCGCCAAGGTTCAAAGTGCTTTATTGGAAGGAATGCAGGAAAGGCAAGTGACAATTGGAGACGAAACCTATCCTCTACCGCAGCCTTTTTTAGTATTGGCTACCGAAAACCCAATTGACCAAGAAGGTACATATCCACTACCTGAAGCACAGATGGACAGGTTCATGCTAAAACTTGTAGTTGATTACCCAGACCGTGAAGAGGAGCTCAAAATACTCGATTACAACGGAAATGTATCGGTTAAGCACGAGGTCAGTCCTGTGGTAGATGCAGAGACTATCTTCCGATCAAGAAAACTTATCGATGGAATTTACTTAGACGATAAATTGAAAGGCTATTTGGTAGATGTCGTTCTTGCTACCAGAAACCCCGAAAAGTACGGAGCTTCCGAACTCAGTGCATTTATCCGTTTTGGAGCGTCACCAAGAGCGACTATTAGTTTGGCTCTTGCCGCAAAAGCAACTGCTTTTATTCAAGGAAGAAGCTTTGTCACACCTCAAGATATTAAAGATATTGGCTTGGATGTACTAAGGCACAGAGTTATTGTAAGTTATGAAGCTGAGGCTGAAAATGTTTCAAGCGATGACATAATTAAAAAGATTTTTGAAACTGTACCCGTTCCCTGATTCTTTTAATTACCGATCTTTATAATATTCATTTTTTGACGAGCTCATGGACGATCCAGATCAAGAGTTTACAAGAGAAATACTTCGAAAAGTAAGGCAAATTGAGATTCGGTCAAATAGGCTAGTGTCAGAAGCACTTGCCGGGTCCTATCACAGTGCTTTTAAGGGTCAGGGTATCGATTTCGAAGAGGTTCGTGAATACCAACCGGGGGACGAGGTTCGCTCTATTGATTGGAATGTCACTGCTAAAATGGGTCTTCCCTTCGTCAAACAATACCGAGAAGAAAGAGAACTTACTATCGTACTGGCAATCGATATCAGTGATAGTGGCACTTGGGGCTCAGGAGACAGGACGAAAAGAGAGAAACTTGCTGAATTGGGTGCACTACTTGCATTTTCTGCGAACAAGAACGGCGACAAAGTTGGTCTTCTTCTTTTTTCAGATCAAGTAGAGAAGTATCTCCCTCCTGCAAAGGGACAAAAGCATGTTTTAAGAGTACTTAGAGAAATTCTTTTTCATCAAAACCTAAGCAAGAAAACAGATCTGAATGAAGGACTACGTTTTGTTAATCGAGTTATGAGAAGAAGAGCAGTTGTGTTTCTTCTTTCTGATTTCATCATTCCAGAATACGACTCAAAAGAAGAATCGGTTCAGGAGCTCTTTCTTAAGGAACTTTCCACAACTCGTTCGAAACACGACTTGGTATGCTGCCAAGTATTCGATAAAATCGAAATAGAAATACCCCGAGTCGGACGAGTTTGCTTTGAAGACGCAGAAACTGGAGAGATTATACTGATTAATACATCAAATAAAACCTTCCAAAAACAGTACAAAGAAAACGCTCATACCACACAGGATAAACTCGTTCGACAAATGCGTCGGAGAGGAATTGATAACTTTCAATTTTCAACAGATTCAGACTACGCAAAAGCACTTCAGGGGTTCTTCCAAACGAGGGTTAACCAAAGGGGAAGATAAAAATGACCATCTTAAATCTTCTTGCAAGCAAGGGATACCTCCTTGATTTGAACCGGGAAATAGATCAGCCTGTACCCATCTTCAAAAGCTTTTCGCAAGTGATTCAAGAAAACTTGGTGTCTATTCTTGGAATAATACTCATACTTATAACTGCATTTTTAATTTTCCTCATTCTTAGAAAAAAGAAGAAAACTGATTCTACTAAAGAAATTCAAGTTCCTATCGACCCATACGAAGATGCCTTAAATGAAATTCAAGGTCTACAAAAACAACATCCCCCGCTCTCTCCTAAACCATTTGTCTTCAGACTTTCAGAAATTCTAAGAATATATGTGGAGCGCGTTTTTAAGGTTCCAGCAATGGAGTTAACCGGAGAGGAATTCATGAGAGAAATTGCCTCCCATAGTTTTTTCAAAGACGGTTATGACCAAGTACTTCGAGAATTTATTGATCGGGGTGATAGAATTAAATATTCACAAGAAGACGAAGATGATGGACAGATGAAACTTCTTCTTGAAAACGCATTGCACTTTGTCAAAGACACCCACATTAAACTACAGGAATCTCAAAATCCTACTTCTGAAACACCCGCACATACCTGATGAATTTTGTGCAAAACTGGGAAAAAATTCAATTCGCTGAACCCCTTTGGCTTATTCTACTTTGCATACTTCCCTTGATCGCCTGGGCTCAAAATAAAGCTAAGTTTCATAATAATACTCTTTTTTTCCCAACGCTATCGAACTTAAAGATAAATCGCCCAGCAAGATCCGAAAACTCTCAAGTTATTCTTAAATTGCTCAGATATTTTGCTCTCGTTTGTATAATACTTGCTACATCTCGCCCACAACTTGATAAAAGCTCTTCATCTGTTCTCTCAAGCGGAGTGGATATTGTTTTAGCCATTGACCTGTCAGCTTCAATGCTAGCTCTCGATATGAGTGATGATCAAGAAAATGAAATTACCCGATTGGATGTTGTTAAAGATGTAATAAAAGACTTTGTGGCAAAACGAACTCACGATCGCATTGGTCTCATTGCTTTTTCGGTTGACCCATATATTGTCAGTGCTCTTACCTTAGACAAAGAGCACCTCCAAAAAAATATTGATCGCCTACGGGTTGGCTTAACCCATCAAACAGGCACAAATATTGGTTCGGCTTTAGCCGAGGGAATAAATCGATTACGATCCCTAAAATCAAAGACAAAAATACTAATTTTATTAACCGATGGTAAAGATGAGCCTCCCCCACCAAATAGCCCCTTAATTTTCGCTGAAGGAGCAAAAAATGATCGTATCAAAATCTACACTATAGCTATTGGTAGTGCTTCCCGGACTAGAACTTATTTATTCGATCAAAGGTCTCGTGACTTGATGAGATATGCTAACGGTGAACCCGTCGTTCAGGTTGCTGACTATCCTGTAGATAAAGAAATCCTTCAAAAAATCTCAGAAGTAACCGAAGCCCGATTTTACGAAGCTAAAAACAAAAAAGAGCTTTCATCAATATATAGTCAAATTGATAAACTTGAAAAAACTGAAATCGAGCTAAATATCAATACTCTTTTCGAAGAACTTTTTCAATGGCCTCTTGCTGTAGGGCTATTTTTGCTTTGTTTGGAATTTGCATTGGCTAAAACAATATTCCTCAGAATTCCATGAAACTTTTTGCTAATACGGATTTTTTGTACCTAGGTCTAATTACTTTGTGCTCAATTCTCATGCTTTACCGATTGAGTCAAAAGAAGAAGAAGAAAAGATTAAACCTTTTAACCTCTGATGCACTACTTCTTAAACTGGTTCCAAGTTGGTCGTCCAGCCAACAACTTCTTAAATTCTTTCTCTTTATTTTGGCGATTACATTTTTATTTCTTGGACTCGCCCGTCCACAGTGGGGTAGTGAGAATCGAAAATCAGAACCAACTGGAATTGATATTATGATAGCCGTTGATGTGTCTAAGAGTATGCTTGCACGCGATGTACTCCCAAACCGATTGGAACGAGTAAAATTAAGCATTACAAATCTTCTCGAACGGGTTTCTGGCGACCGCCTTGGGCTAATTGCTTTTTCAGGTTCGGCTTTTCTTCAATGCCCCCTCACTCTTGATCATCATGCCTTTACAAAAACTCTAAAAGATTTACAAATTGGAATTATCAAAAGAACAGGAACCGACCTTGCCAGTCCTATTGAAGAAGCAATTTATTCTTTTTCGTCCGATGATACTGATCGTTTTCTAATTCTTCTTTCTGATGGAGAAGACCTAGAAGGACAGGGATTACAAAAAGCGAAGGAAGCTGCAAAATTAGGTGTTAAGATTTTTGCAATTGGAATCGGAGGCAAGGCAGGTGTGCGAATACCAACTGATCCGATTGACCAAGTCGCCAAGAACTTCCTTCGCGATCCAGAAGGTCAGACTATTGTAACTAAACTAGATCAAGATTCTTTAAAATCAATTGCTCGAGCTACAGGCGGAAACTATTATTCCTTAGGTCCAACTGGGGAGGGACTGGCTAAGGTATTCGAAAACCTCCAATCCATTGGCCAACAAAAAAGGCGGGAACAATTATCAACAGAATTGCCTATCGACAGGTACCATTTGTTCGTTGTTTTTGGCTTTGTGTTTCTCTGTATCGAAATGCTTACAATGAAAATAAGAAAAAGGAACATTTCGCAAATATGCTTAATAGTCTCGATATTCACATTGCTGCTACCTGGTTGCTTCAAGCAGGATAATGTGAAGAGAGCTGAAGAAGCTTTGGCCTCAGGTGAACCGAATCGGGCAGCAGATTTTTTTATGGCTGAAATTAAAGCTTACGAAGATACCACAGATAAAATCGACCCCCGTCTTTATCTAAATGCAGGGTTGGCTTTCTTGGATGCTGGCCAATTAGACAAATCAGAAAAATCTCTTGAGGATGCATTGGGTGAAAACTTGGACGACCCACATCTTCAAGCTAAAGCCCTTAATGCTTTGGGGAATATTTCTTATCAACGGGCCAATCAATTTCTCGATAAAAGAAATGTAAAACAAGCTAGAATTGCATGGGAACAAGCTAGAGGATATTATGAAAAGTCAATTGGTCTATCGGAAAACGATAAGGCAAAACAAAATTTACTTTCACTTAATCAGCAAATACAGGAAAGAATTAATGCACTGATCAGTAAAATTTCTGGTAAAGTTTGGAGAGATTTAAATGGTGATGGGAAACCTCAAAAAAAAGAACCAAATCTTAAGGGTTATGTTTTTTGGGATAAAGACCTGGACGGAGAACATAATAAATCCAATGAGCCTGCTGTACAAACTGATGAAAATGGATTTTTCTCGTTCGAATGGATTTCGGATCAATACCCTATTTCCCTTCGAATTGGAACTCAGTTAATCGAAGCAAATCAATCGAAAAACGATTTTCTTATTCCGATGCTTCCTCCTCCACCTCCACCCGAAAGCTCAGAAAATATTAAAAACTATTACCTAAACCTCGAGCAACCGGGGGAAAAAGTAATTGGTATACCCTACCGTTCTGCTCCAACTCTTCAGGGTGTTGTGTGGAGAGATGAAAATGGGAACGGCGAACAAGATTCAAACGACAGGGGGTTTTCATCTGCTCAATTATTCATCGATCAAAATGGCAATTTCCAACTAGATGAAAATGAAACGGCTTTCGAACCTTCTGAGGACGGGACATTTATACAACCAGTCCCACCCGGTCAGTATTCCCTGTGTATTCAACCTAAAAACCCCGATGCAAATGTAACCTTTCCATTTGAAGCTGAAAAGGCTTATTTAGCTTGGACAGATTTTGAATCCCCATCTGTTGACCTGCACTTCGGGATTCAAGATAATTCTGAACAGGAACAAAATTCATCTGCTCCTCAAAACCAACCCCCGCCCAAAGACGAGGAAAATCAGGACTCAAATTCCACAGATTCACTCCCTGAAGATGTTAATGCCCTCTATGAAAGGCTTCTCCAAGAAATGGAGTCTAAAAGTAAGCCTCTGGATCAAGAAATCCAAGTTGTAGAACCAACTTCATCCGGCAGGGATTATTAAACAAAGTGGAACCCTTTAAGAAAGTTTTGAATCAAATGCGTTTCGTTAGAGTTTTGCTTTTGGTATTTTGTAACATATCGTTATTAACGAATCTTCTTATCGGTCAGACACAAAAACTGAAGGTTGAATCAAGCTTCCAACCAGCAACTATAACAATAGCTCAAAGTACCATTTATAAAATTGTTATCCATGGTAGTCAGGAAAATGCACAGGGTACGATGCCAACTGTAGCAGGTTTATCCATTTCAAATTCTCCTCAAACTTTTCGGTCAGCAAGTTTTATAAATGGCGTTCCTTCCGTTCGGTTGGAAATGAGCTTTCAGGTAAAACCAACGAGTATCGGCAAGCACACAATTCCATCTTGGTCGATAAGAGTGGGCTCAAACACGATTCAAGTTCCACCAACAACTCTCAGTGTATTGACCCCAAACCAGCAGGACAAAATTCGCCAAACTGCAGAAGAAAAAAATCAAAATGATTTAAAACAAGCCAGCTTCATTGAATTTAGGAATCCTAGACCTTACCTTTACGAAGGTGAGACTGTATCCACACAAATTGATCTTTATATTTGGGATCGCCTTCCTGTTAGTAGAATCGAAAGGGTTCCGCAAAAAGAAGGTGCCGCTTTTTCCATCACAGAACTTGGACAACCAAAAGAAAAAAGAAATCAGACAAAATTTAATAAGACATACACTATTTTCTCTTGGCCTGTAGGTCTTACCGCTGCCATTGCAGGCTCGCATAATATAAAGTTTAGCACTTCCATTCGAGTGCGTGTAAAGTCTCGCGGCAATTCTCCTTTCAATAACCCCTTTTTCAACGATCCTTTTTTTGGCTTTGGGCGGGAGGAATCAATAACAGTCGAATCAGCAGTCGAAACGCTCGAAATAAGAAAATTACCAATGATTGAACGTCCGGACTCATTCCGCGGTGCCATTGGTAATTTCGCAGTCCGCACAATCCCAGATACCGACCGTGTCTCTCTTGGAGACCCACTTAGACTTACTTTTGAGATTGAAGGTAAAGGAAAC
>Ga0209632_10005114_pt1 | contig 11443 bp, 3 predicted proteins | sample COG_10_FD_184754 | JGI IMG/M metagenome (GOLD analysis project Ga0209632, IMG submission 184754) | Pelagic Microbial community sample from North Sea - COGITO 998_met_10 (SPAdes) (version 2) | ecosystem: Environmental > Aquatic > Marine > Neritic zone/Coastal water | place: Helgoland, sampling...
CTCAACAAAAAATTCAACAAGGCACCATGACTTATCTCAACACCCTTAGGTTTACCTGTGGATCCAGAAGTATATATAATATATGCAGTATCTAACTGATTTGGTAGCTGTCTACTTGTCTCATCAATCCCTTTTTCAAGTCCAATAATATCCTCTATTTTCAAAATGGTAATAGAATCATCATTGAAGAGCTTTTCATCTTCAGAAATCAGTAATTTCAGCTTACTGTGTTCTATTATGTATTTGACCCTTCCTTCAGGCAAAGTTGGATCAATTGGAATATATGGTCTTTTCGATTTTAAAATTCCCAGTAATATTGCAATCATTAATGGAGATCTTTCCATAATTACTCCTATCGGAGCTTGAACATCTACATTATTTTTCACGATGTACTTCAATATTATATCTGAAAGGGTATTAAGTTCGGCATAAGTATATTCCTTATTTACTCCTTGAACAGCAATTTCATTTGGTCTCTTTTTTACCTGGTCTACAAAAACGTGGACTAAAGTTTCATCATTAGAACCATCAATTTTAGTATTATTAAAATCATTAATTAAATTTGATTTTTCTCTGTCATTAAGCATCGGTAATCGAGAAATTTTCATATCCGGATCTAAAACCACATTCTCCAATAAATTGTTAAAATGGTTAACCAATTGCACTATAAAATCCTCCTTGTGTATATCTATATTATAGGTGATATTTAGGCTTAATATATTCCCACGTTGCTCAAATGAGAACTCCAAATCGAACTTACTTGAAACAGTTTGAACTAAGGGGATTTCTTTGATTGATAAATCATTCAGTATATTTCTATCCGATGATTCATCTTCCATACTTTGAAAAATGATCATCACATCGAATAAAGGGTGTCGACTACCGTCTCTTTTAACTTTCAAATCATTGACAAGCTGATCGAATGGAAATTGTTGGTGTTCATAAGCTTTTAGTGTCGTCTCCTTTACATTGAAAAGTAATTGTTTAAAGCTGTCTTCCGAATCTAATATACTTCTGAGTGCAAGAGTGTTTATATACAGACCCAGTTGATTTTGTAAATCCACATGTTCTCTTCCTGCTATAGGACTTCCAATGATAATATCTTTTTGGTTTGTATATTTGAATAACAACAACTTCATTGTCGCCAATAATCCCATAAACAATGTCGCATCATTCTTTCGACATAATTCATTAAAACGATCAATTACATTTCCAGTGTATTTTTTCTTGACAATGGCTCCATTATAGGTTTTAAATACAGGTCTTGGAATTGTATTACTTTGTAGGTTCAATACTGGTATTTCTCCTTGCAATTTTGTCTTCCAATATGCTTTCGATAGCTCTGCCTTTTTAGTCTCCAATTGATTATTATGCCAACTTGCATAATCCTTATATTGTATTGGAAATGGTTTCAATGAATTTGGAACATCATTTATAAAAGCGGCATACATTATTAACAACTCTTTAATCATTATCTCTATTGACCATCCATCGCTTATAATGTGATGCATCACAACACCCATAATATATGTGTTTTTACCCGTTTTGAATACTTTGATTCTAAGCAACATCTCCGTTGCTAAGTCAAAATGATAACTCATTTCTTTTTCCAATATTGGAATTACACTATCAATAGGTTTGACTTTTTTGGATACGTCAAAATAACTGATTTCAAATAACGTTTTCTCAATAGGAAGGATAAATTGTCTGACTTCTCCTAATTGGTTCGTTTTAAAAATAGTTCTCAATATTTCATGTCGCTCTAAGAGTGCATTGAAGGCCATATCCAAAACATTTACATCTAAATCCCCTATTATTTCAAAGGCACTAGGCATATTGTATACTCCTTTGATGTTTTCAAATTGATTAGCCAACCATAGTCTGTATTGTGATGATGATAATGGGTAACTTTCATTTATTGATGCTTTTGGAATAGAAACACTATTGGATTTTGTAGGTTCATGATTAGATATAAATATGATTAAATCTTTTTTATGTTCTTTAATTTCAGACAGTAATTCTGAAGTCATAGCTCCTTTAGGGGCTTTGATATCCAATTGGTCATCAATCAAATTGATAGTGATGCTTTTACTATGTAACTTTTTTAATAAATCGTTCATTATGTCAAAGAAAAAAAAATTACCCTCAAAATATATTATATTGGGATTGGTTTTATAATTTAAAAAGGAAGACTTAAATCTCTAATTGATATTTCTAGTTCCCTGTACGTCCTTTTTCATCTTCATTTCCTGTTTCATGTCTTTTAGCACTGATGTCTTTATTGCCAAATTTATAACTAACTGATAGTTGAATCGATCGGGTATCATAGTAATATCTTGCCGTTTGCAATACACCATTCACTCGACTTTCATTTCTTTCTGCTGAAGATTTAAATAGATCATTTCCTCTCAAAGTAATATTCAAATCTTTATTGAGTAATAAATATTGTAAGGATAAGGATAATGAACTTGCCTCTTTGGTGTCAAAAATACCATTCACGCCTGGCAAACTATACCAAAAATTCACACCCATCAGGAATGTTTTGCCAGCATTCAAATTGAAGTCATTATAGGTTGAAATCGTAGTATTTATACCGTCTTGATCTTCTTGTTCTTCTTCTAAATTAAATTCTGATTTAGAATAGTTTATATCTAAACTATTGTTACTTGACCACCATGATATTTTGTCAAAGGTGTAATTTTCGGAAATTCCAAAACGACTTGTATTTATAAAATTTTCATTGGTAAAACGAATAATATTGGTTGTAATATCGGCTAAGGGTACTTGAGAAAATAAATTATCTTCGTAGCTAAAATATAGTTTAGTAACAAAATTTTTAAAAGTATTTGTTAATTCAAAATTGTCTATATATGCAGGTTGTAAAAACGCATTCCCTTCAATGGATTGAAATGGATTAGAAAAATAAATATTCGGATTCAATTCAAAAAAACTAGGGCGTTCAATTCGCTTGCTATAATTAAATGAAAAATTAGAATTTTCTGTAGCATCATAGGAGAGATAAAACGTCGGGAATAACTTGGTGTAATCATTTTTTGTTGACAAATTTAAATTATCAGATTTAGAATCTGTTTGAGTAGCTTCCATTCGTAATCCAAACTGGGTACTCCATTTATCGTTAAATTTTTTATTCGCTGAAATATATATGGCTTGAATGTCCTCGATATATTTAAAATTATTTTGAGATAACGGCAAATTTATGACTGGATTATCTATTAATCCACTATTAAAAAATACAATATCATTTAAAGATTTTGAATTTGATATTTTCCCCCCAAAACTTAAATCTATCAAATCCAATGGATATTCAATATCCAATTTTGCAGAGACATTAGTTACATCTTGTTTGTTGGTATTTGTTCCTCTATAAAATTGTTCTGACGATGGATTATTTATAATTGAAACGCCGTTATATGTTTTAGTATCTGGGTTGTTATAGGTGAAGTAGTCTAAATTCAATGTTACTTTTCGACCTAAAGTATCTATAGCAATTTCATTGTTATAGTTTATTGAATGAATTTCCGGATTCACATCCATAGTTCCATCAGATAAAAGGTATCGTGTTATTTCATTGGTATCGTTATCAAAAACAGGCGTATAGGGTGCATCTGTCACATCATAATTAGTTTTATTGTATAGATATTGCCCTCCCATTTCCCATCTAGAAGTTATTTGATAATTGATGTCTATTCGCCCATTTAATCTTTTAATACCAGCATTAATAGGGGAGGATGTATACCAAAGGCCATCAGGGAAATAAGCGTAATCATCTTGTTCTTGATAATACGTTCCATCACTGTAATTTATAGAAGTTGCGATACTGAATTTATCTTTATTAAAATTAAAACTTCCTCCAGCTGAACCAGTAGCATAAGTTCGCTGTCTATAAGATGATTTTAATTGTGCATTCCATGAATCTTTTTTAGCTTGCTTCAAGGTGATATTTACCAACCCACTATTTCCTGTAGCTTCATATTTTGCTGGAGGCGTTGTAATAACTTCTATATTCTTAATATCTTCTGATGCTATGGACTTCAAAAAGTTAGCTAAATCTTCATCCGATAGTTGCACTATTTTGTCATCAATCATGACTTGAAGATTACTTTTTCCTATCATGGTAATTTTATCATTTTGGACACGTACACCAGGAGTCACTCTTAAAACTTCCAAAGCATCTCCTTCGGAAGCCTTTGATGAATTTTCTACGTTAAAAACCAAACGGTCTATTTTTCGTTCAATTAATTTTTTCTTTGCAGCAATGGTAACTTCATCTAATTCCTGAGCGTTTACAACCGCTATAGCACCTAAATTAATAGTGTTCTCTGTAACAGTTATGTTTTTGGAATAAAGTACTTGACCAACATAAGTCACTTGCAATGTGTAATCCCCTTGTTTTGCACTTAATTTAAATACACCATTGGGATCCGTAACAGCACCCGTAATAATTGCATTCTCATTAGTCAATAATATTACTTCAGCAAATTCTATAGGTTTTTGAGATTTTTTTTCTAGGACGCTTCCCTTTACGACGGTTTGAGCATTTAATGTAATACTGAAAAGTAATAACACCAAAAAGGTTAAAATTTTATTCATTATATAGGTTTTAAGGTTGATTTAACGGTTTATACGGAAAAGCTTTCAAACTCTGTTTCCTCGTCTTGATTCATATTATTTTGGTTGAAAATTTGAGTGTTCTCAATTTTGAGAGATTGATCTTTAATAGTGCTTTCTATAAAAAAATCATTAAAACTTATAGCTGTATTAAACTTTCTATTTACAAGCGATCTAAGTTTGGTAATTTTTAAACTATGTCCTCCAAGTTCAAAGAAATTATCAGTAATTCCGATCCTTTCTATTCCTAACACACCCTGCCAGATTTCTACTAATTGTTTTTCTATTTTATTACGTGGAGCTACATAGTCTTTTTGGATGAGTGCTTCTGGAGTAATTTCTGGAAGTGCTTTTTTATTGACCTTTCCATTAGGCGTTAATGGCATCGTATCTAACACCATATAATAACTCGGCACCATATAGGATGGTAGTCTAGCTTGAAGAAATTCTCTTAACTCCGATTTATCTATTTCAGATTTAGAAACATAATATGCGACTAGTTCTTTTTCTTTTCCAGTTTCTTTTACATCTAATATGACTTGTTGAATGGCATCTGAAAATTGAACAATCGTGTTTTCTATTTCTTCTAATTCTATTCTATTTCCTCTAATTTTTACTTGACTATCTGTTCTTCCTAAATATTTTAATTCTCCATTTGGTAACCAACAAGCCATATCCCCTGATAGATACATTCTTTCACCTTTAACAAAAGGATTGGGCATGAATTTTTCTTTGCTTAGTTCCAATTGATTCAAATAACCTCTGGCAACGCCTAATCCAGATATTACCAACTCACCAACAACCCCCATAGGTTGTATTAATAATTCTTTTGATACTACATAAACTTGTGCATTGGCAATTGGTTTACCTAAAGTAACTGAATCTGAACTTACTTTTGAACTTAATGCATCAACGGTTATTTCTGTAGGCCCATAATTATTATATAAATAATATCCTTTTTCTAAAAGATTCTTTTTTATCTGTTCTGAAAGCGCTTCTCCCCCCGAAATTATAGTTTTTACACTATTTATTTTCGGGTAATTAGAGAGTAATTCATCTAAAAAAGTAGGCACATAATTTAATATTGTTATTCCATTAGATTCTAGATATTGTCTCAGTAATGCATTATCTAACAAGATCTCTTTTGAAATGATATGATAACAACCTCCTAGAGTAAGGGTGCTAAAAACATCTTCAATACTAGGGTCAAATGAAATATCTGTTAGTTGTAATGAAACTGTAGATTCTGATATATCAAATTTTTCGCTAAACCAACTTATTAGATTGCTTACATTCCGATGCTCCACCATTACACCTTTAGGGTTTCCAGTAGTTCCTGAAGTATAGATTACATACGCTAAATGATTAGGATTGGTAATTTTTTGTAGATTTTTAGTGGTGTATTTGTTTTTAACTGCCTTAAATTTCTCTAACTCTTTTTCATCTATTACAACCTTACAATTACTATCCTTTTCAATATAATTTATTCGCTCTTGCGGATAATTGACATCTATTGGTACATAAGCAGCTCCTGATTTTAATATTCCAAAAATAGCTGCCAATAGCTGCTCACTTCTATCTAGTTTTATGCCTATTAAATCATCGGGCTGGATTGTATAGATATCTCTAAGATATTGAGATAATTGGTTGGATTGCTCATTAAGTTCTTTGTAGGTTAATTGTTTTCCTTCAAATACTACAGCAATATTATTAGGAGTCTTTTTTACTTGCTCTTCAAATAAATCAACTATCGTTTTATCTTTTGGGTAATCAACCTTGGTATTATTAAATTCTTCTAGTAATTGTTTCTTTTCCTTATCGGTAATATATTCTATTGATAATACAGAGTCCTTTGGATTGTCTATTGCTTTACTCATTAAATTCTCAAAATGAACAAACATGCGTTCTATTAAAAAGTCATCATAGATATCCGTATTGTATTCTATACTGAGTTCTAATTCGTCTGTTTCTGCAAACGTAAAACTTATATCAAATTGAGAAGTACTTCTGTTTACTTCGTATTCTTCAACTTGTATACCTTCTAGATTATTGTCTGTTTTTATACTATGAAGTTGTGCTTGGTTTTGTAAAACCACCATCACATCAAACAATACAGAACGAGACGTATCTCTTGGTATGTTTAGTTTATTAACCAATTCGTCAAAAGGATAGATTTGATGTTCGTAAGCTGATAATAAAGTTTCTTTTTGATGCTCTAATACATCTAAAAAACTATTGGCTTCTTCTATTTTTGAACGTATCGCTAAGGTGTTTAAATACAAGCCTATTTGACCTTCTAAATCAGGATGCTCTCTGCCAGCTATTGGTGTGCCTGCAATAATATCATTTTGATTGGTATAGCGGTATAATATGGTATTAACCCCTGACATCAACGTCATAAATAAGGTAGCATCTTTTGATTTTGAAAATGTTTTTAGCTTCTCTAAAAAAGATTTTGAAAAAGTATGGTTTAATATTTTTCCGTTGTAGGTCTGTACTTTTGGCCTATTCTTAAAACTCGGAAAATCTAAAACAGGTAAATTTCCTTGAAATTGAGAAAGCCAGTATTTTTCTGAAACTTTATAATCTTTTTTAGTCAATTCCGATGCTAACCAAACTGCATAGTCTTTATATTGAATCTCTAATTCTGGTAAATCGTATGGTTTATTTTGAACCAAATTGTTATACGGCGAAATGACTTCCGATATCAATAACTCCATAGACCAACCATCACTTATAATATGATGCATGGTTAATGAGAAGATATACTCTTGATTATCTGTTTTTAGCAGCATTGCTCTTAACAATAAACCTTCTTCTAAATTAAACGCTGTAGCATGTTCTTCTTCTAAAACTTTCTCAATCTCTTCTTTTGTTTGATTTGTAAGATTTTTTTCCAAAAGGTTAAACTCAAAAACATTTTCTCCTTTAATATATTGATGTATTTCTCCTGATTCGTTTACTTTAAAATTGGTTCGTAGTATTTCATGACGTTTTATTAAAAGTTTAAAAGCCTCTTCAAATTTTGAAATATCTAAATCTCCTTTTAATCTAACGGCTCCTGGCATGTTATAAGCTAAATTACCGCCTTCTAATTGGCTCAACACCCAAATTCTATGTTGAGATGTAGTGAGTGGGTAATAAGGCTTAATCTCAGTTTGAGGAATCGCATGGTAAACATTGTTTGAAAGTCCTTTGCTTAACACTTTAATTGTTGGAGTTTCGAAGAACGTTTTAAACTTAACAGTTCTGTTTAATTGCTTATAAATTTTGTTTATTATCTGCCCAACTAGTAAACTATGTCCTCCAAGTTCAAAGAAATTATCTGTAATCCCTATTTTTTCAACACCTAATACGTCTTGCCAAATCTTTACTAATTCTTGTTCTGTTTTATTGCGTGGAGCTACATAGTCTTTTTGAATAAGAGACTCTGAAGTAATTTCTGGAAGTGCTTTTTTATCAATTTTTCCGTTAGGTGTTAATGGCATCGTATCTAATGCCACATAATAACTTGGCACCATATAGGAGGGTAGTCTTTCCTGAAGAAAAGCTCTTAAATCAGACTTTTCTATTTCTGATTTTGAAGTATAGTAAGCAACTAACTCTTTTTCTTTTCCTGTTTCTTTTACATCTAATACTGCTTGCTGAATGGCATCTGAAAACTGAACTATAGTATTCTCTATCTCTTCTAATTCTATACGATAGCCTCGTATCTTTACTTGACTGTCTTTGCGTCCTAAAAACTCGATATTCCCATCGGGTAACCATTTGGCTAAATCGTCTGTGTCATACATGCGTTCTCCTTTAACAAAAGGGCTCGCAATAAATCGTTCTGCAGTTAACTCTGGGTTGTTTAAATAACCCCTCGCTACACCTGCTCCTGAAACATATAATTTACCTGAGATGCCTATTGGTAAGGGATCTAAATTATCGTCTAAAATATAAGTGTAAGAATTTGAAATTGGCTTACCTATTGGAATTGATGTTTCATAATTTACTTTAGAAGACAATTTATGCGTTGTACTATAAGTTGTATCTTCAGAAGGACCATACAAGTTTCTTATATCAGCATATGTAGTAATTAATTTTTTCGCAATATCTACAGGAAATGGTTCTCCTGCCAAATTAATTACAGTTGCATTACCCAAACTAGCTCCACTATCAATAAGACTTCTTATACTTGAAGGAACGGTATTAATTAATACTTTTTTGTCTTGCTGTAATTCTTCTCCAATAGTTAAAGCATTCTCTAATAGTTTTATTTTTTTTCCTAAGGATAACGGATAAAACATCTCATAAATAGAAAGATCAAAACAATGAGACGTCGCAGCATAAACTATTTCAAATCTTTCTGTATCAAATTCTTTTTGAGCCCAATCTAGCATTGCAATTGCATTTTGATGCATTATCATCACCCCTTTAGGTTTCCCAGTTGTTCCTGAAGTATAAATTATATAGGCTAAATGATTTGGTTTAGTAATAATTTTTAGATTTTCAATACTATATTCATCTTTTCGATCTTTAAAACTATCTAATTCTTCTTTATCGATTAATACCTTGCAATTACAATCTTCTTGAATATATTTGATGCGTTCTTTCGGATAATTAATATCTATTGGCACATAAGCTGCTCCAGATTTTAATACCGCTAAAATAGCTATCAATAACTGTTCGCTTCTTTCTAGTTTTACACCTATTAAATCATCTGGGTGAATCGTATAGGTGTCTCTAATATATTGCGCTAATTGATTTGATTGTTGGTTAAGTTCTGCATAAGTTAGCTGCTTATCCTCAAAAATTACAGCACTATTATTAGGAGTCTTTTTTACTTGCTCTTCAAATAAATCAACAATCGTTTTTTCTTTTGGGTAATCAACCTTGGTATTGTTAAACGAATATAAAACCTCCTCACGTTCTTTATCAGAAATAATTGGCAGCTTATTTACTTCTTCATGAATATAACTTTCAAGATTGACTAACCAACTTTTTATATTTCCTAAAAAATGATGAACAACATTTTCTGTTGTAAAATTTCTGTCATAAGAAATGGATAGAGTTAACTCTTCTTCTTTGTTGTTTATATTTAGATAAAAAGGGAAATCATTTTTTTCATTATGAAAATTTCCATTGTAGGAAAAGCCAAAAGAAGTGTAGTTACAAAACGAGTTGTTACTTACTAAACTTTCATTAAAATTAGAGTACTTAAATACTTCTTGTATTTCCTCTTTAATTCTATTAAGACATTCTTTAAAAGTGCTTTTGTCAATAGAATTAAACTTATATAATAATATCTGTTCTTTCTTTGCTAAATCAGAAGATGCAATAAAATAGATAGATTCAAAATAACGCTGTAATAAAATATTATATATTGTAAGCAACACTGTAAACTCTACCACTTCATTACTAGCTGTAAGCTTATCAAAATAAGGCAATGCTTCTTTATTAATAATTACCTCTTCCGTCTCTAATAATGTTAATTTACCATCATTAACAGTAGGACATGAATTTAGTTTATTAATCCAGTAGTTATCTATTAATTTATTTTCTAAACGTGTATTCAAAGGAGGAGTAAACTTTATAAACTATTTTTAATTATTCAAAATAATACGAAGGAACAGTAGCCGTGATATTTTGATTTAATGAATCTATTTGTACAATAATCTTATTGACATTACCTATTTTAAGGACTTCACATTCTAACCCACTCAACGGGCCAAAAGTTATTTTTTTAACCTCACCAACTTTTGGAAGTTGAGTATTCATTTCTATGTTAGTAGCATCATTGTCACCTATCAAAAGTTTGATATGAGCAATTTCTTTTTCTGTCACCCTTGCATATTCACTTCCGAAGCGGATATAATTACAAGCACCATTTACAGATAATGCTTTTTGAAATTCTAATGCTGAATTAATATTCACAAAAACATAAGATGGGAATAAAGGCTTCAACACTGTTTTCTTTCGGTCCTTCCATTGACTGACTGTTTTAACCTGAGGTAAGAATGGCTCTAACAAAATCTCTAACAAAGATTCATGTACTTTTTTCTCCCAACGAGACTTGACATATAAAACATGCCAACCAATATTAAATACCATTGAAAATATTAATTTCCGAACACAGCGGTGCTTCCCTCAGTTACATGAGGTGCTTTATGTGAAAGTGTTTTGATTATATACAATCAACAATAAAATAAATGAAATTGTAGATTATATAATTTGAAGATCTTGAACTAGGGGCTAAGATCAATATCCAAATTTATAAATAAATCAAATAACACCAAAATATAAGAGGGGAAAATTAAATATTAATAGTGTTGATAAAAAATTGTCGCAATTTAAACATAATTATCATTTTAAAAGTAGTTTCATTCTTATAGGTTTGGAATTGCTTTAACTTTACAGCAAGAAGTACATCCATAAGTATATATAAAAAACACTTCTTAACCGATTTAAAACTAGTTTATTAACACTTATAAAAGCAACTATTTTTTAGAACGAATTTATCAATTTATCGGTAGAACTTTGTTTGATTTCTTTTTCGGTAAGATGTTGAATTAGGAATGACAAAAGTTCATCAATATCTACTTCGGGTTCAATGACGATTACTTGTGTTGGATTTATCAGCGTGTTTTTTAAACGATATAACAGGTAATTTCCATCTTCGTATTCATCAATATAAAATGCAGAAATTTTATCGTACAACACCATTTCGTTATTTACTGAAATACCTTGAGCATCAATATCAATTGGGATAAAATCAGAATCATTCTTTTTAGTTTGATACACAAGTATAGAGCCTATCAAAATTACTGCT
>Ga0209632_10005151_pt1 | contig 11393 bp, 7 predicted proteins | sample COG_10_FD_184754 | JGI IMG/M metagenome (GOLD analysis project Ga0209632, IMG submission 184754) | Pelagic Microbial community sample from North Sea - COGITO 998_met_10 (SPAdes) (version 2) | ecosystem: Environmental > Aquatic > Marine > Neritic zone/Coastal water | place: Helgoland, sampling...
TTTAATAAACTATCTTTATCCATTTTAGTCATAATTTCCTCTTCTGTTGTATTTATAGGAGAACAATCTATAACAATCTCATTATCATCCACGCCGTCGTTCTCATCATCGCCACCACCAGTTGTATCTACTCCGAGTCCCTCCGCCTCACCTCTAAGTGTGGATTTTAATATAGATTCATTGTACTTTGTTCCATTTCGGATTGCATAGATATCATTGCCAATTGTTTTATGAATACCCTCGCTAGAAAGATAATGGTAGTTTAAATATGGGTTAGCATAATTAATAACATAATTACTATTATATGATAAATCATCTGGGTATTCACCAGACTCGTAATGAAAATCATCATTTCCACCACATCCTTTGTAATTACTGTAAGTGTCGTCGCATAAATTGTCTAATAATAGCAGTTGTGGGCGATCCATGAAACTACCATTCCAAAATGATTCATTGACATCCCAAGCTACATATTGTTCGGTGTAGAATATTGTTATAGTATCACCATCCTCTTCATAATATACACTACCTTGGTCTTCAATACTTGTCATTAAATTTGATAAGTCTAGACTGTTTGGGTTAGGTGTATTTATGAATGTGTTGGCTTTCGGACATTCAGTGTCCCCTCCCAAAACCTCTGAGGAACGAAATGGAATGACAAGTATTAATCTGTTGCGTCTGCGACCACTATTGTTTACATGATGTATTTCTAATTGTCTTCTTTCATAATAACATTTATTATTATACTTTTCAGCGTCCTGATCGGCATGCGGCCAATCATCAACATCATCACCACCCGTATCAGTTGGTATTTTATATAGAACAATAGGTTGATGTTCGGTTAGTTCATGATGTAATCTATATACCTCTTGATCAAAATATAACACATTTGTATTATCAGCAGGAATATATTTAATATTTATTGAATTACCTAAGGATGAATAATCATATATTAATTGTGGATCATGTCCCTGATAATTATCAGCTGTTAAATCTTTAAATATTTTATATATTTTAGTCATTATATAAATTCATTATAAAATAAATTATATTGTATAATGAATTATATTTTATAATGAATTATATATATATATGAAACTAACAAAAGGTAAAATAAATAGAATTATGAATAAAAAAAAAAATTCTAAAAATATAAAAAAGAGAAAATATAAAAGAACAAACACTTGTAATAATAAAGCAAAAAGACATTTGGCTAATAGAACATTAAAATGCTATAAATCGAAAAAACCAAATAAAAAAAAAATATCACAAACCGGATACGATAAACCGTCTGGTTCTCGCTACGCATTAAAGAGACAAAAAGGAGGAGGGGGATTTGATAAATATATAATAGATGAAAATATTATCAATAATACCAAAGCTTGGTTGAATACACAACATAAAATTTATAAAGAGTTGCATGATATAGGAGTGTTAGACAATAAAAAAGGTATATGGGACAAAAATAGTCGCGAAGAAAGTTTTGGTAAGCTTGATAATAGTGACCCAATAGATAGCGAGGCCCTGATGAAATACAAACAATATATTAAAGACCAAAAATTCGACGCGAGAAATATAAAAAATGCGGAGGCCGCCAACAAGGACAAAGATAATACAAACAAAATACAAGAAGGTATAATAGAAAAATTAAAAAAAGACAAAGAGATGGAAAGTAAATCACGGAACAATTGTACTGATTTATCTATAACATTACTAAAAATTACACCTGAAATATTTAACCAAATAACTAAGAAAGGATATATAACGATAGAAATGACGTCGAATTATGAAGAGAAGACCAAATTTAATATAAGACTACCAAAATTCTCTCTCAAAGTAGGTCATTATTTGGTGGTTGAACCGCCTAATGCAGATACAGAACGTTTGGCATTTGCCGAAAAAATGAAGAATGACATAATTAAAAAATTGGAAAGAAAAATAGAAAAAAGTAAAACAAGCGGATTATGCAATATCCTTATGGGTGATTTTGGTATGTTATCCAGTAAAATGTGTAACAAAGCGGGAAAACTAGCAGACGATGATACTGACGATGATACTGACGATGATACTGACGATGATAATTAGTAATTAATATTATATAAGACATTATGTTATTATATATATGGTATGTAAGACATTGTGTTATTATCATATACAGATACTTTAAATTCATCGTTGTAACCTTTAACCTTAACAATATCATTATCATAAAGATTGTCGCATCCATATTCACAAGTGCAACTCTTGTTTTTATAAATAATTGGTAATTTTATAGAATTATTATTATCATTAATAGTATAAAATTGCCATTTATCTTTATTAGCTATTAATGGTCTTCCCATTAAAGGTAGCATTGTTTCGTCCCCATTAGTTCTTGTTAATATACCTATTTGTCTGTACTCAGCATCGTATCCTTGTGTTTTTATATTAATTGGAACACCAAATCCATTATCATTAATGAATGGTCTATCATCTCTATTAGGTTCAGAATAAGGATTTAATAATATATCATTCTTTTTACAATTGTATCCGTAATTTGATTTCACATTCATATATCTATTACCAGTATTATTACCAGTATTATTACCAGTATTATTATTATTGTTATTATTATTGTTAATAAATAATAATGCTTTATATGCGATATACATACTGCAAAGTATAAGTAAAAGAACTATTATATTATTAAGCTCCTCAGGCATATATAATAATATAATATTAATTATTCATAATTTCCTTTTTAAAAGCATTCCATCCAAAAAGAACTGCTTTATTTAATTTATACCCTTGTTGTTTTATGAATTTAGAATCCATTTTTTTATTTTTAAGTATTTTATTGCGAAGTTTGTTGTTACTTTTAAATCCATCAACTGTCCCTCCGTCGCGCGGGGCGCCGCCGCCGCTGCCGCCACCACCGCCGCTGCCGCCGCCACCGCCGCTGCCGCCACCGCCGCCGCCGCCGCCGCCGCCACCGCCGCTGCCGCCACCGCCGCCGCCGCCGCCGCCGCCGCCGCCACCGCCGCTGCCGCCACCGCCGCCGCCGCCGCCGCCGCCACCGATTGTAATAAACCACTGACTTACCCAATCGTATTTTTCTTTAATAGAAAGATTACTCCAATTGAACCCCTCTACACCGACACCCTCCTTTGTGAATATCTTATCCAGTTGAGATTCAAGAGAAATATCATTATCGGCTTCTAAGTGATCATCATTTATAAGTTCGTCTATCAAGTTCATGATGAGGTCGCGCAAGTCCTCCAAATCAATAATTAGGTGACTGGTGGCGGTGGTGGTAGTAGTATCGCCCGAGTCTACACTCATGCCCCAGATATGAATTGCATGATCTCTAATGGATGTATCCGTGTCTTCGTCGTCTTCGCGTATATTAGTACCAAAGAGTTTTTTTTCTAATGCAATCAAACGATGCCATGCAGCATATAAACAATCTCTTGGGTAAGCCGATGGTTCAAGATAAGTTGTTTTGAAGTCGACCTCATCGTTGCCGTCGCAATCATAAATGTTATATATTTCCCACCAAGTATCTTGGTCTTCCGCCGCAATTCCGCAATTGGAAGTTAAGTCACAACACACCTTCATCGGTGTACCGTCGGCTGTAATCCACAAATCATGTGCACGATGGCAACCTGCTGATTCGTCATACTGCAGAGGACCGTGGGTGAGAATCGAATCATCACATAATGATTGCAATTCTGGATTAGTTGAAACAGTCTTACAATCTGCTGTAGCACGGTCAACATTAGATTTATTATATCTAAAAAGAATCTCTAAAACATCGTCTTTTATCTCTTGATTAGTTAGAGAATTGTTAACGTTACCACTAACCTTTAAGGCTAGTGGATATCCGACGTCTATGAAATTAACTTTAATAAATTCGTATACACCCCATATATTTCTTGAAGATGTATCGAATTCAGATTTAATATTTTCCAGTAGATCATAGTCATCATAGTATTCATCTAATATGCTGTCATCGTTATTCGCGTTGAGCCTCGCCTCGAAAGCCATCCTATTATAAACAAAGTCATCGTCACTGTTGTATTCGTCAGCACCTCCCACGTCACTCGCCACGGGAGAGACACTTTCTACATCGGTATCACTTTCTACATCGGTATCATCGTCAACATCCGTTTGCGCCGCAGCGTAAGCAGTAGCATATGTTGAAAATCTATCAACTAAATCTTGAACAGAAAGAGTTCCAAGATTACTTGCTACATCGTCAACGTTATCGGCACCAGCAATAAGGTCGTCTACTGGGTTCGTTATATCATCACTGGCATCATCGTCATCATCATCACTGGCATCATCGTCATCATCATCACTGGCATCATCGTCATCATCGTCGTCTGTATTATTTGTTCCGTATAAATGCTCATCCAGCGTCTCTCCTTTTGTATTATTATGATGATGTGCTTCAAAACCTTCTTTTTTAACTAAAAAGGTAGTGTAGAAAGATGTAATAAATATTGCAGATACCATAGATATTACTAAATTATCATCATAGATTTTATATATCAGAAAAAAACTTACTAATAATAATGTTAAAGAATCGTGTTTTTTCGTTGAAATATAACCAAAAATATTACCTATCATTATAAAATAAACTAAATAAAGTAAAAATTCATTATTAATCATTTATATATATATATTTAATATAATTTTGCTGGCGGAATTTTCGTCTGGAATAAAACAACAAGCACTTGACTTAGAATTTAGAAATGGTGTAGCATATTCGTTACAATTTTCCACTGAACATATATCTCTTGATATACTAGTTGGAAGCGTACAATTATTGTTTGTACTTCTACGATTATAATGCTGACTTATATTAAATAACTCTTGTTCAGTTATTATATTAATTCTTGATTTAACTGTATCCAAATCAAGATCTTGAAAATATATATAATAATTGTCTTCTTCTAATTTATTTTGTAGTTGTTCTACAATATTATTATCAGCAGTATAACTATTACTAAGTGTCATTTTATCTATTATCTCTAATTGTGCACTTATATAATCGTATGATATCCGGTCGCTAGTCGTATTAGATGCTAAATTGAATAATTTAACCAATCCATCGTCTCCATTTTTAATATAATTATTCCATGCATTTTCTACTCGTTTAACAAATGTTACAAGTTTATCATAAATATTTATAAAGCGTAAAAGGAATTGTGGAAGGATATCTTTCATGTTGTCCGACATATGTTCTTCATCACCTTTAAATTCATATCCATTATCAGTTTCTACTACATTATTATGATAAAACCATAAATCGTCATCATTAATCTTCTCTTTAAAACAGTAAACAATCTCTTCTAATGTACTATTATTATTTAAACATTCATGAAGTGAATCTATAGCTTTGTCTTCGGTATATTGATTCGTATAACCCTCTTGATATGTTTGATGCTCCGCAGTGTATCCGATGCGTTTTCTCAAAAAGAACAAATCATCCAAATCGTTTTTAACTTCTTTCACATCGATGTTGGACCCGCGCGGCGGGTTCCTCGGCCGTTTCGTCTCAATGACTCCATCCAATTTGACGCTATAACTTCTGAAGAAATTCCAGACCTCATAATTGTCGTAAGGATGTTCTATGTTTGCGCGCCAACCCTCCTGCCACGGCGTGAGTAACGCTGCATAATAGAATATTTCATTTAACCCATTTATGGTGCTTGTATAATATGGATATATGATTGATTTATCTCGTGGGATTGATTTATCTCGTGGGACATCAGGTATCAAAGTCTGGAATTCCACATGTACATTTTTGGTCCATTTTCTTAGTTCTTCCATTTTAGTTATAAAATCTTCGTCATTTTCCACCATATTCATCGCCTCGCTGTCGTTTTTGGGTCTTGTTAAATTATAATCTTTTATATAATCTTTTATATTATTTTTTTTTATTACGTCAATCTGCATCCACAGTTCGTTCAACAAGCGGTGAGACACGACTATTTTTCGCGCGCGTATTAAATTATTAAAAACAGCCTTTTCCGCATATTCTCGTAAATCATTTATTAACCCTGTTAATTTGATAGCTCTTCTTTTTAATATTCTAACACTTTGAGTATGTTTTTTTCCTACACATTTTTTATTATGGGGTACGCCTAGGCGTATTCGACTACATTGTGTATTGTCAATTTCCTCTTCAAATCCCTCTTCAAATCTTTCTTCAAATTCCTCTTCAGATTCCTCTTCAAATCCCTCTTCAGATTCCTCTTCAAATCCCTCTTCAAATCCTTCTTCAAACTTTTCTACTATCGGGATAATTTTATTTGGTTTTTTCATTTCATAATCTATATTTTTTGACAAATATATGACGGCATTTTCCGCTTGTTCGGCATCTTTAGGGACTGAATATTTAAAATAATTGGTATCGTAATCAAACTGTATACCCGGTTTATTGTGAAATCCAAATATATTAGTATCATTTTCAGTGAGTTTATCCCTCCACCGATTGCGCCCTGCCTTCCAGTGTAATCTTAAATTTTCTTTTCCTTTTTTTACAAAATATACGATTGTTATATATTTTGTTTCGTTTTTTTTTGCAGTCACAATAATTGTCGCACGTTTGGGACGTCTCGACCCATTACCAACTTTAGTGACATCGCTACTAGCCGTATCAAACTCTCCATCAGCATTCCACGGGTCATCGTCGTTTATAAACACATAACTATAATAATTAGACCTTAATTTTAATTTATACGAATTATTGGCGGAGAAAGTCATTTTTCCAGTAAATAATAATGCATAATAATCATTTAGTCTTCCTCTTTTTTTTGTGGTGGTATTTATATTTAGAGGACTATTCACCATCTGATGTATTTCATGATGCTTGTATGATGATTTAAAATCTATACGATGCACTATTGTTTCGGGAGTAGGAAAAGTGGCCTTTTCCAATTTACGGAGTTTTTTTTGGTTTCGCCTCCTATTATTATAATGTCCATAAGTAAAAAAATTGCTTAGGTTATTAATATTGTCGTTATCAATAGATTTTGGAGTATTAATTGTATTATCGACTAGGTAATTAACAATATCCGGCGGGGCGAGAGCTATTAACTGATTCATATCTTTTTTACTTAAATCAATATATTGACAAAATAAGCCTCCGTTGTATTCGCCGCGACGTTGCAATCCCACCTCATTTTCGGAATTAACATGATAATATACACTTTCAGATACACCACCATTTTCATAATGTGCTTTTTTCCGTTTTTTTTTTATTTGTCTTTCCAAATTTCTTCTTTTTCTTCTTCTTCTTCTTCTATTACCCTCCCTAAAACCTTCTGTTGTTTGCTGCGAATTGTTAAGGGAATCAATTAATATTTTCATATTGACTATAGTGTTTTCATTCTCTCGCAATATTTTTTCTGTGTTATTAATCTGTAGCATGTGGAATTTTTTTTTGCGGAATTTTTTTTCGTCTTCTTTGATCATTTTTTTTAACTCGCCACTATGTAGAATTAAATTGAGATAAATGTGGTTTATGTCGGACAAATCGTCATAATTTTTTATTATATTTGAATCATTTGTATTGTCGCTGGCATTGGGAGCGAGGTCACTAATTTTTGGTATGTCTACTATATCACATTTACGAGTGATAGTGGCATCCGTGCCGTCACACTGATATTTTGGTATACTCCCAGTCATTAAAAATCTTTTACCATTATATCCCTCATATACATTATTATATTGTATTAAATCTAATGATTGTATAACAAACATAAAAAAAGCTATAAACATAATCATATTATTTATCTTAATATCTGATTTTAATATTAAAATTAGTGATAACACAGAAAATATAGCAGTTTTTTCTTTAATATTAGAGAGTAAAAATATCAAAAGAATAACATAAATAATAATATACATAGTAATATTTTTCGATGTTTCCATTTATTATATTAAAATATAATAAATTGAATTATTTTTATTTATTATATGTATAATAAGTATGTATAACATTGCATTAATTACACCTTATAATGAAAAAGAACACGGACGAACGCAATGCACGTCAAAAGGTATTGAAAACTACAATATGATAGTTTATGTTTTAGAATTGGAAGATTTTTATAATAATTCTTATAAAAATCTTATAAATAAAAATATATCACTAAATATCGTAGAGTTGAAAGAACTGGCCGGATTAGAACAGGTAGGAATACTTAAAACCATGTGGTTAAAGATACTACAAAAAAAAATTAAAAATTATTTAAATCAAAAATAGTTATATCTTTTTAAAAGTTTTTTTGTTCTTTTCTTTGTTCTTTTCTTTGTTCTTTTCTTTGTTCTTTTCTTCCCTCCTTTAAATGGGTCCTTGACCCCTCTTATCGCATGCTCGCGGTTGCTGTCAGGACGCACAACCCGCCGATATTTGATACTTCCATCTTCATTGGCCCCAATCAATTCTGATTCTGATGGTATATCTTCATCATCTAGACTTTGTGCTACATTTTGTTCTACACTTTGTTGTGGTGGTGGGTTTAATAATTCATCTGCGAGTCGCCGACCCTCTTCCGCACGTCCCGCTTGTGTAATTCCTACATCTCCTAATGGCGCGGACAAGGGGCGCGGGACCTCGGCATATTTTCCTTTTCTGTCTCTTCCTGTTCTCCGTGTTTTTTTACTTATTTTTTTTCTATTTACATTTTTATTTAAGGCTTCCATATTCTTTTCAACCATCGCCGCTCTAGGACTCGTCGGTCCACCTACCGGCGCATCTAATTCTGTGGATATTTCCGGATCTTTTCTAGATACATTGTCGTCATCTAACAGTTTTGGTGAATCAAGTTTTGGTGAATCAAGTTTTGGTGAATCAAGTTTTGGTGAATCAAGTTTTGGTGAATCAAGTTTTGGTGAAGGCACTTTCTTTCGCGTTCTTTTATCTACATAACCCTTTATTGCTGACAATACACCTAGTTTATTTCTCGCGGTCTTTTTAAGTTCATCATAATTAGCCTTTGTAGCCATGGGTTTTGTCGTTTTGCCTTCATTTTTGTTATCTGCGAGACCACCATCTGCGAGACCATCATCTGGTATATCATCATCCGCGATAGAGTCATTACGATCACTGATACCACTATCGTCATCATCTTCGAACTCGTCATCGTCATATCTGTTTTTCCCTTTATCATTCTTTACAATATTTTTAACCCTATCAAAAAAATTCGGTATATTTTTTTTTAATTTTTGTTTTGCATTCTCTTGGTCAACTATATCAAAATCTAGTATAAAATCTTTACCAGACATAGTACGTGCATTATATTTTTCAATTATTATTTCTTTCATAATTATTTTTATATCTTCATCAAGATCAGCAAATTCATTATCAGGATCATTTATAGGAATCAATATATCTAATAATTCTTGAAATTCTTGTAATGATAAATTTTCTAATTTTTTATTAAAGTCATCTTCGGATGGCTTGTCTGTTTCTATGTATTCTAATATACTACGTTCATCAAGTTTTTTTAATTTAATTAAAATCATATATAATTTTTTAAGGTCTTGCGCTTTTTCCCCCAGTTTTACTATTATAGAACTAAACCCGCTATCTAAATCTATATTTTTTATGATATAATCTCTTGTTTGTTTAAATAATTTTTCTTTTTCATCATCTGTCTCTTTTAATGTCATGGGTCTTATTTTGCCCGCACCACCAGTTAAATCATCAGGGTTAATTATTTTTTGAATATATTCATTATCTTCATTAGATATACGTGTTTCAGTTTCAGGATTAGGTTTGGTCAAACCATCAAGTATAGATATGATCTCATTAATGGAGTCAATCTGTTGATCAAACTCACCTGCATAAAATGCAATATCAACCAGTACATTTTTATCTTCATCATTATTGACATTTAAATAATTAAGTGCTTGTTTATTTTGATTTAAATAATTCAATACTGGTGATTTTCTTTCTGCGATATTCGTCCCTGATGACGACTTTTTCATAATTGAAAACATTTCCTTTAACATATTAAGTACGACTTTTAGACCACTAATATTACTAAATATATTTTGTTCTTTATTATTTAATTCATATAGTTTTGGAAATATTTTTTTTATTTCTTTATTGAGACTTTTTATATCTAACTCATCATCATCAGTTTTACCATTTAATATTAATTTTCTAAGACTATTTAAATTATATTGATCCATATCCGAAGATATATACTTTGTATTTAATTGATTTATTTCTTTAATTCTTCCCTGCATATTTTTGAGTAATCTAACTGCTTGTGCTTGTTGTATTGATATAGTATCTTTTAAATATGTCAGATCAATTTGACCAAAATCAATACCTTGTATTCCTTTCACGAGTTTCATATATTCATCATTAAGTGTATTATATTGGTCTACAGAATCTTCAAGTATTTTAACTGTATCTGAGTAATTAGGTCTATCTTTATATAAATTAATTATGTTTTGATATTTAACAAGTAAATTTTTGATTTTATCTATATTAATAGATAGTGAATCTAATAACCAAATAATATAAACTAATATATTACTTGTGCGTGTGGCATCTCGTGTTATACCTTTAATAATTCTTTGATTAAGTAAGTTTCTTTTTTTTATAGTTTTTAATTTGTCTAGTACTGCTTCTGTTATATTTCCAACCATAGTTTGATCTATATTATTATTATTACGGATATCGTTATCTAAATCTAAAGTTAATCCTTCAATCATGTCATTTTTATCTTTAAATTCTTTATTGATTTCTATTTCTTCTTGAAGAATATCATCAATTATATCATCGTCGTCATGATAAGTATCATCCAAATCAGGTCGGTTAAATAATGGATTAGCATTAACACTTCTTACATCATAACTATTTTCGTCTAATTCATTTAAAATAGTTGTCATAATATCTCCTTGTTCATCAGTTATTTCATAAAGATCTTCATTATTAAAATCAATATCAGTATCCATTAGTATAATATATTAATATATTTTTTTATAAATTTATATTTCTGCAATATCATCAATTTCATTTTTAATATAGTATAATTTATTTAATATATCATTTTGTTGTTTTTTTGCTTCTAATAATTTCGTATTAGTAAAATCATTACTTGTTTCTAAATGTTGTAAATGATTTAATATATTAAGTAATGCGTTGCGGGATTTATATTTTTCATTTAATATGGTATCATAATGCTTAAGATAATCATGATATACCATATTTAAGAATTTGTTTTCGTTTTTAGAGCGTTTTAGTTCTTTAAAGTTGTTTATAACAATTTGTTCGTTATTATTGACTGAATCATTGATTTTAGAAATCATTGCATCGTTAATTGCTACTTCCATAATTATATAATATTAATATAAATTAATTTTAATTAATATTGTAGTATTTA
>Ga0209632_10005154_pt1 | contig 11389 bp, 11 predicted proteins | sample COG_10_FD_184754 | JGI IMG/M metagenome (GOLD analysis project Ga0209632, IMG submission 184754) | Pelagic Microbial community sample from North Sea - COGITO 998_met_10 (SPAdes) (version 2) | ecosystem: Environmental > Aquatic > Marine > Neritic zone/Coastal water | place: Helgoland, sampling...
ATAAGCACGCTTTGCTTGAATATTTTACATTTCAGAATATTTTTACCGATCAAACTTTATTGTACAATGTAAATCTCTTACCTGCAGGGCATTTTGCTACGCTTCAACTTGGTGATGGTCAGAAAAAACTAAACCAAAAAAGGTATTGGGATTACTATTTTAAAGAACCAAAGAATCCCGCTTCTAACGAAGAATATGTAGAAGAATTAGACCGACTATTCAAACAAGCAGTTAACCGTCAGTTAGTCAGTGATGTAGAGCTTGGCAGCTATTTGAGTGGAGGTATGGATTCTGGTTCGATTACAGCTTTAGCCGCGAATAATTTTCCTTACTTGAAGACCTTCACCTGCGGTTTTGATCTTAGTTCAGCCTCAGGAATAGAATTGGCTTTTGATGAACGAGCGAAGTCGGAAGCCATGTCAGCAAAATTTAGGACAGAACATTATGAAATGGTTCTCAAGGCTGGCGATATGGAGCGTTGCCTTCCAAGGCTTCAATGGCATTTGGAAGAGCCGAGGGTTGGGCAAAGTTACCCGAACTTTTATGCCGCACAACTGGCCAGTAAATTTGTCAAAGTTGTTCTCTCAGGTGCAGGCGGAGATGAATTATTTGGTGGTTACCCATGGAGGTATTATCGTGGAGCTACTGCTAAAAATTTTGAGCAATATGTGGATGAATATTATTTGTATTGGCACAGACTTATTCCTAATAGTGAAATTTCTAAGGTTTTTGCCCCAATTTGGAATGATGTGAAAGATGTTTGGACGAGAAATATATTTGAGAATGTTTTTTCTAATCACTCAAATTCTTTGGAAAGACCAGAAGATTTTATTAATCATTCATTATATTTTGAAGCCAAGACATTCTTGCATGGGCTTTTTGTGGTAGAGGATAAATTAAGTATGGCTCATTCTCTTGAAACCAGGGTGCCCTTTATGGATAATGATTTAGTAAACTTTGCAATGCAGTGTCCAGTAAAGTTCAAACTTAATAATTTAAATAATGTGTGTAAAATTGATGAAAATGAACCTGGCAAAAAGACAAATAAGTTTTTTCAAAAAACCAATGACGGAAAGCAAATATTAAGGAATATGATGTCAAGATATATTCCAAAAGAGATTATTGAGGCCAAAAAACAAGGTTTTTCATCTCCCGATGCTAGCTGGTTTAAGGGAGAGAGTATAGAGTTTGTGAAAAGAAAGCTTTTAAATAAAAAAGCAAAAATCTTTGATATGTTTGACTATCAAGCGGTTGAAATTTTATTAAACCAGCATTTTTCAGGAAAGCAAAATAGGCGACTGCTAATTTGGTCATTATTAAATGTAGAAAGTTGGATCGATTCGAATTTTTAGATTAGCTAAGTAAATTAATATTGAAGGATTTATCATCAGAAACTTTTTTTGAAAGTATAAATAATCCTTTGGTTCACTATGGTGATGATTATTTTAACTTTCTCAGATTGGCATTGCCTCGTTCACAGAATCACACTCTTACCGTGCACGAAAAAAATAAGATTTCGGGACGGTTTAATTTTGTTACATCTTTTAGCGAAAAATACGGAACAGTTGTAAACTCTCTTCCATTTTTTGGCAGTCATGGTGGACCAATAGCTAATAGTAATTCTAAATTTTTAGAACTAATAAATCACTTTAAGACCGAAATTATAAAAATTTCACCAGCAGCAATCTCTGTAATAGAAAATCCATTTCAACCGCTTGATGAAAATGTGATGGGAGAATTAGGACTTAAGGTTGTTGATAATCGGATTGGTCAGTTCACTCGTCTTCCTTCAGAGATGCAAAATTTTCATGTGAAAACCCGGAATTCAATCCGAAAAGGTCAAAAGTTAAATTTGAAAATTGAAGTTAGGGGAGATGATGAATCCTGGCATTGGATGCAGCAGAAGCATCAAGAATCAATTATATCACTTAAAGGAATTCCTAAAAAAATGGAAATTTTTAATGCTATCCGACAAATATTTAAAGAGTCCGCACAGCTTTGGGTCGGTTTTTTGAATGAAAAACCTATTAGTGCCGTCTTAACAATTCGATATAGAAATACTATTGAGTATTTTACTCCTGTAGTGGATGAAAATTACCGAGACACACAAGCACTATCCGCAGTAATTTATGAAGCTATGCAGGTATCCGGCAGAGCGGGTGCAAAATTATGGAATTGGGGTGGGACTTGGTCGAGTCAAAAGGGAGTTTACAGATTTAAAAGTCGATGGGGTTCAATTGATAAGCCCTACCGATATTTTAATAAAGTTAAATCTGAAGATTTACTTAAAGCAAGCAAAGATGAAATCGTTAATTCTTTCCCGTTTTTTTATGTTAAAAAATTTTGAAGATGAATAATTTTGAAGAAATAAAAAATTTGTATTCAAAAAGCTACCAAAAATATGGAGATTCTCCAGCCTCGCTTTTGACCCCCAAAGGTCGTAGTGAATTACGATTCAAAGCAATAGATCCATTTATTAATTTTGAAGGAGTTAAAATTTTAGACTATGGATGCGGTTTAGGTTTTCTTTTAGAATATCTCTCTAAATTTGATGTTTCTTTTGACTACACCGGATACGATATTCTGCCAGATTTTATTGATGCATGTAACGCTAAGCATGACTGCGGCAGTTTTAAATTAATTAACGAAAATTCTACATTTAAGGAAACTTTTGATATAGTTTTTTCAAGTGGGGTTTTCAATATTGCCAGTCACGACTGTGAGGAGGCTTCAAAATCTTATGCTTTTGAACGAATCGAGAAATTATTTTCACTTACTAAAAAAGTATTTATTTGTGACTTTCCTAGTGAATTTGTCGATTTTAAACAGCCTAACTCTCAACATTTCAAAGTTAAGGAAACAATAGATTTTATTGTGAAAAATCTTAGCCGACGCTTTCAGCTTAGGCACGATATTTTGCCATATGAAATGACTGTTATCGTCTATAAAGATGATTGTATTAAAAGACCTGAGAGCGCATTTACTGTGGATTTATGAAATATACCATTGTAGGAGGTGGAGTTACGGGTTTGATGGCTGGATGTATTTTAAAAAGGAATAATCCGCATGCACAAATTTCAATTATCGAAAAAGAAAATGTTTTAGGAGGGTTACTTCAAGGAATTAAATACAATGAAAATGGCATCTATTTTGATACAGGTACACATATTTTTCAGGAAACTGGGAATACTGTAATTGATGAAATTTTATTAAATGCCGTCTCACCCTCTGATTTAATACATTTCCCAGTAGGCAAAGGAGATATTGCTGGAGTTTTTTTTAATGGGGTACTTCAGAATAACTCTCATTTTCCAGATTTAAGGTTCGGGAAAGTTGAAGAAGAAATCCTTGATTCTATTCGTTGCCAACTTCAAATAAAACCTGAACTACCAGCATTCACTCCCCAAAATTCTCTTTTAGATGTTGCAGGATTAAGATTTGGTAAACAATTTGCCGATCAGTATGTTGCACCTGCATTCCAAAGTACTTTTGGCTTCCCCGCTTCCGAATTATCAGCCTTTGCTCTCCTATTAACCGGTTGGTCTCGAGTTATAGTAGATGATTTAAATCAATGGTTACTAAACATAAATCACGATTATTATCGTTCTCTTGTCGGTATTCCAGACCAACGAAAATTGCCTCTTAACCTCCATCACGGAAAGAAGAGTTTTTATTCTCGCAAAAATGGCTCTCGTGATTTCATCGATGGTCTTGTAAGTTCTCTTAAACGAGAAGGTGTTGAAATAATTTCGGGTGCCACAATCACTTCCATTGATTCGAGTAAAAGCAGTGTGTATTTTTCAGACTCAAAAGGAAATAAAAAGAAAATTGATTCTGATAAGTTGGTATTAACAAATGGCTTAATCGGAGCATCAAAATTATTCGCAAATACAAATTTCAATAAGGATTTTGACCGACCAATGCCTCATTGGATTATTGATCTTATTTTAGACCATCCTTGCGACAGTGACCTTTGCTACTTATATGGATTGGATGATAGTACTGAATGGTACAGAGTTACCAATTACAGGTGCTTGACTGGAAATAGTAAGGATCATCGTTTGACCATAGAGGTTTTAGGGGGTGATAAGTTGGATTTGAGTTCTGCAAAAAATATTGTTAATCAACTTCACCAAATTGGTTTTCTTAACTCCTCGAATTTTAATTTTCTTAAAGTAAGAAGGCTTGCTGCAGGTTTTCCTTCGCCGACAGTAAAAAACTTCCAAGTGTTTTCTCAAATTGGGGAAGAACTCGAAAAATATTGTGGAGATAATCTATTACTCTGTGGCGTTGGATCTCATAATGGTGTATTTTTTCAAAATGAGGTTTTAAGAGATATGTTCGATAGAATTTCAAACTTTTAATGGAAAGATTTGGCTTAATTTCAGAAATTAAGGTATCAGATCCTGAAACTTGGAAGGATAGAGTTTTTTTGACTTTTGATATAGATTGGGCACATGATGAAGTTTTGGAAGATACTTTAAATTTAGTTTCTGACTACAATGTGAAGGCTACTTTTTTTGCGACTCATAAACGATGAAATTACGACAAATGCGAATCCAGAAAAATTAGAAAAAATGTTTAAAATTAATGTTACAGCCAATATTATCTTAACTATATATGTTATTCGAGATTTTTTGCTTAACGAAACAAACGATGGTTCGGTCGTTAATATAACTTCTGTTTGTGCTCATACTGGATACAAAGGCTTGAGTATGTATGCGGCATCCAAGGGCGCAATTGAGTTCTTTTCAAAAACCGTGGCAAGAGAGTGGGGAAGATTGGGTATTCGTTCGAATTGTGTGGCCCCTGGGTTTATGGAGACAGAGATGAGTGCAGGTATAGAAGATTTTCAAAAACAGCGTATTTATAAAAGAACATCTTTAAGGAAAGAAACTGACAGTTTTAAAGTATTTCCCACAGAAGTTTTTTATTATCCCACATTCTAGTTTTATGACCGGGCACTTATACATGTTGACAATGGTACAATCTAAAAAATAAAAATTCATTATAAATAAGAAAAATTATAATAAAAACCTGAAATTTTTTTATAGAATTTTTTCTAAATACACAACTCCTCTGTGGTTAGTAATTGGGACTCCCTTGATCCTATTTTCTGCAGTTTTTTCTAGAATACTTACATTAAATCGTGTGAGTAAACCAAGGTTAGTTTGGGGGAGCACACCAATCCTAAATAATTCTTATTGGTCTAGAGCAATGAAAGAGTGTGGATATTTATCTCACACTTTTGTTACCCATTTTTATTCTGTTAACAAGCGATCTGATTGGGATTTTATTTTATCTGAAAAATATTCGTTTATTTCCCGCTTTTTGGGGCCATACCTAGCATTTTCAGCTTCTTTACTGAAATATGATGTCTTCTTCATCTCCTTTAACGGTTATTTCATTGGAAACACACCAATGCGTTATTTTCAGTCGCTTTTTTTTAAATTAGCTAAAAAGAAAGTTGTCGTTATCCCATTTGGTAGTGACGGGTTTGTTTATAAAAACATTAGATCAACATCGATTTTACATGCTCTAATGATTTCCTACCCGCAATTATCACGTAAACAAAAGCTGATTTCTAAGGATGTTGAATATTGGATCAAGAACGCTGATTTAGTTATTCCTGGCGTAATGGGGCCTGAAGGGCTTGGCCGATGGGATGTACTGGCTCCCAGTAGCTTGGTGCTTGACTTGAAAAAGTGGATACCTACAAGAAAAAATTGTACTGCGGATGGGATAAATGAAACCGTCGTCGTTGCACATAGTCCCAATCACCGTGGGGCAAAGGGCACTGAGTTCATTTTGGATGCCATAGATACCTTGAAGAATGAAGGCTTAAAAATAGAATTAAAATTATTAGAAAAAGTTTCCAACGATATTGTTCGAGATGTCATGAGCCAAAAAGTTGATATTTTGGTGGAACAAATAATTTTTACATCGCATGGTCTTAGTGGCCTTGAAGGCATGGCTTCTGGTCTACCAACAATTTCGAACATGGAGGATGAGACTTACACCCTTCCGATGAGAAGGTGGTCATTTTTGAACGAATGCCCGATTGTTTCTGCATCTCCAGAAACAATTGTAGATGTTTTAAGAAAACTTGTTAAACGCCCTAAACTTAGGAGTCATTTGGGTAGAGCTAGCCGTGAATATGTAGAAAAGTATCTCGGTTTTGATTCAGCTCAATTTTTGTTTAGCAATGTACTTGATTATTTATATGGAAAGAAAGATTCATTGATAAACTTGTATCATCCTATTTTAGGCGATTATGTTAATCGCTCACCTAAGATCGATCACCCATTAGTTAAAAATCAAATTGTAGAAGAGTGATTTTTAAAACACTGGCGAAGGATTCAGTAATTTATGGTGGAGCAGATTTAATTACTAAGCTTATATATTTCTTCACTTTTCCAATTGTTGCGTCTTATTTATCGACTCGATCCTTTGGAGTTTTTGAATTAATCTTCACAACTATCTCGCTGTGCGGTATTTTTGTGAATTGCGGTTTAAATAACGCTGTTCAAAGATATTATTGGGATAAAGACACCCCGGTAAATGTTCAATCTTGCATAGTAACGTCAGGACTTTTTGCCCAAATCATATTTGGTGTGGTGGCAATTCTAATAGGACTGATAACAATACCATTTATCTTTACCTACATTGAGGATTTAAGCTTGCCCATAACAATGCTTTCTTTGATTGCTGCAATCTTCATTTTACCATTATCGCAATGGACACAATACATTCTTGATGTCTTGCGTCTCCACTTCGCACCTTGGAGTTTTTTTGTTCTTGCTCTTCTAACTCGTGGGCTGAGCCTAGCTTTTGGTGTGTTGGCAGTCGTTTGGTTGCATTTGGGCGTTGATGGATTATTAACCGCACAAGCACTTACATTATTTATCTTGATGCCGTTAAGTCTATGGATGATTCGAAAAAATCTTAATTTTCGCTCCTTTAATTTAAGGTGGTTTAAGGAATTAATTCACTTCGGTTATCCATTTATTTATTCCGGGATTGCTTATTGGCTTTTTGGTTCGATGGATCGCTGGATGCTTGCTTCCATGGCATCGGTCGAAGAGGTTGGCATTTATTCAGTGGCGTTTCGCTTTGTTTCAGTGGTTCTTTTCGTCTCAGTTGCATTTGGTCAGGCTTGGAGTCCTTTGGCTATGAAAATTAGAAAAGATTTCCCTAATGAATATCGTTCCGTTTTTGGTTATGTATTATTGATTTTATTATATGTTATGCTTACATTTGGGGGCGGAGTCGCATTGTTTTCTGGAGAAATTTTGTCATTATTGATGCCAGAACAATACCTTTCTAGTGCATTTCCTTTGGCTGTTTTATGTTTTGGAATTATTTTACAATCGTCCCAGCAAGTTACGGCGATAGGAGTATCCATAGAAAAAAAGACTTACTTGTTTGCGAGGGTTTCTTGGTTAGTTGCATTTGTTAATTTAATCGGGAATTTTATTCTTATCCCTCTTCTCGGTGCTAGTGGAGCTGCTATTTCAACTTTGATTTCTTATTTTGTACTAACTTCTTCATATGTTTATCTGACCCAAAATTTGCACCCGTTGGTTTTGGAATGGAAGAAAATAATTTTTTTGTTTTTACTTGGAGGAGTAACTTTATTTTTTGCATTATACTTTTTAACGGAAACCATAGATATTTTACTAATCGCTTTAAAACTCCTCATTTCAACGATTTTTTTATATTTAGGTTGGCAACTTCTACCCCTTAATGAACTGAAAGCAATTAAATGAAAAAATTGTTGGTAACTGGTGCAAATGGACTGTTGGCAGGGCGTTTCTTAAATGACTTCTCGAAAAAATTTAATATAGTTAGTACTTGCCATGATGATGTTCTAAATCCTGTTAAATCAGTCCAATATTTAAAAATTGATTTTACCAAAGAATTCAATCCAGATGATTTTCCTAGTGATGTAGATGTAATTATTCATCTTTCTCAATCATCAGAATACAGAAACTTTCCTTCGAGTGCTCCTAATATATTCGATGTCAATACAAATTCCACCGCTAAATTATTAGATTATGCAAAAGACATTAAAGTTGAAAAATTTATATATTTTTCGACTGGTGGAGTCTATGAGCCCGGGTGTAATATAGTTAATGAGTGCTCAAATTTACTTAGTTTTGAAAAATTTAATTACCATTTTACCAGTAAATTTTCCGCTGAGCTATTGATCAGAAATTACAGGGATATCTTCGATTGCATAATTATAAGGCCTTTTTTTATTTACGGTGAAAATCAGAGGAATTCGATGCTCATTCCTGGATTGATTCAAAAAATAAAAAATAAACAAATCATAACACTTGATGGAGATCAAGGTATCAAGGTCAATCCCATCTATGTTGCTGATGCAAGCAGATGCCTGCCTTGTTTGATTTCTGAACGGGTGAGTGGAGTTTTTAATCTTTCTGGACCAGAAGTTTTATCTTTGAAACAAATTTGCGATACAATAGGCAAAGAAATCAAAGTTGATCCCTTGTACCAGTATTCTGGTAAGCCTGCACTTGATCTTGTTTCTTCAACTAAAAAAATGAAAACCATTGGTTTCTCACCAAACATTCATTTTAAAGAAACCCTAAGTTTATTGTTATAAATGTATAGTTTATCAAATTATATAGTACTACTTCAAAATGCTCTTAGTTCTGGATATATATTTGTTCCTTTTTCCAAAAACATAATAAATGAACAAAAGTCTGGTATTTGTGTGCTTAGGCACGATGTAGATAATGACTTGTCTGCGGCACTGAAAATGGCAAAAGCAGAGTCAAAAATTGGTATTTCGGCAACTTATTTTTTTATGCTGAGATCGCCCTGTTACAATTTAATGAGTCGCCAAAATCATTTGTATGTAAATGAGATTATTAATTTGGGCCACAATGTTGGCCTACACTATGATCAAGCTTTTGATTCAATTCGAAATATTAGCACTGAAGATACGAGTTGTTTGATCCACGATGAAGCATCATGGATAGAAAAAGTTTTTCAAATTTCTGTTAGTGCAGTTTCATTTCATCAACCGAGTTCAGTGGTGTTTCAGGAAGGAATAAACTGTGGTTCTAGAATTAATACATATGACCCTGATGTTTTTAATGAATTTGTTTATGTTAGCGACTCCAACAGAGTATTCCCGCTTCTTGAAAACGATGAGACAACAGAAAATAATCCTTTGGCAAAAAAATTAAATGGATTGAAAAAGCTATGGCCCAAAAATTTTCAACTACTCATTCATCCCATGTGGTGGGTATACGATAATCAAACCACAGAAGAAGTATGGAACGAGGTCATAAAAAGTAATTTTTACCAAATGCAAATTCAATTATTAAAAACTGAGAGAGCTTTCGGGAAGAAAAGAGAGTTTAAACTGTCCTTTTCCTGAAGGGTTTCCCGTTTTCTCATTTTGACAAAAATAATATTGTTTGGAGATACCAATGGTATTCCTCAACTGATTAAGCATATCCCAATTGATAATGTGGTTGCTATAATTGGTGCTTCTATTCGTCCACAATATAATCATGAATTAAGGAGTCTTTCAACTGAACTTGGTGTCTCATTTATTGTCCAACCAAAATGGAGATCCTTTGAGTATGATTCTTTTGTAAAGACAGTTAAGCAATTAAATGCTGATTTGATTTGGATTCATTCTTACAGCATGATTATTCGATCTGATGTATTAAACTTGGTTCAATATGGTGGTATAAATTTACATGGTGCCTTGCTGCCCAAAAATCGAGGTTGCAATCCAATCCAGTGGGCAATTTTAAAAAATGATTTTGAAACGGGTGTTACTCTTCATGAGGTATCTGATCAAATTGATGCAGGTCCGATTATTGATCAAAGAAAAATATCTATTAATTTTCGTGATTCATGGCTTGATTTAAATTCTCGTATAGCTGAAGAGACAGATAAATTGATAAGTTCTAATTTACATGAAATTATTTCAGGAAATTGGAACTCAACTCCGCAACATGATAACGAGGCAAATTTTGGTAGAAGGCGTAAGCCCAGCGATGGAGAATTTGAATGGTCTGAGCCAGTAATAGACATATTTAATAAAATCAGAGCTCTGTTACCCCCACTACCTCCAGCATACTATAAAGATTCAAAGAATCAGAAAATTGAAATTACCTCTTTTAAGGCAATTGCATCTGTGACCGCTATGAAATGCAAAGAAATTGGAGGGAACGGATTTGTTGCAGGCAATTTTAAAATTCGAGTCCTAAGTGAATTTGACTATGAAGTTTCAAATTCATCTAACTTATCAAATTTTTTAAATCTTCCTTCAGGAAAACCAATTAATGAATTTTCAGAACTTATTGTTTTTGTTATTGATAATCAATGTGAGATAAAATTTTCCACCAAGGGTGTTTTTTACAATCTGAACCCTAAAAAACAGACAGCGGAGCTTTCACTAATTGCCTCAGAAAAAGAAAGTGTAAGCGTAATAAAAGATTTTTTGATTTTTCTCTTCAATTACTTTTTTGAAGAGCTAAATTTTAAAGAAGTATTAATTTATCTTAATTTAAAAAAAGAAATCCCCTTGAATTTCATTGAAGAATCTGGGTTGAAATTAACAAGAAATCCCACTAATTCGAATTCTTTTTTTATAAAGAAATCACAATCTATATGAGTAAGGTAGTTGCCATTCATCAACCTAATTTCTTTCCATGGCTTGGTTATTTTGATAAAATTCTTAAAAGCGACGAATTCGTCTTCTTTGATGATTGCCAATTTCCCAAAAAAGGGGGAGCGTGGTGCAATCGAGTTAAATTATTGATAGGCGGAGTTCAGAATTGGGTAACCGGTGCGATTGATAGAAAATATAGTGGTTTTAGGAATATCAATGAGATGGTTTTTTTGAATTCGATTAATTGGCAAAAAAAGATTCTTAAAAGTTTAGATGCAAACTATCGTAGGCATCCATATTTTAATGAAACCATGGAGGTAATTTTACCACTTCTATTAAATTCCGAATGTAATGTTTCAACTTATAACATTTCTACTGTAACGAAAATTTCTGAAATGCTCGATTTGGATACATCTAAATTAAGGAAGTCATCTGATTTTAAGTCTGAGGGTAAATCAAATGCTTTGCTTTGTTCACTTACCAAACTTTGTGGCGGAACAACATACATGTGTGGAGGGGGGGCCGATGGTTATCAAGATGAAAGTATTTTTTTAGATAATGGAATTTCTTTAAAGCATCAGAATTATATTCCGAAACCTTATGAGCAATTTGGTTGCGACAAGTTTGAGTCTGGTCTTTCGATTATTGATATTCTAATGAACTTAGGGTGGAATGATACATCAAGGTTTATAAAATCTTGAGAACCTCAAGTTTTAAGACCTTGAGAAT
>Ga0209632_10005156_pt1 | contig 11384 bp, 10 predicted proteins | sample COG_10_FD_184754 | JGI IMG/M metagenome (GOLD analysis project Ga0209632, IMG submission 184754) | Pelagic Microbial community sample from North Sea - COGITO 998_met_10 (SPAdes) (version 2) | ecosystem: Environmental > Aquatic > Marine > Neritic zone/Coastal water | place: Helgoland, sampling...
CCAACTTCTTTTAATGCGAGAACATCTTCGTGAACCATGTCACTCGGCCGCAGTGTCAGCTTTTCAGCATAGCGCAGCATTTCGAGCTCGATCCCTTCAAACATATCTTGAGGGGCCCGGCACCAAAGAGCCTTTTCAATTAACGCTGATTTTTTGATATCATCAATCAAATGAGCGGCATTTTTCCAATGGTTTTCCAATGAATAAGCGCAGTCGTTTAAGATAGAAACATAGCTGCTTATAGTCTCTTGAAACCACATTGGGATTATATTTGCATCATCATGCAGGGCTGCACGATATAAAGTCACGTGACCTTTCATCGTATTTGGCCGCAGTGAATGAACTCTCATGACATTGTCCACTGTGCCATGTGGCGTTCGTGCAAGATCCAAGACCTCCTTTAGTTCTTTCGAGGCCTCTTCATCTGAAATCATATCTATCCAAGCAGCCATTATTAATTTCCTTATCCACGTTCATCAGATTGTAAACGACGCTCAAGCCAGCGTACGCCGGCCGACACAACTAAAATTAGAACTAAGTATTCTAAAACCAGGACTGTATATATTTCCAGCGGTCTATATTCAGTCACAACCAACTCATTAGCTTTTCTGGTTAGCTCCTGCATTCCAATAATAGAAACCAGTGATGACATTTTCAGCATGTATACAAGTTGGTTCCCCAATGCGGGTAAAATCCTACGTATCGCCTGAGGCAAAATAACAAAACGCATCGTATCTCGGTAGTTCAAGGAAACAGAATGAGAGGCCTCGTATTGCCCTTTGTCTATCGATTGAATGCCACCCCTGAAAATCTCTGCCTGAAACGCACTGTCCGATAAAGCCAATGCAATAACGCCGGCCCAAAATACAGTTACGTCCAGTCCTGTAATTGGCGGCAATCCGTAGTAAACCCATAGGATTAAGACAAGGATCGGTACAGATCTTACTAATTCGACGTAAACTCTATTAAAATTGCGAAGCCATGGGTTTTTAGACAACCCTGGCAAGGCCACCAGCAAACCCAAAACGACAGAAATTAAAATAGAAGTGAAGGAAAGTAGAAGCGTAAAGTAGTAACCTGACAACAAAAACTTTAAATTAATTAAACCTGATCTGTTATATGGGTTTACCACATACCATCCCCAGTCATCTGAACATCCAGGCAAGAACGCTATGGCCAAAAACAGAATTAGAAGTTTTTTCATGATGATCTCTAATGTTGGAGAATTTGTTTTAAAAAGGTTTTACATCGTTGCGTATTTGGCGCGTCAAAAAACTTACTTGGTGGAGCCATTTCAACTATTTTACCCTCATCCATGAAGACCATTTTATCCGCAACGCGTCGCGCAAATCCCATCTCATGGGTAACACAGATCATTGTCATGCCAGTTTCTGCCAAGCCAATCATCACGTCTAAGACTTCACTAATCATCTCAGGGTCAAGTGCAGACGTAGGCTCATCAAATAACAAAATCTTTGGCTCCATACACAGCGAGCGGGCAATTGCGACCCGCTGCTGTTGGCCTCCAGATAATTGCCGAGGGTATTTCTGCGCCTGTTCGGGAATTTTAACACGCTCGAGATAGGTCATTGCAAGTTTATTTGCTTGCTCTCGAGAAAGATTTTTTGACCGAATTGGTCCTAAGGTAATATTGTCCAAAACTGTTAAATGTGGGAACAGATTGAATTGTTGAAATACCATTCCAACCCTAGACCTAATCTGCTGCAAAGAAGCTCCCCTCTCAGCAAGAGTAATCCCATCAACTATTATCGATCCAGATTCGTGGCGCTCAAGTCCATTAATACAACGTATCAAAGTTGATTTACCTGACCCCGAAGGACCACAAATAACAACACGCTCGCCTGCCTTTACACTGAGGGATACATCCTTGAGCGCCTCGAACTCACCAAATCTTTTAAAGATATTTTTGATCTGAATATCATCTTTAATTACAGTTTTGGCCATTTTAGCTCCTAATGTTGGGCCAACCAAACAACGCACAGCCGATAAAGGCAAGAATAGGATGGACTGAATATTTAAAAAAGTGCTTTCTAATACCTGATGCAGTCTGTAAAGCTCACTCATTATCAAAGTTAATTTAAACTGGGGAGCAAACTATGAAAATATTTAATGTAATCGCCACCGCCACCTTGCTGGCGATGGCAGGTCTGCATGCGCAAGCTGGCGCTTTGCAAGAGATTTTAAGTGGAGGTGTCCTAAAAGTCGGCACCACCGGTGATTGGAACCCGATGACCATGAAGGATCCTGAAACTAATACCTACACTGGATATGATATCGATGTCATGACCGAATTGGCAGCTGATATGGATGTGGAATTAGAATTTGTGCCAACCGAATGGAAAACGCTAGTAGCTGGTGTTACCTCTGGTAAGTACCACATGACAGGTTCCGCATCGGTTTCTGCAGGGCGCGCTAAAGCCACTGGATATTCAGATAGTTATTTTTCCTTAGCAACGGTACCTCTGACATTAAAGTCAAACGCCAATAAATATAAGGATTGGGATGACCTAAACAAACCAGGCGTAAGGGTGGCAGCCACACTAGGCACAACTCAGGAAAAACAGGTTAAAGAATATTTTCCCGATGCAGAACACGTTATAATAGAGCCACCAGCGGTTCCATTTCAGCAGGTTTTAAGTGGTCGTGCGGATGCACATATTACTTCGAACGTTGAAGCTAACAAACTAGTTGCGATACACTCTGACTTAATGATCGTACCAGTGTCGGCTCCAAAATCTCCGACACCGATCGCCATATTATTACCACAGGCCGATCAAGTTTGGATTAACTACGTTAATACTTGGATTAAACTCAAGACAGAACGTGGCTTCTTTGAAAAGCTCGATGCAAAATGGAAGCTTAATTAAATCAATTAAAAGCATGCACCCAAGGTGCATGCTTTTTAAAGTCTAGTCCGCTGTTGGTTTCAGCAAGCTTTGAACTTTAACCGAGTGGAACGTTGATGGAATTACTACATTCTTCCTGGTTAGAAATAGAAGATTATTTAAAATTCTCTGATGGGATTATCATCCCTACAGGTTCCATTGAGCAACATGGACCAATAGGACTAATTGGAACAGACACTCTCTGTTCTAATGACATCGCTACTGAAGCAGCAAAGAAAATAAACGCATTAGTCGCACCAGCTCTGGCTTATGCCCCCGCGGAGTTCAATATGGCGTTTGCGGGTACGGCATCCATTTCAATCAGCGTCTATCGTAATTTTTGTGCTGAAGTATTTCGATCTTTCGAGCGACATGGATTTAAACATATTTATATTATTAATGGTCATGGAGCAAACCTAGAGCCACTTAGGGATGCCGCCGATAACTTAAAAAATGCATCTATCAGGATAAAAAGCTGGTGGGACTTCAGTCGCGTTGCCGAGTTGCGTAGTCAGTTTTATGGTTCTTGGGAGGGCATGCATGCCACTCCCTCCGAAATTGCTATAACACAGACAAAGCATCGAAATTTGAAAGCAGATCTCGCTAAAGAGCCACCAAAGAAACTCACTCCAGAATTTATTAAATCTCACGCTGGTGACAAACATGGCCCGGCCAAAGAGCACAGATCACAATTCCCAGACGGACGCGTTGGGTCGCACTCAGCACTGGCCAGGCCAGAGCAAGGAACACAACTAAAGCAAGCAGCGGTAGATGCGCTCTGTATAGATTACAAAGCCTTTCTTGTTTCTTAAATTCCGATCCGACGGTCAGGATCTGCAAAAGCCCTATTTAAGTCCTGAAATTCTTCTAGCAGGTCGGCACCACCAGGTGCGCGTTCAGGATACAAGATACCATTTTCCCAAAGGGAGACACCATCAGCTTTTACCGTAGGATCTACAACATTCCAGCAGACTTCTCCCGGCGCATATGCTCCACAACTGTGCATGTGCAAAAGACGCGGGTTACCAAAAGCACTCCCACTCCAAGTCTCAAAATTTTCAATTGCTGGTTTATCGAAGAAACATCCTGGATGAATGCCAAGATGCCAAGAGTGGACAAAATTACGTTCAATAGAAAATTTATTTGAAATGAAATCTAGATGCGCATTAGCTTTTCTCTCATCGTCCCTTGATCCCTCAAATGACAAAAGTTTATTGCCTTCAAAGTAAACAAGAAGTGGACTGTCAAAAGTAATGCCATATGGAGCATAGTATTTTGAGCCTGTACCAACTAAAAAGCCAGGCAGTGCGCAACACCCCGAAAAACTTTTAGCTGGGGCTGGCGTGTTCACTAGCATTGGAAAACGGCACAAATTAGCATCTCCCCCGTCTGGTGAGCTTTGGATCGAACCGCTAAACGAAGTCCCAGCTGGACAGCTCACTTCAAGCAACTCAGCAGAAAAAATTACGCTGTCAATCAAACCTTTAAGGCGCACCATGGCCTCATGCTGAACTGACCCAAAAGGGGACGCTAGGCTGTCACCAGTTAACGCATATGAGATAATTGTTCTTTTATCCGCTTTGAAGCTTGAAAAACGCATTTGATCAGCCGCACGGGCCAAAAAGATAGTTACATCGGCATCCTCCATAGCTTGATCTAGGCCTGGCGGTAAGATTGCTATGTAAGGGTCAAACTCGAGCTCGCATAGTGTTACTGAAAGCCCAAGGCTCAGGGCACAGTTATGGACGTCATCAATAATAGACTGGTCGTAATACCCAAGGCTTGCAGCTTCAAAACATATAAGTAGGTTCTCACCAGATACCGCTTCACCACAGTTGGCTAACAAGTTTCGAGCACCTGCCAATCTTACAGCAGGGTCTATTTGTTTGGTCATTTCGACTTTTTCCTATATGCAAAAGCTTTCTCAAACCTCCAAGTTAGGTACTCGCCACAAGTCGTCGCTGTTTCTTTTGCTACGTGGTGATTACCAAAAACATCTTTTGCATCAATTACAGTTTCAGGGTTTGGATCAAAGGCCAGGACAATCGACAACCGCTTTTTACCAGAACTATTAACCACGCGATGTGGCGTTGACTTATAGGCGCCATCTGTCCAGCGAGACAGAAGATCCGCTACATTAACGATCAGTGTTCCCTCAATAGGTGGAGCTTGGATCCAATCCCCACTTGCATCCTCAACCTGAAGCCCCCCAACACTATCTTGGCATAAGACCGTGAGCACACCAAAATCAGTGTGTGGGCCCACCCCAAATTGTGAAGATCCCAAATCTGCAGGTTGCGCAGGGTAGTAAACGTACGAAGCACGGCTCAGTGGACGCGACGCAGTTTTCAGAAAAAAATCTTCCTCCAGATTTAATCCCAGAGCAAACCCTCGCATCAAATGATGTGCAACTTTGTGTGCGTGTTGGAAATATGACATCGCTTGCTGGCTCATATGAGGCAGCTCTGCTGGCCAAATATTTTTACCGCGCAAATCATGATCTGTGAGAGCCTGGTCATCATCATCTTCATGACCCCAAATAAAACTCTCTTTCAGGTCAGCCTTTGCGCCATCCTTCATTTTAGCACCACCCTGTCCCAGCCAACCTCGATGCTTGGGTGTTACTTTTACCGCAGATTTTAGAGCCTCTGTTTGGCCAAAAAATTCATATGCCCCAGCACGGGCGCTATCAATTACCTCTTCAGGAATTCCGTGGCCTTTAATATAAATAAAACCCAGTTTTTGACTAGCCTCATGCAGTAATTTAGCAACGCCTTTTGGGTCACTCCCATCACGCAGGGGTTGAATATCCACTACAGGAATGAGACTTTGATCAAGAATTTTGGCTTCAGCATATGACATTTAATAACCCTCAATCTTCAATTATGTTTTCGCTAGAACTTAATTAAAACAACTTCTATTTTGCAGATCAGAAAAGTAAAGTTCCATACACTTTCTTGCAAGTATCAAATGCAATTAGTTTTTTTATAAGTTAGTAAAATATCATCCTCATCAGTAGTAGCTTCATAAACACCTCGTGCAATTGCACGACTCAAACAGACTGCAGAGGCTACCCCAATATCACGAAATGTTTCGTGGTCAATTTCACCTTTTTTAGTGGATAGGGCAAAAACTAAGTCACCGTCATAAAGAGTATGAGACGGAACAATTGCCCTTACCATCCCATCATGAGCCGCGACGGCCATTCGATAACATTGTGTTTTACTCAATGGTGCGTCAGTCGCCACTATTGCAATGGTGGTATTCGAAATTTGATCACTATGCACTTTCATGGCCTTGTTTTTTGGGCTGTGTTTTATGTCAAAAGGACCTGGACTTGAATCAATTCCTGCACCCCCAAATTCATTTTCAAATTCAAATGGTGCAGCCCAGAAATGTTTGCCCCCAGAAGTTGTAACACTTCCAAATGGGTTTACTACAACCAGCGCTCCTACTGTATACCCATTTTCTAACTTAAGAGAAACTGATCCCAAACCGCCCTTTTGCATAGCTGCTAGAGCTCCAGCACCCGCTCCGACCGTTCCAACTTCAAAATCTTTAGACCGACTATTAAATGCCTCCAAGCCAAGTGCTCGGTAAGGGTTTTCAGTCCAATCTTTTTTTCCACCATTAATCAAATCAAAGATAATTGCACCTGGTACAATAGGGACACGCATTGCCCCTACTGGGAAGCCACGCCCAGATTTCCTGAGCCCATCCATTACTCCAGAACATGCATCAAGGCCAAATGCTGAGCCACCAGACAAGACCAGCGCATCAATGTCTTCCATTGATTTATCTGGCGCTAAAAGATCAGTCTCTTTTGTACCAGGGGCTCCACCCATGACAAGCACGCTAGCGGTAAATGGTACATCTCCCACCAGTACAGTAGTACCAGTCTTGATATTTTCATCACTGGAGTTACCAACCTTTAGGCCAGAAATATCTGTTATTAAGTTTTTTGGACCAGGTTTAGATACAGCGGCCACCGTCAACCTCCAGCGCTACCCCAGTTATCATGCTGGCCTCATCAGAACACAAAAAACACGCAGCATTTCCCATATCCTCTGGTGTAGAAAACCGACCAATTGGGATTGTTGAAAGAAATTTCGCACGGATTTCTGGAGTGTCTTCGCCCATGAATGATTTTAGAAGTGGTGTCTCACCTGCAACTGGATTGATCGCATTTACACGAATGCCCGAAGGCGCAAGTTCTACGGCCATGCCCTTGGTTGCGGTAATCATCCACCCCTTGGATGCATTGTACCAGGTTAATCGTGGTCTTGGCGAAACCCCACCAGTTGATGCAACGTTTAAAATTACACCACTGCCGCGCTCTTTAAAATGAGTAATAAATGCCTGGGCGGTCAGATATACAGACTTTATGTTAACGCCGTAAACCTTTTCAAAGTCATCCATGGTTACGTTTTCCATCTCATTTGGCATATGGGTGGCGCCAGCATTATTAACCAAAATATCAAGATGCCCAAATTCGTTAAGTGCAGTGTTTTTCATAGCCAAAACACTGCCTGGATCCGCGACGTTACAACGTTGCGCAACGCCTCCAATCTCAGCAGCAATAACCTGTGCACCCTCAAAGTTGAGGTCAGCAACCATAACCTTCGCCCCCTCAGCTGCAAATTTTCGAGAAATTCCAGCGCCAAAGCCAGATGCAGCGCCTGTCACAATTGCAGTTTTACCTTGAAGCCTCATAAAATTACCCATGCCATGCTGCTACTGTTTTCAGAGATGAAAATCCATAGAGCGCCTCAAAACCTTTTTCGCGACCATGTCCAGATTTACCAACCCCTCCAAACGGTAGTTCAACACCACCGCCTGCGCCATAGTTATTTATAAAGACCTGCCCAGAGTGTAGTTTTTTTGCTAACCTCATTTGCCTTCCTCCATCAGCAGTCCATATCGAAGCGACTAAGCCATAGTCAGTTTGATTAGCAATTTCCAATGCTTCAGCCTCAGTATCAAATGGAATAATTACCTGGATAGGGCCAAAAATTTCTTCAAGGGCAAGCGGATGATCTAAAGGCACATCTGCAAACAAAGTGGGCCGTACGTAGTACCCCTCAGCCTGAGTTATTATTTTACCCTGGCCTATAATTTTTAAGTCAGACCCACGTTCAAGGAAACCAGTAACTATTTCCTTTTGTCTTGCCGAGATTAGGGGTCCCACAGCCAAATCGTCCATTGCATTGCCTACTTCGAGAGACGAGTATGCATTGCCCATGCGCTCACAAACCGTATTGTAAACGCCACGCTGAACAAGAATTCTGCTGGATGCCGAGCAGGTTTGTCCTGCATTTTGAATTCCAGCATTCACAAGAAATGGCAGTGCGCGGTCCAAATCCGCGTCATCAAATACCAGTTGTGGGGACTTACCGCCGAGTTCAAGCGTGACCGGTATAACATTCCTTGCTGCTGCTGCCTGTATCAATTGGCCAGTTCTAACTGACCCTGTAAAGGACATGTGTTGGATACCAGTGTGAGAAGAAAGTGCGGCGCCAGCCTCAGATCCTAGACCTGTTACTACATTGAGCACACCAGCTGGGAGCCCTGCTTTGTGCGCGATTTCTGCAAAGGCTAAAGCAGTCAAACAGGCGTCTTCGGCAGGCTTTAATACACATGTATTGCCCATTGCAAGAGCTGCTCCCACAGATCTCCCCACAATCTGCATTGGATAATTCCAGGGAACAATATGACCGGTTACGCCATGCGGTTCCCGCAATGTGTAAACCGTGTATCCGTCCAGGTATGGAATTGTTTCTCCTGTAATTTTGTCAGCGGCACCACCGTAAAACTCCATGTATCTGGCTAGCGCCAATGCATCTGCACGCGCTTGAGACATTGGCTTTCCAACATCCTGGGCTTCGATTTTTGCTAGGCTGTCAACATGATTTAAAATTGCCTCACCTATTTTCAAGAGGATACGACCACGTTCCAGAGCCGTCTTGTGGCCCCATTCACCTAACAATGCTTTTTGGGCAGCATGGACTGCCGCGTCTATATCTTTAGCTGTCCCACGGGCAATACTTGTGATTTTGTCTTTTGTTGAAGGATTGGTCACATTGATTTCAGCATCAGCCTCAAGCCAAACTCCACCAATAAAATTATGTGCCTGTGGAATACTAAACAGGTTCAATAGCATATGTAATCTCCGGCAGCCTTGGTGCAGCTGCAATTAATGTCTTTGTGTAAGCATTTTGTGGATTTGTGAATACTTTCTCTGTCTCTCCATGTTCCACAATTTTGCCAGCTCGCATAATCATCACGCGATCAGTTACAGTGCGCACTACTGACAAGTCATGGCTGATAAACAAATATGCCAATGGACGTATATGGCATAATTCAGCGATTAAATCTAACACCTGTGCCCTTACAGATACATCAAGCGCAGAGACCGCTTCGTCAAAGATAATTAATTCAGGTTCAATGATGAGTGCTCGTGCAATAGCTATCCTCTGTCTCTGGCCACCAGAAAATTCATGAATAAATTTTTTAGCATCAGACGCCATCAATCCAACATCTTCTAACGCCTTCAAAATTGCCAAATCCTTTAGTTTACCGACTGGTGGATTTTCTAATACGTGAAGTGGCTCCGCAATAAGTCTATCCACACGGTGCCTTGGATTAAAGGAACTATACGGATCTTGAAATACAACCTGCATCTTACGCCGTACGTCTATATTTGGTCTTTTTCCTGAAAAGACTGGTTCTCCATCTAGCTTGATCCAACCACTTTGAACATCCTCAACTCCCAGAATAGCCCGTGTCAGAGTAGATTTTCCACACCCACTTTCGCCAACCAATCCAACACGTTCTCCGTGACTTATATTGAAGCTAACATTGTCTAGTGCATTGAAATTTGGCCGAGAGCCGAGGATCCCATTTCGTGGTAGCCGATAAGTCCTAATCACAGAATCAACTGATAAAAGTGTTCCCGAAGTAATAACGTCAGGCATAACGACTCTATGGGTTGACGCATTGAACAGCGCCCGAGTGTACGGGTGCTTCATATTATAAAGTAGCTCTTTCGTTTTTTTAGCTTCAACAACCTGCCCATTCTGCATGACAACAATTTTATCAGCAATTTCTGCCACGACTGCCAAATCATGGGTAATTATTAGCAAGCCCATGTCAAAGGAAACAACCAGATCCTTAAGTAATTCAAGAATTTGCGCCTGAGTAGTCACATCGAGCGCTGTCGTCGGCTCATCTGCAATTAATAATTTTGGCCGTAGAACAATCGCCATTGCTATAACGACGCGTTGACGTTGGCCACCAGAAAGCTCATGAGGATAGCGCAAAGGTGATACTTCTAGGCCAACACGACCCAACATATCTATCGCACGTTTATTTGCCTCTATTCTTGATATTCTTTCATGAATTAAAATAGTCTCAGCTACTTGGCTCCCAATAGTTTTGACTGGGTTGAGCGCTGTCATAGGTTCCTGAAATACCATGCCTATTTTTCGCCCACGTATTGCGCATAATTCTAATTCAGAGGTTGTTAAAATATCATTCTCATCTAAAAAAATCTGGCCTTTAACTATTGCACCACGCGGAAGCAAAGCCATTGTCGCAAGGGCGGTAAGAGATTTTCCAGAACCACTCTCACCCGTAATAGCCACAATTTCACCTGGTTGCATATCAACTGAGACATTATGTAAAATTTCAATACCCGCTATTGAGAGTGATAGGTCCCTGATATTTAAAAGGCTCACGTTCGGCCGACCCTAATGCGCGGATCAAAAAGGTCTCGCAGGCCATCACCCATTAAATTTAATCCTAAAACCGTAAGTAATATTGTAAGTCCTGGGACCAGCGCAGTGTGGGGGGCTATACTCACTAACGTTTGTGCATCCGCTAACATCCGCCCCCAACTTGCAGTTGGAGGTTGAGCTCCTAGACCGATATAAGAAAGAGAAGCCTCTGCCAAAATGCCAAGACTAAATTGGATAGTTCCTTGGACAATCATTAAATTAGTGATGTTTGGTAGTATATGTTCAATTGAAATACGGGCGTCAGACTTACCACAAACCCTGGCAGACATAACAAAATCACGCTCCCAGAGTGGCAACGCAGCAGCGCGCGTGAGGCGCGCAAATACTGGAATATTAAATATACCTATAGCAATAATTGCATTTACTGCAGATGCCCCGAACACGGCGGTAATAAGTATTGCTATAACTAACGAGGGGAATGCAAATATGAGATCATTCCCTCGCATTGTTAACTCATCAAGAAAGGACCCCTGTCTCGCGGCAGAAAAAAGACCTAGTGGAACTCCGATAATAATACCAATTCCAACTGCTAACAGGGCAACAGCAATTGATGTACGGGCACCCATCATGATCATTGAAAATATATCACGGCCGAAGTGATCTGTTCCTAGCCAGTTTTGGGCATTCGGTGTCTTAAGTTTGTTAGAAATCTCGAGTGTTTCGATATCATAAGGTATCCACA
>Ga0209632_10005169_pt1 | contig 11362 bp, 14 predicted proteins | sample COG_10_FD_184754 | JGI IMG/M metagenome (GOLD analysis project Ga0209632, IMG submission 184754) | Pelagic Microbial community sample from North Sea - COGITO 998_met_10 (SPAdes) (version 2) | ecosystem: Environmental > Aquatic > Marine > Neritic zone/Coastal water | place: Helgoland, sampling...
CTTCAGCAACCGGCATCTGCGACACTTTTGCCGCCATCGCGTTGACGTTAACGCCGATTATTGCATACGCTGCAATCGCGTAGGCAAAACAGTCTAAAGCCTCGTTGCGCGGTCTTGTTTTAACAAAATCGCGCCTTTTGAAGCCCTTATGGAAACGTGTAACAATTTTTTCTGCTGTGAGCTGTTTAAAATACTCATCTTGTAAAACGTCAGAAAAATGCACGTATCCGGGGCCTTCCTCCCCGATCCTCAGCCGAGCAAACAACAATTCTTTGATTGTGTTAACCCCGACTGGGAACAACGGACATTTAACCACGTTATTTTTGCTTGGCCTACCCGCTATGGCCCGCCCTGAACCACCAACGCCTTTAATCGCAAAGATCCTTCGGCCTTGGTTTTTCTTGCAATAATGGTAGACGCTGTTAGTGAAGTGTCCGCCAGAGTCAACAGCCGCAGCCCGTATGGCCATATTGCGCCCAGTCACGTTTTTAAACTGAGTCATCAAGAAAGAATCAAGGTCACCCCAAAGCTGTGGAGTAGACGGGTCGCCGTAGAACGTTTTGTGATCCAGCACCCACGACTCATCATCCCGGCCCCAACCGATCAAGCTGGCCTCAAGCCTGTTATCCTGGCAGTCGATCCCCGCCGTTAGCAAGATCACTTCCTCGGGGATTTCCGGCATCGGCTCCCGACGGTCTGCCAGCATCCAGTCATCTACTTTTTCGCCCGCGTCCTCCCAACTTTCAGCCAGATAAGTATTTGTCCAAACCCGCAATTGCTCTGGGTTTTTTTTAACACTTAGAAAATCTCGAACGCCGTCAGCCAATGGCGTCCACGGTGAGTACAGGCCATTGATGCAAAAACCTGCAATGCCTTTAAACTCAGCCTCGGCCTTCCATTTGCCATTCCTGATAGACCACAGCCTGTCACTGTCCGACCAGAGAACCGCGCAATGCTCACACATGTACTGCGCTGTCTCTGGCTGATCTTTTTGCCATTGAACATTAGCCCATCTCAGGGTTTGGTATTCCTCACAATGCTTGCACGGCACGTAATATCTGCGCTGGTCAGACCTCTCGAAAGCTTCCTCGATTCGGCTTGAGTCTTTGTTGGTTGGCGTACTGACTAGAATTATTTTTCGGTTCCAAAACGTGGCGGACCTTTTTCTAGCCAACTGAATCGGGTCGCCCTCACTGCCAGCACTGGCTGGGTAGCGATCAACCTCATCACACAGGACCACGCGAATTGGTCTTGACGCAAGACCGGATGGCGAGTTTGCACCAACAATAGATATTGCCCCGCCCGGAAATATCTTGTGCAGCGTTGTGTTCCCAGAGTCTCGCGCGCGCGGGTCGCGCACCTTTTCTTTTAAGCACGGCGTAGAGTTAAGCAGTCCTGCCGCAACCCGGTCTTTGCTGAATGCCTGCGCCATCTCCAGCGTAGGCTGCAACACCAGTATCGGTGACGGGTCGTTGTCGATGTGGTAGCCGATAACGTTAAGTAGCGCCTCAGTCTTTCCAAGCTGAGCGCCTGACATAATAACCACCTCTTGAATGCTTGAATCACTGCAAGCATCCATCATACCGCGCTGATATTCTGCCCGACTGGTATACCACTGCCCCGGCTCAGCGCTGGACTGGCCGTCGAGTTTCCTATTTTGGTCTGCCCAGTCGCTTACTTTTAACCTTGGGGGCGGGGTCCACGCCGTCATCCCCTCTTTTATTATCAACTGTGCTTTGGTCTGGCTCATCTGCTTCCTTCGATAACTCTGTAAGCGCCTCACGCACCAAATCATCGAGGACGCCTTGCACTATCGCTGGGTTGGTTTCGTTGGCCACAATTGGCGCGGCTTTGCTGGGTATCGATAACAGCCTGTTTTTACAATCCGTAATCGCCGAATAAAGTTCTTTTTTGACCTCATCAACCCGAACAAGTTTTCCGCCTAGTTCATCAACCTCAATCTGCGCTTTGTCAGCTTGAAGTTTTACCAGTCTAGCTTTTTCAACATGGAAGTCAGCAGGAGCAGCGGCATTGCCTACTGCGCGTTCTTGCAAATACCTGATGTAACCTTGGACGCACGGCGCTAGCTCATAGCGGTTTTTTTCTGTCTTAGGTATTACACCATCTTTTACCAACTGCTGCACACGGCGGTCAGTCATCAGTAGCAATCGAGATATTGTGCCGACGGGGTAGGTGGGTTGGCTTGGGTTATCAGGCATTGAATTCTATGCACCACCAGCCTGATTTATACGTTCAAGAATCAGCAAACCATTTTGCGTATGACCGCATTTTTGCCACTCGGCCTTTATAAAACAAAATCCAGCGTTTGTTGATTTGACCCGTTGCGAGTTGACGTAGGTGTAATGCCGGCAATCAGGCCAGATCGCATCAGCAATCGCATCCGCTTGCCGTATAAGATCGCTGGATCTGTAGTTACTTTCGTTTCGGAATACGGCGCAGTTGATTCCTGTTTGACCGGAGTCGTCGATGAACTTGCGCCAGACGAACATCGCGTCTGCATTTTTTGTTCGCAACACGACTTTTTCACCGGGTCCGACAAACAGTTTTCGTGTCCTACCGTCCTTATATTTACGGGCTGAGTAATGTCGTTCATAAAGTTTCAGACAATCTAAGTCACCATCTTTTGTTAGCCACCAAACAGCTTTGTTCAAACGGAACATCCGCTTCATCGAATTTCGACGAGGCCATGCCCGGCGATTAAAACGTTATCACCATCAACCAAGATCGGGTTTGTAAATCCAAACTCCTTTATGCTCGCCGCAACCTGCGACACCTGCTCATCGCTGTGCGTTCGGCTATTTTTTGCGTAAGGCACCAGGCTGGTTACTGGTAGCGCCTCAATTCGCGGCTTATTTTTGCTCATAACGAAACGCTCCAAAATTTTCTATCGCTAGGGAAAACGTGCGACGTTGAATTACCCATAGGTGACCTGCGCCATAGTACCTTTATACCCCCCCCACACGCCATGTAATGCCCTGTAGGCTTTTTTTACGCACACCCTAAGCACACCTACCGCCTATCACTTGCTGGTCCGTAGAGCGTAATTCAGACGCTTTGAGAAGTGATTGTCGAATGTGTTTTTAATGACGCTTGTCACTATCTTGTCAAATGGATATCTGGGCCGGTATCTTGCTGATTTTGAAAACGTGAATTCTTTGCGAATATTCACACCACCCTTTGATTTTGTCGTGCCCAATCGACGCCAGATCCCGTTACTGTTTGTCATCCCTTTGGGCGTGCCAACAAAAAACCGTGTCTTGTCTGACAGCATGGTGTTCAGTTTGTCTATCTTGCGTGGAACGTTGCCGTATTTGTTCCTGCCAGCCTTTGTAGGGATAGCCAAGTAGCGACCTTTCGCCAGCCTCGAACCGCCTTCCGTCTGCATCGATATATAGTCGTTGCGGTCTTGATTAGCGCCGGGCAATCCCGGTACCCCTGCCATGTACACAGCCCCGGCCAAATCTTTTTTGTTGGCTTTCTTAACCCTCACACCGCCCAAAGTCCAAGGCGTAGGATTATCGAGGTGTTGTTTCATGCCACGCTTAGCCGCGCGCTGTCCAGCAAACGCCGTGTCATTGATCGCCAGCATAGTAGCAAACGGCAGTTGCTTGCGCTCCAGATGTGTCATTTCCTTCATCACATCATCAATATTGCTCTTGATACTAACTTGCACCACTTACACCCTCCCGTGCTGTCCATCCAGCCAGAAAGCACAACCACGCTGTATGCGTGGCATCAGGGCCAAATAGCTTGTCAAACTCAATCCGTGCAAGAGATCTCTCCCGCTCGATAGGCTGGCCATCCATCAGAACCACCACTTGTTTTGTATAGGTCAACCATAGTGCAATATCTGTTCTGAGTATACACCTCGTCATCAAAGTCCAGCGTACCCATCAGCGCTAGCCCAATCAGAGCCAACCCGCCAATCAAATAATCTCTCATTTTTTTACCCTCTTAGCGCGCTTCGTTTCCTTGAGGAATTTGACGCTTGATGCCTTCTCTTTGACCTGCATAGCATCCCTCACAATACTGGGCGACACACAAAGATATTCAGCAATGTCGTGAGTGCTAAGCTGCGTTCTAGTCACATAGTTTGTTAATTGTGTTTGCAAGCTTTTCTTGATTAGGTGCTTATTCTCAGCACGAAAGCGCTTGTTGAAACGTTCGATGTACTCCTTGTTTCCAGCACTCAACAGGCTAAGCAGGAATAGGTTAGCGGTCATCATCTAACCCCCTTTGCAACTGCTGGTGTATCCAAGCGCTAAGATTCAACCCCTTGCGGCTTGCCTGCCCTCTCCAAGAATCTTTCTGGTCTTGGCTGCATCGGAAATGGACTAAAGTCTCAAACCCGCCGATATAGTGGTTTTTTTTGCCGGTCATACCATGCACCTTTGGTGAAGGGTTTAAAATCTCCGCCGCCACATCTGAATAATCTTTTCTGTTTCGCATAATCATATCCTCAAAATCGCTAGAGTGACACATAGCTGCACGCGCTCACGGTTGGCACTTTTGTTTTTTGGTGGTGCCATTCCTTGACCTCCAATTGAACCTTCAAAGCATTCTGTGGTGTCAGCTTTTTGATCAAATTAACCCTAGCCTTATCATTCCGTCCGTCTAACCCCCAAAACTCACCGGGTTTAACCCTTCCTCGCTTTTGCATGGACAATCGAATAACTGCATAATCTCGCAAATCCTGACCTGCTATCAACATATTCAAACCTCTCAATTAACGTCCGCCGAGTATACACATTGCGCCAAAAGTGTAAACAATTAAATTTGCTCGTCGTCGCAATACCGCAATTTCATCGCCAACGCAAACGTCGGGAAAGTTTGATCGGACAATCTTCTGATCATGCCGATCCGCTCTTTGATATTCTTACACTCAGCACCTCGCCACTTCTTGCCCTCGCCTTCCTGCTGCAAAACAAAAATTGCGCGATTCCTCATCTTTTTCCCAGCAAATTTCACATCGTCCATTTTCTTGCCTTTGTTGATTAAACACACCGACCGCACGCAAGGGTATAATTGGGTATACCCCTAAAGGGGTATATACCCATCTATACCCCTAATTTGCGCTTTTTGCCCCCCTTGGGGTATAAGTATAAAAACCGGGTATATACCCATCTATACCCCTAATTTATGTCACAATTCCTGTCAATAACCGTGATTTTAAGTCCTCAGAAGTTGGCTCCCAGCCACCCTGCAACTCGTTCTTCTTGATCAATTTACTGTCTTGCAAAAGGTTCAAAACGCCTGCTTTCAACTTATTGGTAGCGTAACTTTTTGCTGTTGATTCGGCTTTACCGTCCTGCAAAAACCAAGTTTCTGCCGCTGAATATTTTACAATCGGCATTCCTGAGACAACAATTTGACCACCTAGTGCAAACATATTCTGGAAAGCTCGCTCGGCATATTTCAGCTTTTCGTCGGCTTTACTGACTTTAACTGGTGCTGCGCCAGCCACTAAAATGGCGCTGGAGACTGGCGCGCCATCCTCATCAAACCAGCCATCGATGTCTATGCTCTGCAATTCGACATAGACCGGGTCAACCATTTCAGAGTCTTTTGACTTGCGCTGCACGATCTCGATAGGACCGTTGTCTTTACTAGGCACCACCGACACTTCTATATCGAGCGCGCCACGCCATGCAGACGACCCTCTAGCCCTGTGCTGGGCCTCGTCACTCACGCCAGTATGGTGGACCAGAATCACGCTGCAATTGTAGTCCTGCATTAGTTTTGAGCAGGCGTCGAGCATGGTTTTTGCGTCTTGCGCGCTGTTCTCATCACCCAAGAGAAAGCGGTGCAGGGTGTCAACGACAATGACTCTAGGAAGGCTTTCAAGATCCTCCAGCGAGTCCACCACCTTCTGATAGCCCTCTGGCGTGTTCAAATCGCAGCCTGATCCGCTTAGCCAAACGTTATCGAGATCCATGCCCGTGTGCTGTCTCCAACCTGCAAGCCTTGAACGCATACCGTGGTGACCTTCACCGGCTAAGTAGACCACCGTACCCCCGCGAACCTTGTGCCCAAGCCAATCAGTTGCCCCTGCCGCAATCCGCAAGCACCAATCAAGTACCACAAACGTCTTGCCGCCGCCGCTCGGCCCGTGGACCATGATCAGCGCATTGTCTTGAACCCAACCCTTAACCATCCACGACAGCGGCGCTGGCTGGGCGCTAAAGTCAGTCCCTCTAACCAACCAATTGCCTGTCTCCGTCATCAGAAGCTCCCGCAAATCACCACCAGCCTGTGCAAAATCATTGGCGTCGGTATTCAATTCCGGCGGGACTACAACCGTGGCACCGTACTTTTTCGCCGCCTCATCTGCGTACCTCTGCCCAGTTCCGCTCTCGTCGTTGTCTGCGATAATGACAATTTTGCCTTTGTGGTTAGACCTCGCAAACTGCACGGTGCTAGGAATGTTCGCTGCGTTAAAAGCCACGTAGGTAAACGTTTTGGTTGCTTCGTGCACGGTCGCTGCCGTAGCAAACCCTTCGCAGATGTATATGGTGCGCGTAGGCTTGCCGAGCGCCCAAAAACAGCCGCCGGTCTTTGCGCCGGGGTGAAACTTCTTTTCACCCTCGCCCGTGATGTATTGCAGGCTGGCGACTTCGCCAAACTGGTCGTATATAGGCACAACAATCCTGCCATCGCCGGTAACCTTTGTGCCGTGGGCCTCGATTCCTTTTGCCACTAAATAGGGGTGATCTCGGCTCGCCTCGATGCACTCCGCCCAAATCTGATCGACGGCAAAGCTGGCTACCGCCTGACGCTTTGCCTTTTCCTCATCGCGCAACTTCCTCGATTCTGTGAGCCTTTGGCTCAACGCCATGCGGTCAATATCCGTCAGATCGCGGTCAACTTCCGCACGCCAGGTAACATCAAGCCCTAGCTTCCAGTCACCAAAACGCCCGGCGGGTACACCATCGCCAAACGCCACATACCAGCACGAATTTTTAGGCCCAAAACGGTATATTTTGCCGTCCAAATACAGGTGCTCTGGTGGATCAAGATCCGCCTCAAGCATTGCATTCATCAGCTGAATGTCAGGAGCTTTTTTTCTGGTCGGCGTCGGCCTAAATGGCCCGCCGAAGATGTTTGTTAAGTCAGCCATTCAATTGCCCTCTCGTCAAAAAATTCAAAACCTGTTTTTTTGCATCGTCCAAGCCCCGGCAGACCAGAACCGCATAGCCGATATCACCAAGATAGCTTAGCCAATCGCGCTGCTCTGGTGACACCACCCCACCCTTTTCGCGTTTCATCTCGATCCACAAGTAAAGTTCTGGGCAAAACAAGTCGGGAACGCCTCGACTCACGCCCTCCACCTTCAGCCTAGCGCCTTGAGCTTTGGACCTGCCGCCGCCATTGGGTATAGCGAAAATTCGTATTGTTGGCAGAGTTTGCCGGAACCACTTCACAAACTCCCGCTGCACTTCGTGCTCAGTCATCAGAACGGGATCACTTGTAACCACTTGTCGCAAGCGTTTTGTTTTTGGTCGAACCCGGACGGGGGTCTTTCGTTGAAATGCTGGCACAAGCCGTCCTCGTTGTAAAAGTCACAAGTGTGACAGCATTTTGGCTGTTGTAAATCATAGTAGCTTTTAACAAACGCTGGCGGTTCTGGTTTCATGCGCATCCCAAATTCGTTTAGTTACTCTGTACCATTTTCCGTCTTTCTGGAAACTGATTCTTGATGGCGGTGAGCTTTGGTTTAAATTCTGGCACATCTCTGTCAGGTCAAATCCGTGAGGGTCTGCCTCAGAGCCTGATTTTTTTATAATCGAAAACAGCAGTGCGCGAGCCTTGTTGCCTGCGTAGCCGTCGTGCAAGATCGGGTAATATTCTGTGATTGGCTCTTTATCGAAGCTCATCAAATACCTCACCTTAACCATAGATTTGCCGCTGGCTCTGCTGACGTGCGGTGACCAATACCAGTCGGATACTCTCACGTCGTTGTCTTTTGACCCCATGATGTCCGAGCTTTTGTCTAGTCCCAGGGCAATCTTTCTTGCCTCAAACTGCGCGCCGCACGACGGGCAAACCATGACTGACAAATGGACAATCTCGTGGCATTCGGGGCAATTTTTTACCGGCGATTCACCCTCGCCATTTCCACTTTTCTTAGATGGCGGGACAACGTGCGTGATCGGTCCATGCCTTTGTATAACTTCAGCAAAATCCAAAACCATGCAATCGTCCGCGTGGCTTTTTGGCCGCATCCCACGCCCAACCATCTGCACATATAAGCCCGGTGACATGGTCGGACGGCAAAGCGCAATAAGGTCAATGTCAGGGTAATCAAACCCGGTGGTCAAGACATTCGCGTTCGTAAGAGCTTGGATCATCCCGCTTTTGAACTTCGAGATTATGTCCTGCCGCTCATCGGCTGGGGTTGATCCTGTGATTGTTTCTGCGCTAACGCTCTGAGATCTGAGCGAGTCCCGCATCGCGTAAGCATGTTTTACACCAGCACAAAAAAACAGCCAATGCCTCCGGTCTTGCGCGTAGCGGATGACCTCGCTAACGACATCAGTAGTCACCTCGTCGTCATCAACAGCTCGCTGTAAGTCACTTTCTACAAACTCACCCCCTCGTTTTTTAACTCCATCCAAATTAAAATGCGTGTCGGTCAGCTTTGACTTGAGCGGAGCCAGATAGCCTTTTTCAACTAGCGCGGGAATCGGCGCTATGTCATCCAGCAGATCGTCAAAGATTGCATCGCCTTTGTGGATTTCGCCATGCCCCAGCCTATAAGGTGTGGCGGTCAGCCCGATTACCCTAAGATACGGGTTGACTTTTGTTAGCTGGTCGATGAGCTTGCGATAACCGCCCTCGGCCCCGTGGTTGATCAGGTGGCATTCGTCAACAATGATCAAGTCAATGTGCCCAATCTCATCCGCGCGATCTCTTACAGACTGAATTCCCGCAAACGTGATAGAGTCGAAATTTCTTTGCTTGAGTCCAGCGCTGTAAATCCCTAAAGGCGCTCTAGGCCACGCGTCAAGCATTTTGCCGGCGTTTTGCTCGATTAGTTCTTTTACGTGGGTAAGCATCAGAATGCGCGTCTCTGGCCACGTCTGGACGCTGTGGCGGCATATTTCTGCCACTATGTGGCTCTTGCCCGACCCGGTAGGCAATACAAGGCAAGGATTGCCGTCATACTTTTCCAAATAATCGTGCAGATCATCAATCGCACGCTGCTGGTAGTCTCTTAACATATCTTTATCTCTCTCAAAGTTGGTTATTCAATACAACCCAAGCCTTCGCCGCTGTTTGTGGTACTACTCCGTTTCCCAAGAGCCTAAGTCGGTCCACCCTGTCGGGACACCCATCAACCACTCGACCCAGTCCGGGTTCAGGTGGCCAACTCCCGACTGATACTGCGCTGCATCCGGCAAGCTGTTGCTCATCGGGTTTCTGTTTTTTGCTGCCAGTGTTTCCGGCGTTACCGCACCTTTGTAATCCCGCGCTGTCGGAGTTGGCCACATCAGCGCCGCGCCAGCTAGGTTTGGTTCCACCGCTTGTTTGCCGTTGCGTGTCTTCGTCCAGCTCGGAGTCGCGTCTCGGCTGTTCGCTGTCGGCGTTGGCCATTGCCTCACCGCCCCGCCCAGGGTTGTGCCTCTCTTGTCTTTGCCCTTGATCTGATTGTTGTCCTGAGTGGTTGGCGTCACCCAATACGTAAACCCGCTTCCTCTGGTGAGAGGCGCCTGCTTCAACCGCGCTGAATACTCCCCACGTCGTTGAGTAACCAAGGCTTTCCAAGTCTTCAATGACTTCTCGGAGTCCGAGACTGATGTGCCCATCGACGTTCTCAAAGAAGCACCGAACAGGTCTAATTGATTCGATGTGTCGCCGGATGTGGGGCCAGAGGTGTCTGGGGTCATCGGCGCCTTTTCGTAAACCGGAATATGAAAATGGTGGGCAGGGATATCCGCCAGTGAGGATATCAATTCGGTCTCGAAAGATTTGTGCTGGGAAGGTTTTAAGATCCGTCCAAATAGGTGCCGGAGCCAACTGATTCGTTTCCATCTTCGCAACCAAGTTTGCACAGGCGAAGGCTTCGATCTCCACATAAGTGAGGACTCGATGTTTAACTCCTGCAAGGTCAAGTCCTCTTTCGATGCCACCATATCCAGCGCAAAATGCGACGACAGTTGGTGATTTTTTGGTATTATCCACATTTGTATCCCTCTTTTAACCGTAAATTTTTGCGCCGGGAAAATCGGCCTTGATTTGCGCCGTCTCGCTAGCAGCGCAAGCGGGAGCGTTTGCAATCAGTTCTCTGCTAGTTAGGTTTTCTGGGCCGTTTTTTAGTGTGTGGCCGTTGACATCAAAAGCCGCAACGGTGGGAGTTGACTCGGTTGCCACAATTTTCCACGGCACTAGGTCAGGGTGCAGAACATGCTTGTCACAGCCCTTCAGCTGAAACTCAAACGGCACAACATCGTCAAACTGGTTGCAATGCCACGTGGAGTCGCCCCTGGCTGTGCTGTGCGCACAGGTCCGGCAGTTGACTTCTTGAGTCAATTTTGTCTTGTGGCAAAAGTCATGCGCCGGGCAGAATTTGCATTGATACCAGCTGGGGTCAGTTGATATCGGTTCGGGCATCCTTTCGGCTTGTGAAATCCTGTGACCTTTTTGGACCAGCGCTTCCGCCGCCTCATGGTCAAGCTCAACCGACTCTATATAGTATTGGTCGTCATTTTTACATACCGCCACATACAAACCTTTCTTGATCTTCAAACCGAGCATGTAAAGCTGCATCTGCGCCCAGTGCGTCGGCTTTGATTTTTTTACACCGGTTTTTTTAACATCTCTAAAGCTGGCCAAAGCATGCGTCTTGAACTCGGCCACATGGCGATCATCTGGCGATCCCGGCACACCACGCTCAATAACCAAATCTGCGCTGCCCTTTACATGCGAGCCAAAATCCACCGCCGCCTGATCAGTTCCGACCTCGACCCCGGCAAGGATCAAATCTCGAATGATTTGCGGTTCTTCTAAATGCCCCCTGCGAAATAATCTCAAAATGCGACCAGGGAATTTTTGAATCACTGCTAGCCGAAAGTTGAGCCAAACCCACCTGTCGCATGGATGACCGAGGTTGGAGCAACCCAAGTGCGCCCGAGGGCGCTCCTGGATCGCTTCGTGCGCCTCATCAATCAGCGTGATTAACGCTTCCACGGTCCCGTCCATTGGTTATCAGCGGGTAAGGGAGTTATGTTGGAATCTGGAAAACCAGCGGGTTTATACTCTCTGACCTCGTTGCGATCACCCCACTCCTCCGAGCGTCGAATTGAGAGCTTGATGCCGATGGCATGTCCCACAAACACATCGG
>Ga0209632_10005174_pt1 | contig 11357 bp, 8 predicted proteins | sample COG_10_FD_184754 | JGI IMG/M metagenome (GOLD analysis project Ga0209632, IMG submission 184754) | Pelagic Microbial community sample from North Sea - COGITO 998_met_10 (SPAdes) (version 2) | ecosystem: Environmental > Aquatic > Marine > Neritic zone/Coastal water | place: Helgoland, sampling...
GATAATTTCAACGGGGCTTCTTTTTTAGGACAGGAATTAATTTGAAGCGAGAAACTACAGGTGTTTTGGCTATGTTTTTAGCCTGCTTTATTTGGGGCATCTCTGCGTTTTATTATAATTATATTTCACAGGTGCCACCATTAGAAGTCCTTTCACATCGAACCATTTGGACTGCTGTATTTATTGGCGTTATATTATTAGCAAGAAGGAAATTGATAATAATTCCGAAGGAAGCATCATTGCGTGTATGCTTTGCTGCTATTTTTATAAGTATCAATTGGTTTTTCTTCATTTATGCAGTTCAAATAGGAAAAGTGGCTCAATCAAGTTTAGGCTATTATATTTTTCCTTTAGTAGCTGTTGCATTTGGAGCGATTTTTTTAGGTGAAAGATTGAGCTTATCTCAATGGTTTGCAATCAGTTTAGCAGTTATTGCAGTAATTTTATTAAGTTTTGGTGTTGGGGAATTTCCATATATAGCTATAAGCTTAGCTATTACATTTGGACTATATGGATTAATAAAAAAGCCATTAACTATTGGACCTATGAGGTCTGTTTTTTGGGAAGTAGTTTTTTTACTTCCGTTAGCATTAATATGGTTGGTAGGAACACATTTTTTTGGATGGCAAGGAATTGTGGGTCGAGATGGCGGTTTCTTTGGAAGTGATATTAAAGTGAGTATTGCCCTAATGTTTACTGGTATCTTGACCGGTGTACCCTTAATTTTAATGGCATTTGCGATGGAAAGATTAAAGTTGGCAACAGTTGGATTGGTTCAATATGTAAACCCATCTTTACAGTTTTTGTTGGCCACACTTTTTTTCATGGAGCCGGTAGGTAGGGTGCATCTGATAGCATTCAGTTTAATTTGGACAGCTTTAGGAATTTATTCATACTATTCAATACGTCAAGAGAGAGATTGAATTAATTTAGTTTCAAGCTCATCAATACTCTCCACAACAGAGAAAAAGCTTTTATTATTGGACAAAACAAATCCCTCTGATATTTGATTATCAATTAATTTTAAGAGTGGGTTCCAATACCCATTTACATTAAAAATAAAGCAAGGTTTGTTGTGTAACCCTAATTGGCGCCATGTTATTAACTCAAAAAATTCATCTAAGCTCCCAAAACCACCTGGCAAAAGAATAAAAGCATCTGAGTTCAATACCATAATTTTTTTTCGCTCATGCATATTTTCAGTTACTATAAAACTGTCTATGTCATCTTTGCCAATCTCTAGTTCTAGTAAATGTTCTGGTATAACGCCAAAAACTTCTGCATTGCCTGATTGAGCAGAATTTGCCACTTTTCCCATTAAGCCAACGCTTCCTGCCCCATAAACTAAACGCATGTTATGACGGGCTATCATTTCACCAGTATCTTGGGCTGCTTGTAAATAGCTTGGCTTTGCTCCATCACGGTGTGCGCAATAGACACATATAGATTTTTTGCGTTGTAAATTCATTAGTAATACTTACAACTATTAGTATGTACCGCCAAGGGGGCAAAATATAATGAGTGCAAAAAAAACTGAGATTCTCAAATTAGAGAAATCATCACGTGTAAAAAAGAGATTTGGTAATAGCTCTGAAGATAAAGTTATTCTTTCCTTTGCAGCAGCTTTTGCAATTCTTGCGGTGTTTTTTATTGTAATGGAGACTTCTGATGAAAAAATCTCATCACAAGTAAAACAAATTCCTCAAGAAGTAATAATCAATGAAAAAAAAGTTACAGATACAGTCACTACAGTTGAAGAGGATAAAGCAGCTGAAGTTGAAGAGGACAAGGCTGTAGTAGTTGAAGAGGATAAAGCAGCTGAAGTTGAAGAGGACAAGGCTGTAGTAGTTGAAGAGGATAAAGCAGCTGAAGTTGAAGAGGACAAGGCTGTAGTAGTTGAAGAGGATAAAGCAGCTGAAGTTGAAGAGGACAAGGCTGTAGTAGTTGAAGAGGATAAAGCAGCTGAAGTTGAAGAGGACAAGGCTGTAGTAGTTGAAGAGGATAAAGCAGCTGAAGTTAAAGAGGACAACGCTGCAGTAGTTGAAGAGGACAAGGCTGCAATAGTTGAAAAGGATAAAACTTCTGAAGTAGATGACTTGGATGAGAGCAATCCAAAATTTGATTTAGTTAGAGTTGAAGAGGATGGATCTGCCATAATCGCAGGTTCTGCAAAACCCAATAGCGAAGTAAGATTATTGGTGGATGGAAAAGAGCTTGAAGTTGTTGAAGCGGATGGTTCAGGTACTTTTGCAATATTAACAACAATTCCAACAGGTGAGAAACCTTTAGAGCTGCAATTAGAAGATGCTAATGATAATAGTATGAAATCAAAAGATACTGTATTAGTAATTCCAAACAAAGAGACAGAAAATAAAAGCCCAAAAATTGTTATTGCTGAAACGAGTGGTGAAATTATTGTTCAAGATCAAAATGAGGCAGCTCCACAGATACAATCTCTTTCATTAGATACAATTAACTATACGGCAAGCGGTGATGTGGTCCTTGCTGGCAGAGCTGCATCTGAACAAACGGTTCGCATTTATGTAGATAATGAGCCTGTTGTTTTAGGTGAAGTTAATAATGGCAAATGGAATTTTGAGATCCCTAACATAGAAGAAGGTATTTATACATTAAGAGTAGATGCACTAAATGAAGAAGGTGAAGTTGTAGATCGAGTGGAAAGCCCCTTCCAGCGTGTAATATTGGAGATGGAAAATGGTCAAGCTACAATTCAGCCTGGATTTACACTGTGGAAGCTTGCAGAATTGAAGTATGGCTTTGGCATGCGATACGTACAGATATTTGAAGCTAACCGTGACTCTATTAAAGATCCTGATTTAATTTATCCAGGGCAAGTATTTCAGATCCCTGAAAAGTAATATTTAATAAATTAACAACGAATATACTGGTCAAGGTTGATGCATGATACTATATTATGTCTTCAGGGAGATATAATGAATTGAGACCAACTACTTCATCGGTAAGTCTGAAACGTGGTCAGGCAATAAATGTAATTAAAGCCGTTTTACCTTACTTATGGCCAAAATCTCGAAAAGATATACAATTTAGGGTTGTTCTAGCAATGCTAGCATTAATTCTGGGAGAGATTCTTGGTGTACTTGCTCCATACTTTTACGGTGTATCGGTTGATGCTCTCGCACCAGGTGCCGAAGAGAACCAAACAATCTTTATGCTTACTGCGGGTGCCCTTGGAATGGTTGTTGCTTATGGTGTGATGCGAATTTTATCAGTTGGGTTTAGCCAACTAAGAGATGTAATATTTGCACGAGTTGGCCAACGAGCATTGCGCCAATTAGCTTTAGAAACTTTTCGACATATGCACCGTTTATCTCTCAGATACCACATTACAAGAAAGACTGGTGGATTAAGCAGAGTAATGGAGCGTGGTGTTAAGGGCGTTGAGTTTCTGTTAAGATTTATGCTCTTTTCCATTGGACCACTAATACTCAAATTACTAATTGTTGCTGGTATTTTTTACCTAGAATTTGGTTTTGCATATATGGCAATCGTTTTGGTCACGATTGTACTTTATATTTGGTTTACTTTTTCTGTTACAGAATGGCGTGTAAAAGTACGTAAGGAAATGAATGACAAAGATACTGATGCTAATCAAAAAGCAATTGATAGTTTGTTAAATTTTGAAACAGTAAAATATTTTGGTGCAGAAGAGAGAGAAGCTTTAAGATATGATGAGAGCATGAGGGGTTATGAAGCTGCCGCTTTAAAAACTAGTTACTCATTAGCATTTTTAAATTTTGGTCAAACACTTCTTATCACTTCGGGACTGATTGCTGTAATGATAATGGCTGCAATGGGTGTTCAGCGAGGCGAATTTAGTGTTGGTGACTTTGTTATGGCAAATGCTTACATGATTCAAATTACGATGCCGTTGGGGTTCCTTGGAACAGTTTACCGTGAGATAAGGCAAGCATTAGTAGATATGGGTGAGATGTTTGACCTTCTAGGTCAACCAGAAGAAGTCACAGATACTAAAAATGCAAGTGATTTAATTATAAAAGGTGGCCAAATTGAATTTGATAATATTTCATTTGGATATGACCAAGAACGTGCCATTTTATCTAATTTATCATTAACAATAAATAAGGGTGAAACTGTTGCAATTGTTGGCCCATCTGGTTCTGGAAAGTCAACTATTGGTCGTCTTATTTTTAGATTTTATGACGTAAATAATGGTAGCATTAGGATTGATGGACAAGATATTAGGGATGTAACCCAAGCATCAGTACATAATTCTATAGGAATTGTTCCTCAAGATACTGTCCTATTCAATGATACAATTGGATACAATATTGCTTACGGTCGCGAAGATGCATCCAATGATGACATTGTAGCAGCAGCTAAGTCAGCAAAAATTCATGATTTTATAATCAGTTTGACTGATGGATATAATACAACGGTTGGTGAAAGAGGATTAAAGTTATCTGGAGGTGAAAAGCAAAGAGTAGGAATTGCTCGTACATTATTGAAAAATCCACCAATATTAGTTTTAGACGAAGCAACCTCGGCTTTGGATACTGAAACAGAAAGAAATATCCAAGAAAGTTTAAGAGGTTTAGGTTCTGGTAGATCTGTTATTACGATAGCTCACAGACTTTCAACTGTTGTAGATGCAGATCAGATTGTTGTTTTAGAGAAAGGCGTTATTGTTGAAAAAGGTACACATGATGAATTGTTAAATCTAAATGGTCGTTACACAAAAATGTGGCAGATTCAGGAGTCAGAGGCAGAACTGGCTATGTAAAATCCAGTTTCTGCATGAAAATTAACCTTGTTTAATAGTAATGGTTTGAAGCTTAAATACTTTTGTTAATCCTGCATATGCTCCTTTACTGATCCAAATTCTTAACGCTAATAATGAAGGTGTTAGAACAAGGGTTAGAAGAGTTGCAATACCAAGGCCAAATACGACAGCTGTTGCCAATTGTTTCCACCACAAAGCTGTTGGCTGATCAATAAAATAGCCACCATTTATAAAATCAATTGATATACCTAGCATCATAGGAGTTAAACCAGCCATAGTTGTAATGGTTGTTAAAAGAACAGGTCGAATTCTAGCCTGTGCTGTTTTCGAAATTGCTTCAAGAGCTGTCATTTTCTTGGAGTATTCTTGGTAAGTATCAATTAAAACAATATTATTATTAACAACAATTCCTGCTAGTGCCACAATTCCTGTTCCTGTCATAATCACACTAAAAGCTTGGTTCATAACAAGCATACCAATTAAAACCCCTGCAGTTGAAAGAACGACTGCAACTAAAACAAGAACTGAATTATAAAATGAGTTAAATTGGGCTAATAAAATTACAAACATTAAACCGAGAGCACCAAGAAATGCTTTTCCGAGAAAAGCTGAGCTTTCAGCTTGATCTTCTTGATCACCTTTCCATTCCCATTCAATTCCGTTTGGTAAGCGCTGTTCTTCTTCCAGCCATTTTGTGATTTCGGCAATCTTTTCTGTTGCATTAACTCCCTCAGCGACATCAGCTTTTATATCGAAATATCTCTTGCTATCAGCTCGATCAATTTGACCAAGTTTTTCAACAGGCTTTAGAGTAATGAAGTTTGAAATTGGGACAAGACCTGAGTTAGTCCTTACACGTAATGTTTCTAAGGTTGATAGTAACCTATCTTTTTTAGGAAGACGGACACGAATATCAATATCCTCGTCAGACGTATCTACAGTCATATCCCCAAGTTTTAAGCCACGGGTAACGAGTTGGACCATAGCGCCAACTTGCGCAACATCAGCTTTATATCGACCTGCCTTTTCAACATCGACGTCTACTTGCCAATCTATTCCTGGAAGAGGCCTTGTATCTTCAATTTTAACAGGACCATTAATTGTTTCATAATGATTGCGGATAATACCCGCCGCTATTTTTAGGTCATCAAAGTTTGATCCTTTCACTCTAAGAGTTAAAGGTTTGCCTGATGCAGGACCCTGAGCAAGTTCTAATATTTCAACTTGAACACCAGGAACATCCGCTATTCTTTCCTCAACTGCTTTGAGTATATCAAAACCAGATGGAGAGCCTTGCCGTGCTTCCCAAGGTGTAGTTTCTATTTGAATTTGTCCTATAGTATCCAGTGGAGCTGTTGCGCCGCCTGTATTATTATCCAATCCTCCATCACCTGCAAATGCAAACGCACTTTGGATACCATCAATATCTTTAATTAAACCTTCTACGTTTTCTACTAAAATATCTTTTTCATTTAGGGATAAATTGCCACGTGCGCGAACATAAACGATCGCATTCTCAGGTTCAGTGGTAACAAAAAATTCAACTCCATTATTATTTTTTCCAAAAACTGAGAAAATTGTGATCAACAAAAATATTGTAAGCCCTACTATTACAGCTGGCATGTACCATTTATTAACTATAAAAGTAATAAAACGAGCATATATATTTGGTTTTGATGATTTAGTGTTATCAGATATTGATTTTAAAGAACTTGTTGTTGCCGATGTAGCCATGCATCCAACAAAAAATAATATTGCCCCAATAATTGCTATGCCATTAACGAGTTGAATAACTCCAGAAAAAATAATTGCAACTGACAAAATTACTAGCAATAAACGGACTATGAGTTTTAAGTTATTCCTCAATTGATCAGATATGTTTTCCAAAGTCCGCGTTAATCTTCCTGCTACACCACCAATGACTGGTAGATAAATAAGTGCAACAAGCAAAGACGCTGACAATACATATATTAGTGTAATTGGTAACATTCTCATAAATTCACCAGGTACACCCGGCCAAAATAACATAGGTAAAAATGCACATAATGTAGTTGCTGTTGAGGAAACTATTGGCCAAAACATTCTTTTTGCAGCTGAGCCATATGCTTCCATTGGGCCAGTACCTTCAGCAATCCGCTTATCAGCGTATTCGACTACAACTATCGCCCCATCAACTAACATTCCCACAGCCAATATGAGTCCAAACATCACCATATTAGAGATTGTTATCCCAGATATTCCCATAAGAGCAAAAGCAAGAAGAAAAGAAGTGGGAATAGCAAAGCCAACGAGCAAAGCTGATCGAATTCCCAGTGCAGCTAAAACAACAATCATAACTAACGCAATTGCTGTTAAAACTGAACCTTCAAGTTGACTAACCATGTCAGATACTTGTCTTGATTGATCAGATGAATAATCGATTGTTATGGCGTCTCTTAGTTCTGGTTCCCATTCTGATACAATTTGCTCTACTTTTTCTTTTACCAAACTAACCGTGCTAATTAAATTTACACCCTTTCGTTTAATTATCTGCAAAGTAACGGTAGTCTCACCATTAAATCTTGCGGTACCAACTCGATCTTCGAAGGTAAGTCTAATATCAGCTAGATCTTCAAGTGTGATAACTCTGTTGCCATTAACTTTTACTGGCAAATTATAAACATCTTTAGGTTCGTTAAACGATGAAGGTATTTTAATAGCAAATGCACCCGCTTCATTTTCTATCTCACCAGCTGCTATTAAAAGATTGTTATTAGTTACTACATTTATCAACTCACCGGCAGTCACATTATATGCTTCTAATTTTAATGGATCGATCAAAACTTCTAACATTTCGTCACGCTGGCCAGCTAATCCAACTTCTAGAACCTCAGTCATGGATTCAATTCTATCCTGAAGGTTTTTTGCTACCCTAGTCATTGTTCTTTCGGGCAACTGACCAGACATTGAAACAACTAATATTGGAAATCTTGAAAAATTGATTTCATTTATTGAGTATTGATCAGCACCATCTGGGAATTCCGCTTGAGCTTGATTAGCTTTGTCGCGTACATCAGCTATTGTTGCTGATTTATTCCATCCAAATTCAAATTCAAGCGCGACACCACCATATCCTTCTGAGGCTGTTGAGGACATGGTTTTCAAGCCATTTATGTCACGAAGCTTGTTTTCCAGTGGTTTTACAATTAATTTTTCACTGTCTTCAGCAGATATTCCCGGAAAAGGCACTGAAACAAATAACGCAGGTATATCAATATCTGGCTCACCCTCTTTTGGTAGGCCTGTATAAGCTAAAATACCTGCAGCTAGAGACATTGCCACAAATACTAAAATCATTCGAGCTCTATCGGTTGCCCAGTCAATCATGCCAGTCATTATTCTGAAGCCTTATAAGAAACTTTAATATTTGAATTATCTGTTACGTATTCTTGCCCAACAACAATTACTTCCGCTGAATTAGGAAGACCTGTAACCCAAATGCCTTCTTCTGCGTCTCTTATAATTTCTATTGGAATAAATTTAGCTTTATTATTTATGGCAACTCTCACGCCGAGCTTTCCAGCACTATTTAATGTCAATGATGATTGTGGAAGTAAATGACCTTTTACACCGGCAAGTGATATGTATATGTCGGCTGTAGATCCTTCCCGAATTTCATAACCATCATTAGATACAGTTGTTTCAACAAGAAAAGTACGTGTAGTAGGATCTGCTGACCTTGAAATAAAGCTTACTGTCCCAGATACATTATTGCCGCTAATTAAACGCGCTCCTGCAGTTGTTCCAACTTCAATTTTGGATACTTGAGTTTCTGTGGCGTAACCGATCAGTTTAATTGGGTTTAGTGCTAATAAAGTTCCACACGGAGCTCCTGTTTGCATGAAATCACCATATTCTGCAGTATCAGATTCTAACAAACCATCAAATGGAGCAATAATCTTTGTATTACTTAGATCAGTCGTAGCTCGGTTTATCCTTGCTTCAACATTTGCTACAGCTTGACGCTTACTTAGTGATTGTGTTTCTGCACTAGATGCTGAAAGTTCAGCTGCTTCAACAGCAGCTTCAGTGCCAACACCACGCTTTAATAAAGATCTTTGGCGCTCTGCAGCTTGAACACGCAATTCGTATTGGTGAATAGAGGCGTCTAATTCATCAATTGAAAGAGCTAAGGCTTCTTTAGCTTCTGCGAGTACATCTGATTTTGTACCTACTTCGAGTTCACAAAGTAATTCACCATTTTTTACAAATGTACCTTTGCGTATTGGTTGAGAAATAACTGAGCCTGAAGTTTCTGCTTTTACTTGAACGGATTTAAATGCTTCTGTTTGCCCACGTAGAAGAATTCCATTTGTCACTTCTTGTTCATTTGATCTTTGAACTAAGACAGACACAGCTTTCAGATTTTGAGCATTTTCATCATTTATTTCAGGAGTTGTTTTTACAATTTCATCTGTAACATTATTTGGATTATTTAGTGACGCATTAAGATCATTTCTAAATATAAAACCTGCAATTCCTGCGCAAACTATGATTGCTATAATTATTGATGAAATACGCATAATAAACTCCGATATTAGTAGTCAATTTATTGAAATATATAATAAATCTAGATTCTTGCACTCTTTACGCTTTAATTACTTCTCTTACAACTAGAGCTAGAAGTTGAATTTACTAGCTTAAATTAAAATTTATTATAATGGCTTATCACTATTCAGTATCGTAATTCTATAAATAATGTTTTAATGAATAAGACTAGAGAGTGTGCATGGGAATATATCATAATGTCTACAATTTCAAAAAAGATAGGTGTAGTAGAGAATAGACGCTCAATTGATAAGCTGAATGAGCGTAAAGTCATGACAGTTCCTAATTTTCGGGCCCAAAAAGGAAGTGCACCACTTGTTTGTCTGACAGCTTACACAGCTCATGTTGCGCATTTAGTTGATGCTGAAGCTGATATGATTTTAGTCGGTGATAGCTTGGGAATGGTTATCCACGGTATGCCAAACACTTTAGGTGTAACAATTGAACATATGATTATGCATGGACAAGCAGTTGTTCGAGGAGCAAAAAAAGCATTAGTAGTAGTTGATATGCCTTTTGGAAGTTATGAAGAAAGCCCAGAAGTAGCTTTTCGTAATGCAAGTAGAATCATAAAAGAAACAGGATGTACTGCAGTAAAGCTAGAGGGTGGTCAAGAAATGGCTTCAACAATACAGCATCTATCCGCACGTGGAATACCCGTTATGGCGCATATAGGATTAATGCCTCAACAAATGAATACAACCGGAGGTTTTAAAGCCGTTCGAGATGAAGATACTTGGCAAGCAGTAATGTTAGATGCAAAAGCTGTTGAAACTGCTGGAGCATTTTCTGTTGTTGTAGAAGGCGTTGCGGAAGAGTTAGCACAAAAAATAACAAATACTATTGGAATACCCACTATTGGAATAGGTGCATCTGCACACTGTGATGGCCAGATTTTAGTATTTGAAGATATGATTGGATTGTTCCCACGCGTACCAACTTTTGTCAAAAGATATGGAAATATGGAAGAAATGATGATTGATGCAATTCAAAGATACTCAACTGAAGTGCGTGAGCGTAGTTTTCCAGCTGATGAACACACATATAAACCAAAAAAATCCTGAACTGACTGGCATTGATGCTACATTCAGTTTAAATGGAAAATAATAATAGTATTTGGAGGCTCTCAAGTGAGTAACACAGACGGTTTTATCGAAGAAGTATCAGAAGAAGTACGCAAAGATAAATTATTTGCATTATATAAAAAATATGGCTGGATACCTGTAGTAATAATATGCAGTTTAGTTGGTGGTGCCGGATTTTTAGAATATCAAAAATCTGCAAAAGCAAGTGCAGCATCTGCAAGAGGTGATGCCTTAATTGCAGCACTTAACCAAGATGATGCAAGTTTACGAGCTTCAGAGCTTGCATCGATCGCAGAAAATGGAGGAGCTGAAGCTCCAATTGCGAAATTACATCGTGCTGGGGTGCTATTGGAGCAAAATGATGAAGATGGAGCTTTATTGATTTATGATTCAATGAGCACTGGAAATGATATTTATGCACAAGTTGCAACACTAAAGGCGATCATGCTTCGTGGAAATAAAATGGAAGATAAAGCTAGACTAGATGCTCTTGATGCTATCGCAACGCCTGGCAATGCTTTTAGAGTTATTGCAATGGAACAAAAAGCAATTGCTCATATAGACATGGGTAACAATGATAAAGCGATTGAAATATTTACTAAATTGATTGAAGAGGCGGATGTTTCACAAGCTTTAATTGCTAGAAGTCAACAAATGATTTTAGCTCTTGGGGGTAAATTAGCTAATTAAGTTATTTTGTATTTTTAAATCTAAAATATACATATAACCTAGACCCTATATTCTGCTTGAGGATTAAATGTCATGTTAAGTAAAGTCAAAGCGTTAACTCTTTTAGGTTTACTATTTTTAACTGGATGCGGTGAAAAAGAAGATATTGTTCCAGGTGTTAGATTAGATCTGAGGTCATCAATTGATGCGCCAGTATTAGCCAGTAAAAACTT
>Ga0209632_10005178_pt1 | contig 11348 bp, 8 predicted proteins | sample COG_10_FD_184754 | JGI IMG/M metagenome (GOLD analysis project Ga0209632, IMG submission 184754) | Pelagic Microbial community sample from North Sea - COGITO 998_met_10 (SPAdes) (version 2) | ecosystem: Environmental > Aquatic > Marine > Neritic zone/Coastal water | place: Helgoland, sampling...
ATCACGCAGCCGCTTACAAGCATGTCCCTATGATGGAGTTTAACCCTGAGGAAGCCATTAAAGTAAATGCACTGGGCACCCAGCTTCTCGCAGATTTAGCGATTCAATATAAAGTGGAACGCTTTGTCATGATCTCAACGGACAAGGCGGTCAATCCTACCAACGTCATGGGAGCCTCCAAGCGCCTTGCCGAAATGTATGTGCAGGCACTCTCAACCCATCCTCATGAAACAAAATTTGTTACCACACGATTCGGAAACGTCTTGGGCTCCAATGGTTCTGTGGTCTTGCGCTTCCGAGAACAAATTGAGCGTGGAGGGCCAGTTACCATCACCCATCCTCATATTGTGCGCTACTTCATGACCATACCGGAAGCCTGTCAGTTGGTATTAGAAGCCGGCAGCATGGCCAATGGGGGTGAAGTTTTCGTTTTTGATATGGGCGCTCCCGTTAAAATATCAGATCTTGCCAAAAAGATGATCCGCCTTTATGGCTATATCCCTAACATAGACATCTCACTTAAATATACGGGCCTGCGTCCTGGAGAGAAACTTTACGAAGAACTCTTAGTAGATGGCGAAAACAGTGTGAAGACCTATCATGAAAAAATCATGATCGCCAAGGTTCTTCCCATTGATCAAAAGGCTATAATCAATAATTTTAAACTATTGGAGGGCATGATGGTCTCCCCTAACAGTTCTATGCAGTTGGTTGGGCTCATGAAAAAGCTCATTCCTGAGTTTGTTAGCAATAATAGTGAATATGAGCAACTGGATAACACAAAGTTGATCAAAATGAAAAATGCATAGCTCAGTAGCCGCCTTTACTCTCGTAATTTAATTCAAATCTTAAAACCTTACTTATAACATTTAGAGGTAATAAGAAAGGCTACTAAATCAATTTCCAAGAACATAACTCCCCAAAAATAGTCTACAATATTTTATGATTTACCTCCATAAAACGTTACCATTATTCTTAATGCCCATCATGGTTATAATGGCTTTGATAATGATAGGGCTCTATAAAAAAAGAAATTCTTTAATCTATTTGGCAATCGCACTATTATACTTAGTGTCTACTCCTATCTTTTCTAATGCCTTTTTTAAATTAGTCGAGGGCGATCAATATAGAAAATCAATCCAGAGCATCGAACGGACAGAAGCAATTGTCGTGCTGAGTGGAATGTTATCTCTCCATGAAATGGATGGCGAGGAATACGTTGAATGGGGTGACCCCGATCGCTTTTTTGCAGGAATTGCGCTAATGAAAGCAGGCAAAGCGACAAACTTAATCTTCACAGGTGCCAAAATGCCTTGGGAAAAGTCTAGCAGGACTGAGGGTGCGGTATTAACCGATTATGCTGCAGACTATGGGATCCCTTATGATCACATTTTTGTAAGCAGCATAGTGGCTAATACAGCAGATGAAGCAGTAGCCGTAAAGAAAATTATTCAAGGAAATAAAATCATTCTGGTCACCTCTGCCTTCCATATGCCTAGGGCTCAAATGCTCTTTGAAAAAGAAGGACTTGAGGTGGTTCCCTATCCGGTAGATTTTAAATCACTGACTACTGATTCTGTTACTTTTATGGATTATTTCCCCAATGGGCAAAGCTTGGCAAAAACAGAAATGGGAATGAGGGAATTAATTGGACGGCTGTTTTATTGGCTTAAATTCATGATTAATTAAGACTAATGCTTCACTCCTCGACTGGAAATTACGGAAGTAACTGTCAATAAAAAGATTTTGAAATCAAACCAAAAAGATTTTCGTACTAAATATTCTCGATCAAATGCTACCTTTTCGTCAATTGATATTTCATCTCGACCATTGATCTGAGCCCAACCGGTTATTCCGGGCTTCAATTTATCTACCCCCACGGTCACCCGTAGGGCCATTAAATCATCTTGGTTGTACAATGCTGGCCGAGGTCCCACAAATACCATCTCTCCCTTTATGATATTTATAAGATTGGGCAATTCATCAAAACTTATTTTACGTAAAACACCCCCAATCTTCAACAGATATTGTTGCGGATTCTCAAGTAAATGTGTCGCTACATTCGGGGTGTTCTTCTTCATGCTCCTAAACTTGTAGATGTTGAAGAAGGTATAATTTACGCCTACTCGTTTTTGTTTAAAGAAAATGGGCGATCCATCCTCTAAAAGTATGCAAAAAGCCACTATCAAAAATATAGGGGACAAAATAATCAGTATCATTAGGGCAAATAATCGATTAAGCATTGGAAGAAAATGATCGGAATGTTTTTCGAAGTCCCTCTGATGAGGTAAGGGGCAAGGGCTTACCTAAAGCCCTTTTTATTTTATGATTGCTCACCACATAACTCTCTGTTAACTTCTGCAATCTCTCTGTATTAAGCGGTAATTGCAGAAAATCTCCTAAACGCGCAATAGCCCTAATGAATGATTTACTAAGATTCAATACCCAAGCTGGTTTGCCCTTTGATTCAGCGATTAAGCTAACGACCTGATTGGTAGAGATAGGTTCATCATCTGATACATTATAAATACCAGATGGTATATCATTTCTATCTATTAGTTCTTTTATGATAAAACATAAATTTTCAATAGAACAATAAGACCGACTATTCTTGAAGTCGCCTAAAAGCCAAGGAAGCCCTTTTGACGCAAAGTCATATAACAGGTTGAGGTTTCCTTTATTTCCCACGCCATGAATCATGCATGGACGCAAGACATATACCCTTTTCCCTTCTGGAATTTCTTTTGACAGAATGTATTGTTCTGCTAGCAGTTTACTTTTACCGTAATGTGTGATTGGGCTAGGAATATCTTCTTCTGTTAGCATTCCGTCTACTTCATCAGCAACGGCTTTCACTGAACTCAGTGTGATAAATACTTTTGCATCTGAAGTCATAAATGCATCAAAAATTTGCTTGGTAAGTTCGGTGTTTACTTCATAGTATTCGTCAGGAGATGAGACTTTTTTGAGATCATGGGATTTGCCTCCCAAGTGGATGACTATCGCTTCATCAATTAATATTTCAGCCTTTCTTTTGTAGCTATTGATATGGTATTTGCTGTTTAGGGAAGCAATTAAATTGGTCCCTACAAAACCAGACGCCCCTGTCAAAAAGACATTCATAGATAACTTAATATTGATTCTGACATCTCCTCATTTATTTTGCTACGCATGAACTTATCTATGAATTCACCACGTTTGATGTGTCCTTGATCTTGCGTATTGAGAAGGTATTTCACCAAAGCTTCTACATCGCATGGTTCAAATACAAAACTATGGGAAACTTCCTCCCGAATAAATTTAGCTGAATAACCAGCTACTCCTGCAAGAATCGGTACATTAAATGTGGACAACTCAAAAATCTTAGATGGTAACACCTTTCTAAATGCAGGATAGTCATTTAAGTGTAAAAACAAATAATCGGCACTATTATAAACTCGCCGAAGTTCCTCTCGATTTATTGGATTTTTAAGAATAACATTATCAACTCCTTCCCTATCAATTTCAGTTTCTAAAAGATTTTTTGTGCCCCCATCTCCAATTACTAAGAATTGAAAATCTCTATCCAATAATTTTGCTGCCCTAGGAATTATTTTGTGCAGTCCTTGACCCTCTCCTATATTCCCCGCATACACTATTAATTTTTTATCACCCCCTAAGCCACTCACTTCATTAGCCACTTTACTTTGAATAAATTCTTCATCAATGCCATTTGAATAAAATGATAACTGGGATTTATTGAACTTGTTAAAATACTCTTTAAATCCACCAGAAATTAAATTAATATGAATAGCATATGCAAAGGTTTTGGTTTCAATATATTTTAACAACGGCAATACTAGCGTCTTTAATAATTTTGATTTAAGCACATCATTCATCGTATCAACAAAGATATCCCTGATGTCTAAGTACAAAGGAACCTTTGATTTACGAGCGATGGTATAGCCCAAGAAGGCGGTAAACAATCGGCTAGATGATGCGAAAACTAATGATACCTTTTTCCCTTTATTCAATTTGATCACTTCTTTGTAAAATTTCCAAAAAGAGAGCACCTGATCCGTCATTCCACTTTTATGAGGGGGTAATGAAATTCGATGAATTCGAAGATTTTGAAATTCTTCAAATGCAGGTGCTTCTGCATCAAACGTATTGTATCGATGAGGTAAAGTAGTATAAATATCCACCAAAATACCTTTTGATTTCGCACGCGCACCTAATTCGATAGCTAGCGGTGAATTCCTAAATGAGCCCGCACACAAATCAGGTTTAAAATAAAATGTCAAATATACGATCCGCTTCATTTACAATATTTCAAACTTAATGGATATGCTACAAGGACTGATCCCTTTTAATTGAATACATTTATTAGGTTTTGTAACACCAAACTCATCATGATAGGTAGTATTAAGAATATTCAACTCAACACTTGCTTCCTGTTTTAAATTAATTAAATTTTCTCCGCTTTTTGATAAAACAATCCCAAATTCCGTTTTTTGAATATGAATAGATGGATGTAAATAAAATCTAGATGTAACATAATTTCCACTACCACTTATCTGATCCTCAACACGCCAAACATCATTAATCAAACTGAATATTCTTGTCTGTGTTGGGGAATTATTTAACTTTCTATATCCATCATGACTCGCCCTGAAGCTAACTGAATTACTTGATTCATTAGGTACCTCTACTTGGATATTAAAAGGAATTGCACGCCTACCCACCCTAAAGCCAGACCAGACCTCAGAAGAATCAGCCTCATCAATTTGCACAGTCGAATGAGCCCTAGTACTTCGTTGCTGCAAACGCTCTTTTGAAGCCCCATAAACACTCGTGCCAGAATTTACAATTATTCTTTCTCCTTTAACGGCCAATTCAAATGATAATGTATCTGCATGCGCATGCCCGGGTAGATAATCCGGCCCAACCTTTCCTATATCTGCAATTAAATGTGATTTTGAATCTTTGAATACAATGAACCCACTTTCTCTGTGATAATGCAATGTTTTTAATTCAGCCTCCTGTTTTTTAACATTCAATTTAAAGGCATAACTGACTAGTTCCGTATAGGTGGGTGCAATGCCATTGGCACAATCATTAAAATGAGCTAACTCATTATCGGTATAAATCATTGTTTTTAACCATGATATACCTTTATTATACTTTTCTTCAATTTCATGTATATGGAAATCGCTGGGTAATTTTTTAGCAATACTAATCAAGTCTAATAAATCTTCCATCACTAATGAATGATACATGGGACTTAACTCAAAATGTGCCCCATCTGATAAGAATTGTTCGTCAAGTTCCTTTAATAAAATAGCATATCCTGTTTTATATATTTTTGAACTTGAATTCAAGCCAAAAAAAGCACTCGCATACAAAAGTGCTTTAGCATTGATGAATAAATGATTACCCAACAAGTGATACTCGGGCCTAGATTCTAACCATCTTACTTGGTTCCAAAGACTGACGATTGCTCTTTCTGATAGTCTATCTGTTACCCAATGCCATTTTATCCAATTAATGATTCGTAAAGACGTCGGATATGATTCCCAGCCGGTGCCCTTGCCAAAAGAATTATTATCTATCCAATTCTCAACAATGTTTTCCTTTGCTGCAAATTGCTCTTGTTTATCAATTTTTTGAAGAAGGAACTCAAAATAATGTGAATTATAACGCCACAACTTCGAAATTGTCGGACAATCCCAGCCGACTTCTTTTAGATTGTATGTCTCACTTAGAAATGTTAACCTCTCAAAATCTTGCGTTATTCCGCTCCGAGGAATATAGTTATCATCATGATAAGCTCTAACGACTGGATGATTTTGAACCTGGGATACACATCTTGGTAAAAGATTAATAATCCTCCAAGCAACTTGTTTTATTTTCAAATATTTAACTGTATGATACAGCCTTGATATTTTGTTAAACAAGCTTTTTCATTTTTGTTAAAATAGACACTATTCGTTCAGCTGTTCTCCCATCCCACATTTCTGGTATCTGTCCTTTCTTCCATTGCCCAGCAAACAACATTTCCATAGCGGGCTTGATGGCTTCAGGATTGGTGCCAATCAGCTCATTGGTTCCTATGTTTACCGTTTCAGGCCGTTCCGTATTATCTCGAAGGGTCATGCAGGGTATTCCCATTACGGTTGTTTCCTCTGTAATACCTCCAGAATCAGTAATAACTGCTCTTGCATTTTCGACTAAAAAGTTAAATTCTAGATAGCCTAATGGCTCTATGGTGTGCAAACGATCATGTTCTATCCCTAGCGCGTGTAATATTTTTGCTGTCCTTGGATGCACAGGAAACACCAAAGGAAGATTTTGAGAATGCGTGATAAGCTCACTAATTAAGGTTTTCAATTTTCCCTCTTCGTCAACATTGCCCGGTCTATGTAAAGTCATTACCAAATAGTTGTCCTTAACCAACTTCAATTCATCCCAAACCGCCGGTTTTTGAAATCTAGTTCTATGCTTTAACAAAGTATCAATCATGGTATTACCTACCCAATGTATACTATTATCTTTTATGCCAATGTTCCTTAAATTATCCCCGGCTTCTTTAGTCGTTGTAAAAAAATAATCAGTAATGGAATCTGTAACGATTCTATTTATTTCTTCTGGCATTGTCCAATCCCCTGATCGGATCCCTGCTTCCACATGGGCTACCTTTACATTCATTTTTTTAGCAACAATTGAACACGCCATTGTTGAAGTTACATCACCAACAACTATACATACATCTGATTTCTCCGAAAGTAAGAACTTCTCATAACCAATCATAATCGCAGCAGTTTGCTCTGCCTGCGTACCTCCACCAGCACCTAGGTTTACGTCAGGTTGCGGAATTCTAAGTTGCTCAAAAAACGAATCACTCATGTTTTTGTCATAATGCTGACCTGTATGAATAAGTCTATAATTTATTGCTTCCCCAGCATTTATAGCCTTAAGAATAGCCTCAATAATAGGTGCGATTTTTATGAAATTGGGACGTGCCCCAGCTATTAAATCTATTTTCAATTTCTCAATTTTTAAAACCTATTCAATTATAACACATTTACCCAACCCCCTATTTTCAAGCTCTCAACCGCTGCAAAACTAGCTCTAGTGGTATTGACTAGCTCATCAAAAGGAATAATTTGATTGCCTCCATTCTTCATGGAATCAATCAATAAATTAAATTGATTTTGATGGCCTTTGTCTTGACCAGAAGAAGCTGCCTTAAAGTTCTTAAAACCATATCCTTTTAATTTCCTCCAATTATCCATAATCAACGTTCTTTCTTGATGATAAACCTCTATTCTTTCTTTAGCATAGGCTTTGGAGCCATTTGCAAAATAATTAATAACCGCATTGGTGCCATTTTCATATTTTAAAAGAATACTAGCATTGTCTGTATTTTCTCCTGGCTGCATCCCCATTGAATTCATACAAACTGACTTCACTTTCGATCCTGCCAAATAAGTTATTAAATCTATAAAATGGCAAGCCTCACCAATTATTCTACCTCCTCCAACTTCCATATCATGCACCCAGACATTTGATGGTATAAAACCCGCATTCATTGTGGTAATGATGTTCATAGGGGTATTCCCATTACCTAACACTTTTTTCATCTGTAACGCCAATGGAGCAAACCTTCTATTAAACCCTACCGTAATTGTTTTTTCTGAGTCCTTATATGCGCCAATCACCAAATCTAATTCCTCTTGATTTAGTGCTAAGGGTTTTTCAACAAATACATTTTTACCAGCATTTAATGCTTCAACAACTAACTTGGCATGTGAATTATGCCTAGTAGTGATCATGAGCAACTCAACCTCTTTGTCTTCAAAAATAAGTTTATTATCAGTAGTGGCCATTGATATGCCATACTTCTTCGCTAAAGTAGTGGCCGTTAATCCCCCTGAACTTGAGATGAATTTCAACTTGGCCATGGTTTTTTTCAAACAGGGCAAAATCATCGCTGACGTAAAATTACCTGCGCCTATAATCCCGATGCCTCTTTGTCCTGGTGCAAACTTATTAGAGGAAATTTGAACCGAACGGCTGGGTTCTTGGGAATTCCCAGGGTATACCAATATTGAGGCAACTGATTTATTCCCAACCATATCGGCATAAATCTGCTGATAATCATTTAAGAGTACTCGCTCGGTAATTAGTAGTTCAACATTTATAGTATTAGAAGAAATTGCTTGAAGCACTGCATCAAAATTTCGTTTTTCTGTCCATCGTACAAAGGATAAAGGGTAATCATTCCCCTTTTGCTCATAATTATCATCATACCTTCCAGGTCCATAAGAGCATGACACCTGAAAAGTCAATTCTTTTTCATAAAAATCAGCTCTTGAGATATCTAAACCTATGACACCGACTAAAATGATTCGTCCACGTTTTCGTGACATCTTAGCAGATTGAGAAATAATATCATTACTAGTATTTGACGCTGTTATAATGACCGCATCAGCCCCCATCTCTTTGGTAACACTCTTGACATACGCTACCTGATCGATTCCTTCTAAAGGATTAACTGCGTCAATCCCAAAAGACTGAGCAAGTGAAACTTTTGCTGAATCATAATCAAATCCAATAACATGACAGCCATTTGCCTTGAGAAGCTGAGCGGTAATTAATCCAATCAAGCCTAACCCAACCACGACTACATGCTCCCCAAATGACGGATTTGCTAATCTTAAGCCTTGCAAGCCAATGGCCCCAATAACGGTAAACGCTGCTTCATCGTCAGTGACATTATCAGGGATTTTAGCAGCTAAATTCTTGGGAATACATACATATTCCGCGTGTGGTCCATTAGAAGCGACTCGATCTCCAATGATAAAATCATTAACACCTTTACCCACTGCTATAACTTTGCCCACATTGCAATAACCAAGTGGAAGTGGTTGCCCTAGTTTATTGAATACCGCATTAATGGTTGGCTTTAATCCGTCAGTTTTTACTTTATTTAGGACTTCTTTAACCTTGTCTGGTTGCTGACGTGCCTTAGATACTAAATTAGATTTTCCAAATTCAACTAGCATTCGCTCCGTACCCAAAGAAACAAGACTTCTAGTCGTTTGAATCAAAACCTGACCTGGCTTTACTAATGGTGCAGGCACTTCTTCTAGAATAGTATTGCCTTTTTTTAAATCTTGTATTATTTGTTTCATCAATTAGTTCTTCCTTTTGCAAACTGTCTCACCCAGCTATCGATTGCCAATATTGCCCAGATAGAGTAAGATGCGTCAATATCTCCTTTTTTATTGCTTTCCACTAGTGCATTTACGTTGGAGTAGTCAAAGATATTATACTTCTCAATATTTACTCGACTTAACCTTGATTCAACTAACTCAGACAAGTCTTCCGTAATCCATTTTCTGACAGGCGCACCAAAGCCTGCTTTGGAACGATATATAACCTCCATTGGTAAATACCTCTCTGCTACTTTCTTGAGTATATATTTTGTAACGTTATTCTTAAGCTTAAGCTCGGGAGGTATCCTATAACTAAAGTCAACTAGGTCATTATCCAAAAAGGGCACTCTTATTTCGACTCCAGCGGCCATTCCCATTTTGTCAGTGTAATTGAAGTTATGGTCAACCAAAAAGGAGCTCATCTCCAACTGGAGCATTTGATTGAGATGATCCTTTTCATTTGGTATGTCTTTAATCTTAGATCTGAAAAAACTATACTCATCAATGGTATTTAATCTCAATTCAACGTCCGCTCTAAATAAACTTTTTACTGTTTTCCAGTCGAGCCAATCAAAATAAGTAAATAATCTATCTTTCTTAGGTTTTCTAAGCGTACCTAAAATTTTTTTTATCCTTCGTTTATTCGGTGTACTGGGTTTTAAAAGACTGGCAAAAACGCCTGCGACATTCAGCATAAACTGAGGTATCTTAGAAATTTTCGTCTCATATCTTAGCATCTGATGTCTTCTGTAGCCAGAAAATACATCATCGCCTCCAGCGCCACCAATCAATACTTTGAACCCCATTTCAGCCGCCCTCCTGGAGATGTTCAATACATTCAAAGGTGCAGGGTCAGCCTGAGGCTCATCCAAATGCCAAATCATACTGTCAAAATCCTTGGCAATATCAACGTCTGATAACACTACTTCTAGTTTGACATCTAAATGATCGGCAACTATTCTAGCATAATCCAAATCATTACTAAAGCCTTCGCTTTTGGCAAAGGTGGTAGTATCGATTGTAAAGCATTGAATAGGTTCAGAGGGGCGTAACTTTCTTGCTATTGCAACTAAAAGACTACTATCTAGACCTCCGGAGAGGAAGAAGCCTACAGGAACATCGGACAAAAGTTGTCGCTGAACTGCATGAACCAGTAAAGCATCTAGCCTATCAATTAGTTCTTCCTCAGTTGCAAGATGTCTTGTCCCATCGAACTGCTTTGTTGGGATAAATTCTGACACCGTACTGAGTATACCATTATCATTGGAGATTGTACAATACTCACCAGGAAGCATTTTTTTTATCTCCTTTGAAGGAGTTCCTTTACCTGGGGACCAAAGAAATTTTATGTAGTTGGCAATCGACTCGTAGTCTAATTCATTGCTGTCAAACTTGAAGGTCTTTAACTCAGATGAGAATTGAACCTCATTTTTTACAAAACTGTAATACAAAGGCTTAACACCAAACCTATCTCTAACCAGAACAGCCTTTTCTGTTATCAGGTCATATATACAGAGCGCAAATATTCCGTTCAGCATCTCAAAAATTTGAGTGCTATACATTAAATAGCCTTCAAGAACGGTTTCAGTATCCGAAGTCGACTTAAACGCTACTCCTTTCTCTTCAAGTCCTTTTCTAATTTCCCAGTGATTATATATTTCCCCATTAAAAACCATAACCGTATTCCCATCCTTCGATAGAAACGGTTGATGCGCCATTTCACTGACATCTTGAATCGAGAGCCTTACATGCCCAAGAGTAACCTTCTTATGTTCAAACCAACCAGTATCATCTGGCCCTCGATGTTTTATGAGATCAAGTACATTCCGATCAATTTCTTTATTAAAAGCTCCAACTATACCACACATAAAAAAAAATTTGAAAGCGCTACTAAGTTAAAATAAAATTTTAGCCCGCCAATTAGAATAAATTAAGACTATTTTTTTTCCAATTCGAGCATGAGGAATAGACCGTTGTTTTTAGCAAAAATCTTAAAAAAAGCTCTCGGCCACATTTTTCTAGCAAATTTAATGCTTTACCCTCATGCCTTTGCCCAGCTTTTGAATTCAAAAGATCACCATGGGTTAAAGGAGAGGAAATAGAATTGATTTTGAACTTTTGAAAAAGCTTACTTGCCTCTTTATAAGA
>Ga0209632_10005185_pt1 | contig 11337 bp, 9 predicted proteins | sample COG_10_FD_184754 | JGI IMG/M metagenome (GOLD analysis project Ga0209632, IMG submission 184754) | Pelagic Microbial community sample from North Sea - COGITO 998_met_10 (SPAdes) (version 2) | ecosystem: Environmental > Aquatic > Marine > Neritic zone/Coastal water | place: Helgoland, sampling...
TTCAAACTCTCTTTGTTCTAGTAACCAATTGATATCATCAAAAGGTCTAACCTCATTGCAATATTTCTTTAACTTATTTTTCTTTAAAAAAATATAAATTTTTCCATCTGTTGCAAAATCATTAATCTTAAAACATCCATCTGAACTAACCATTTGTTTAAAGTCATTAATGTTAATTATTTTAGTTATATCGTCGTTCAAATCAAATTCGGCTTCGTATGAAAATCTTCCATTCCCTCTAAAGAATGTATCTCTCTTTGTAATTTCAGTTAATATAGATTTATTTCTAAGTGGTAGTAAAACTTTTTTTCCTTCAAGTTCTAATACACCAAACACAACCATATGAGTTTGTGGGGGCATTGATCCACCACCCCATTCTTCTATCTCTACTTGTTTAAGACTTTCAAATTTTTGATCTATGTAAGGAGCTAATTCTTTTGCATAATATGGGTCAAAATTATGTACAACTTTGTATCCAATTGTATTTGATGTGCCATCAGTAAATCTAACAAACGTTTCTGGCTTTTCACTTAAACATCCCTCCAATTGTTTTGTTAATGATATTTCAGAATATCCACTCCAACCTGGGTCAATTGAATGATTTAGAGGAACCTCTTTATTTAAATACATCCCAACGTTCTCTGTAAATTTTTTGAATTTAGGATCATCCCAATGACTTCCTTTAGGTTTTTCAAAGTATTCGTCATAGAATTGTTCATATCGATCACCTGAAACCCAAATATAATCAAAGCATTCGGCTTTAATAAATTTTCCATCTACTTTCCATGCTTCATCTGCATTGCTTTTTTCAACAGTTCTTGTTTGTGCAGAATATGCAGTATTAAAAAATAATAATGCTGAAATGATAAGTGATAATAATTTTTTCATATTATTGCGGATTAGGAGTTGGTCCTTCTACTTTTTTAATTCCTTTTTCTGATGCAACAAGAATATTGTAACAACCAATTGCGCCAGAAACATTGCAAGAAACACCATGTACCTGAACTTTTAAAGCGTTTTTATTTTTCCACTTAACAATCTCATAACTTCTAATTAACATAGAAAATATTCTATTTTCTTTATCACCACCAAAACCTGAAGCATCCCAAGACTTAACGCTATCTATCGTTGGGTTTATAAAGAATAAGTGATTATTCCCCCCAGTTCCTCCAGCAAATATAGAATAAGATTTTTCACACCTTTGTACACTCTCATCAACTATCAGGTCATCTATTCCATCGTTTGAGATATCGACATAAGATACTGGATTGCTAGTAAGCAAATAATCTCCATAACCTTCTTCTGTACAAACTTTCTGTCCTTGTTCAAAAAACTTGTTTATGATTATTGAAGACATATCCTCTGCATAAGCGTTCCCACTTAAAAATAAAGCTAGAGCAAAAATTGATAAAAGCTTTTTCATATTTCTTTTCTTAGTTCATTTAATTTTTCTCTTTTTCTATCAATCTCATACTGTCTTATATTTTCGCCTCCACCAGTGAAACGAGCTATAAGAAAAATAACTGCCATCAACACGCAAAGAGCAGTAACACCATTTATTAAACCCATACCAAGCGTACCAAAAAAATTATAAAACTCATCTTCGTTTCCAGTTGATAAAAACATAAATATTATACCTATAATTGCACCAATATTTAGATAACGTCTATGTCTAGCCTCTTTGCTTACTTTGATTTGAAGTTCTTGAATTTCATCTTCTAAAGACTCTATTTCTTTTTCGTTATAATCACTCACAATCCAAGCCTACCAAATCATGAACCTTGACTCAAGATACTAAATCAAACTCTAGTTTGCTAACTTTTCTGCCAACGTTGTAGAATTATGTTCTGTATAAACAGACAACGATGCTAAAGAATTCCCAACAAACAATTGTACCTCAGAAACAGATAAACCTTTTTCAAATAATCTACTAATAGCCTCCCGTTTAAGATCATGAAATCTTAATCCATGAATACCTGCTCTACTACAAATTGCTCTAAAACTTCTCTCAAAGTTTTTTAAACCAATTGGAAAAATCCTACCATTAATTGAACGAGGTAATGACCTCAATATCTCTAACGCTTTCGGCTGTAATGGAACGTTTCTAACCCTATTAGTTTTAGTGATAGCAGGTGGTAACGTAATAAACATTTTATCAAAGTGAACCATATCCCAAGTTATTTTTAATAACTCTCCACGTCTCATGCCCGTATGTATTGCAAAGTCAATTATAGGACACCAAAAGGCTCTGTTAGTTTTGCATGAACTCATTAACTTCTCATACTCCCCGTTTTCTAATCTTCTAATCCTACGGTCATTCTCTTTGCACCTTAGACCTGTCTTGACGGGATTTTCTCTAATGTAACAACCCCATTCTTTGATAGCTCTATTAATACAATCACTCAAGATTGATAGCTCTCGGTTCACGGAACTGCCACTAACTTTGCTGTGATGTCTGGTGCTAATTGTATTTAATCTTGCATCACGGAACTCAGCAACGTCTGAACTAGAAACGTGTGACAAGGGTTTATTCACAAAATCATGCGTTAAAATATTTCTAATTAAATATTTATCTGTTGTGGTCCTTTTCTTTGATGAGACTTCCCTCTCATAACGTTCAAGCAATTGTTTAAGTGTCGTCTTGTTTGCCTCTGATGTATCCACGAACTGTCCTGTCTCAATCAAGCGTTCAGTTTCTCTAGCCCAACGTTGTGCATCTTGTTTAGCATGGAAACTTTTATAAATTGGTTTGTGGAACGAACGTCTTATTGAACCAACCCATTTGCCATGTTTTTTATATATTGAACTCATTTTCTCTCCTATGTTGCTACCATAGTGCTACCGAGATATTTATATTTGACTTAGAGTGATGAATTAGTATTGTCTCCCAACGAGCCAAGCTGCACGAGCAATTGATTTGTAATCAATAGGTCCGCGGTTCGACTCCGTGCGGGGGCACCATACAAAGCTAAACTTATTAAATTTTAAATTCTTAATTCGTTTTTCTTTCAATTGTAAATAGTAGTTTGTCTTATTTTCAAATAAGAATAAGTATAATTTTTAAGACATTACTCATCAGGCTTAACAGATAAAATTTTTTATTAATTTGCTAGTGTGTATCTTATATTTGTATCACCAATTTTTTTGTAAATATCTCTCAAAGAAGTCTCATCTTTGTATCTGACTTTTCTATATTGACTTTCTAAACTGTCAATTCTAGTTACAATTTTTGATACAGCATTTAAATCAGTTCCATACCTGGTAAATACGTCTTTTCTCATTAACATCTGGTCTTCAGTAAACTCAAAATGTAATTCAACTTTATCATTATTATCAAATTTATAATCACTTAATTTTTTATTATTTTCACTCTCTATCCAACTAAGAATATCATATTCAAATTTACTACTAATTGGTTTAGTGTCAGCATTTGCATCTAACAAGGCATTAATCTTTAAGCTACAAAAATTAGCAATCTCGCTTAATTCTGATTTGATTAATTCTGTAGATTTAATTCCTTTTTGTTTTAAAACTACTTCTTTTAAAACTTGGTCTTCTAAAAATGATATTAAGCTACTACTTGCTTCAAGCAAACTTTGTGATTTATATTTGTAGAGTAAATTTCCACCAACCTCACCTCTTTTTAGTTTTTGATAGTTTTCTTCTTTATTATAGAAATCTAACAAATCTTTTTCTGTGTCCCACAATTCACTTTGTGTTTCATCGAGAAACCCTTTGACTATTGATTGAACATCTTTTGGTGCTTCAGAAAGATTGTCATACAAAATTTGTAATAAGGTTGCAGCTTGAATGTTATAAAATTTAGCATATTTAAAAAATTCCTCAAAAGGCTTACCATTGTGTAAGGTTTCAACAAATAATGCTAGCACTCTTATATTCAAGTAATCATCAAAGCTAAGATCTTTTGTTCCAACTCCTGCCTCCTCATAGTCAAAAATTTTTTGACCATCGTATTCACCAAAGTTTAGAGGTACAATTCTAAATTTTGTTAAATACTTAAATTGCTTCCTGTACCCTGGTAACTTAAAATGAGTACCATGAAGCATCATTAGTGTGTAGGTAATAACCCTTGAAACACCAGAGTTTATTACATTGTTCAATCCATTTATAAAAGACTCTTTAGTTTCACCTGGCAAAGGCACTATCAATTCAGTTGCTGTAACTCTTCCTTGTTTTTTCAAATCTTTATTAATCTCTACCATGTGATCTAACTTTATATTAGATCTTTTGATATTAACTAAAACACTCTCACTCATCGATTGCATGGCCATAGAAACTTCAAACATGTTTCCAAGCATTTCTGTAATCTTCATTATTCTATCTTTGCTGTTTTTTCCTGTAGTTGTCATTAAAGCTAGTGGCCACTTATATTTTTTTTTTGTTTCCATTAACATGTCAGCAACAATTTGATCTTGTGGGTACATTCCAAAATTAACATCAGCGAGATGTAGGCCCGTAATACCAAGCTCGCCTGCTTTTTTTCCTATATATTCAATTTCTTCTTTAACTCTCTCTTTTGAAAATTTATTTAATTTATGAAAATAATCAGCACCTGTATGACAAAAAGAACAGGTAAAAGGACAGCCTCGATTAGTTTCAATAAAAGGAGTTAATTTTCCATCAAAAAATTTATCTAACATCCCATTTAAATAAGGTGAGGGGATTTCATCTAAGTCTTTAATTCTAGTTAAAATTGGTCCTTTAAAAAAAACTGGATTGTCAGAATTTTTAGAATCTGGATGAATAAAAACGCATCCATCAATTTCTTTTTCAAAAATTTTTTTTCTATCTTTTTTTGACTCTAAAATTCTACCAATAATATTTGTACAAGATTTTTCTCCTTCTAAAATTGTAAATACGTCTGTAGCAGGTCTTTCTAACAAAAATGTTTTTTGAGTTTCTTCGTCATGGGGAAAATTTGTTCCACCCTGTAATGTCACAACATTTGGATTTTGTTTTTTTGCCAATGAAGCTATAAACTCAGAAAGGTTACTATTCCAAGAATAATTACTTAAACCTATAACATCTGGAGGGTTAGACTTTATTTCATTTATTATATCTTCAGGATATTTAAATAAAGTTATGTCTACTTTATTACCATAAGTTTTTTTGATGTATGATGCTATAAAACCAATATTAATAGGAATAGTATCTGATACTAAAAATATTGTATCATGTGTGATATCACCTAGGAAAATTCTTAATTTTTTTTCTGGCATAAAAAATTCTATTTTTGTTGATAATTTAAATAATTATTTTTTGCAAAGTTTACAATCGAGATAAAAAGCTCAAAAATTAAAGAAAATATAATTGTTGAAACAAGCGTATTGCCAAAAAATGGTAAAGCGAGGGTATAACATAATATTAAACCCTCAATAGAATAACCGTATAGTCCAAGGGTCCAAACACCAAAGTTCGTGATTATAAAGAAAATAATCACACCAGTTAAAGCACCCATGACTCTAGTTATTTTGGTTATAAGAAAAAACTTTGAAGATAGTCCTATAACAAGAACACTTCCCCAAGTAAAAAGTGTGACACTATGAAAACCAATAATTAGATCAGTAATAAAAAAGGATACAATTAATGCAGGAATAAATCTTAAACCTAATATTGCTGGTATATAAAAACTTAAGGCCAGCAAACTTGTAAAATTTGGAGGGTGTGGAACAAATCTACTTGATGCTAAAACAAGAAAAATTCCTATAGAAATTTTTAAATAATTCATAAAATATCCAATTTAACATTAACTAAAAATGTTATCAAGTTTATAAAGTTGTATTTCAAATTAATTAGTATGCGATTTTTAAACCAATATTCATTGTCCTTGGAGTTCCTGAATAATCTAAGGAGTTTTCATAATTTCTATCAAAAAGATTTTTTACTGAAAAATCTAAATTATAACCTTCAAAAAGTTTGTAAGAACTTTTAAGGTCTACTAAAAGATAGTCATCAAGTATTTGATCTTTAAAAGAATAGTCTGTTCCACCATAATCTCTTGTACGTCCCTTGTAAGTTAACATTAAAAAACCATCTAAATCTTTATTAAATTGATAATTAATTTTAGAGCTTAGTGCATGGATTGGAACACGAACCATCGCACTTTCAAGCCAACCATCACCAGAATCTAAACAAGAAGTATATCCCCATTTATCTTTTTCTGGTTTATCACAATCCATACCTGAATAAGTTTTAGTAAGAGTATAGTTAAAACCAATGTTTAATCTATTGTTATCACTCCAGTTTGTGGATAGTTCAATTCCTTTACTTTTATTTTCTGCCCCAGACACGTTATCTTGAAAGCTTGTAATGTTTGATCCCATAATTGGATCTTCAACAAGAATAACAAAGTATGTAATATTCAAATTTAGGTCTAAAGAATCTAAATAAGTTTCATAGCCTATGTCAAAACTTGTGGTCTTTTCAGCATGAATGCTTTCACCATTTTGATTTGTCCAAGCATACTCTCCAGACTCATATATAGCTGGAAATAAAAAACCAGTTCCATAAGATGATCTAATTTTACTATTATTCCCTAAATCATAAGCTCCAGTAATTCTGTATGATTGTTCATCCCCAGAAAGAGTATGTTTGTCATTTCTCCCACCAATTGTTGCATAAATATTTTCGTATGGTCTAAACTGATAATCAATATATTGAGAATGAATTTCCTCATCATGAGTTTTGTTATTTCCTGGATCTGTAGGATATTTTGCTTTGAAAAACTCTAAGTCTGTTCCATAAATTATCTTGTTATCTAGATTAAAATTATACACACCCAAATAAGTAAACATGTTTTTAAATCCCTCATAAGTATTTTCTTTACCAGTATATTTCGTTACCATTCTTGATGTTGCAGACTTATTGAATCCAAAAGTATTTTTAAAATTATTAATTGTATTTATAAATTTGAAATTATAATGAGCTTCAAGATTATCAGATGAATTTTTCGTATCATCTCTTCCATTTGTAGGCTCATCATACTCCACAAAACTTTTCTTAAGTGTTAAATAATTTTCAATGGTATTATTCTGCGAAATTTTATAAGTATGATTTGTAGTAAAACTATTGTTTTTATAAGAATCTTTCTCATCATCATTATTCATTGCTGATATCCCATCAGTTTTGTAATAATTAAAACCAATAAAATAATTTTGCTTTTCATCTGCACCATCAACTGAATAAAAAACGTCTTGAGAATTATTTTCGCCATACCTTATGGCAGCATCTTGATGAAACCCTAATCTTCCTTTTTTAGTAAAGATATTGATTGTACCACCAACAGCGCTATTTCCATAAAGTGAACTTTGACTACCTTTTAAAATTTCAATTCTATCTATATTATCTTTAAATAATCCTTCTGAATAAAAAGAATTATCAGGTGTTGATGGATCATACATTTTCACACCATCAATATAAATGGTTGAATAACGTTTAGGTAGCCCTCTCATCTGAATACCCGTGTTTGTTCCTCTACCACCTAATGAAAAAATATTCATTCCTTGAACTTTGTTATTTAAAAGATCTGTTAGAAAAGAGTCTGAAGAGTTTTTAATAGTCTCTGAGTCAATAACTGTAACTTGACTCCCAACAGAACTATAAGATTGAGGTGTTTTACCTGCAGAAATAACAATTACAGGAATTTCTTTTGAAAAAGCTAAACTTGTAGCTAAAATAAAATACAAAAATATTAATACTTTTAACATCATAAAACATATTCTTTTTTATGCTCCACAAAAAATATAGAGCTGATTAATTCTATGCCGATGTTAATTAAAATTGTAGAACTAGACTTTCCCTGGCCATCGTTCAACAGCGGACTATATTGGGTGGCACTCGGGCTTCACTATTATTATTAAAGTGTAACCGTTGCAGGTACAGCTAATGTTTTTAACATTATTTCCCACCATGATTCAATATTTAACTATTATTATTAATATTTAAAGCACAGTCAATTTAAAAATGAATATCTAGAACTTGAGCCACTCATCATAGAAGTTCTTAATTTCCTAAAATTTTTTAGATTTGACCAAGCTGGTAAAGCTGGAGGTAAAAATAATGTAAGTGAAAAATTAATTTTCATAATCTTAAATTTGAATTAAAGATTTATTAAATAAAAATTTGAAAATTCTATTTGTTTCATATTTATTAAGTTTTATAAATTTTGAAATATCTTCTAGGTCATTAGTACCGTCAGAGTATTGCAAAAAATCAAGAAATTTTTGACTAGTTCTGTTATCCTTTAAGGTTGATAAAGTAGGATACAACCCTCGCTTACCAAGATTAGGCTCACAACTTACTTTTGCAACTGGAAAAGTATTTTGTAAAAATTTTTTTATTGCAAAATCTGCAACTTTTATACCACCTGATAATCCATCTAAGGTAACTAAATCAAAATTATCTAAAGACGTATGATATTCTTTATATTTTCCAAACTTACTTCTACAAATTGTTGCAATTGGTAAATCTATTCCTGGTGAATTATATTGCCTTTCATCTGACCCTCTCTCAAGAAATGAATATTTTTTATAGTTTATTTTAAAGTGTTTATAGGAGGCTCTTAAATATTTATCACTTAGTGATTTTTCATATTTTGAAAATATACATGAATGACTTCTATCATCACCTATGCAAGTTAAATTATATCCTCCTATAACACTTTTTTTAAGCCGTTCTTTATTTTGAAAAATATATGCTATTGATCCTATAGTTTCGGGAATAAAAAGTATTCTAATTGATTTTGAATTTTTTTGTCTCAAATATCTTTTTGCTAAAACCATTGAGGCAATAGGTCCTGAGAGCTCATTATTAGCCATCGACGGATGACATAGATAAGTTGAAATTAAAATTTCTTTTTTAGATTTTCCCTTAATAAAAATTTCACCATAATTCAAATTGCCATTATTATTAAATTCAGAGTCAATAATGACTTTAAATTTTGAATTTGGTTTATAGTTTTTTATTAAAGATTTTTTAAAGTTTTCTGAAACACAAAAGCCCCAATATCTTTTATAATATGATGTAATATAAGGAATTGCGTAACGATTATTTTTAATTGTGTGTAATCTTTGAAGAAGTTTTTTTAAATTTATATTTTTATTTATTGGTTCAGAATAACCCACCAAATGAAGATTATTTCTACTAAAGTCAATTAATTTTTTATTTTTTTCATCTGTTATATATGCTTTTTTGATTATCCATTCTTTAGGTATTTTCCAATCAAATACTTTAGTCCCACTTTTAATTTTTTTGATCTTTAATTCTGGTATATTTTTTTTTATTAATTTAAGAGATTTTCTTATTCCTGGGCCTGTTATACTTCTGCAAATTGGAAAAAGCTCTTTTTTTGCAAACTTATAATATAAATGTAGAGACATCGGAAATTTATACATTAATATATTTAGTTTTAGTACACAAATTTTTAAATCATGAAAAAAATTTTTATTTTTATTATTTTTTTCTGTATGTGGTATCGATATAAAATTTAATTAGAGAACTAATGTTATAATAACATATTTTTTAACCTTGAAAGAGCTACTTAAAATATTTATTTGCTTTGAATTTTTTTTTTTCTAAATAACTACGAAATATTCTCACAAAAGTTTTAGCAAATGGGATTTGCTTTAAAAAATTTAGATTACTCAAAAGTTTGTCAAAATTACTTAAACTACTATTATCTAAATGCCTAAAATCTTTAGCTTGGTCATCTAATCCATTATTCAGAGTTCGTTCAGATTTTAAATTTGTTGCTTTTTGATTAATTTTGAACGCAACCATACTTTCAACAAACTCTATGCTCCAAAATCTTTTTTCAGACTCATGGTGAGAAAATTTCCCAAAACGCATATTGATTTTATCAATTAATTTTTTTGTATATTCAATAAAAGACTTTGATTTCGGCCCATATTTTTCCATGTAACTTGTGTGAGTATCTTCAACAACAATTATTCCACCATCTTTCATTGATCTCAGAAGACATTCGGTGGTAATGATTTGCTGCTCGTATGTGTGACCACCATCATCTAATACTATATCTATTTGTCCTACATTTTTGGTAAAATATTTCCAAAAATTTTCATCTGATTGACTGCCGATATAAATTTCAAAACCCTCTGCTTCCCACTTTTTGGCATTAGGATTTAAATCAACACCTATTATTTTTGCTTTTGGCCCAAAATAATCTCTCCACATAAAAAGTGAGCCCCCACTTAATACACCTATTTCTACGAATGTGATATTTTGATTTCGATATTTAGAAAAAAAATGATCATATGAATCAAAATATGTATTGTGCTTAATACTTTTATATGGGCTTCTAATAAAAGATCTATAAGAATTTGTTTTTTTCATTTTAAATTGTTTCTTTTCTTAATTGTTCAATCTTAATCTTTTTTTGAAGGCTGCGATTTTGATCATATAATAAATTAAATTTAATTTTATGACTAGTTTCAACAACAATTATTTTAGCATTTCTTACTTCTAAATTGTCTGCTACAGCACTTATGGGTCGTTTTGAAGGATTTAAATTCTTAATTATAATTTTTGATTTATTGGTTACAACTTTTCCCTTCCATCTACGCGGACGAAATGGACTAATTGGACAGATTGATAATTTTTTTGAATTTAAACTTAAAATAGGTCCATGTACCGAAAGATTATAAGCTGTACTTCCTGCTGGAGTGGACACTAGCACACCATCAGAAATAAGTTTTTTAATTAATTTTTTTGAACCACAATCGATTGACAAAGATGCGGCTTGTCTACTTTGACGTAATATTGAAACCTCATTGATAGCTAAATATTTTTTATTTTGATTATATTTATTTTTAACAATCATTTCCAAAGGAGAAATAGTAATAATTTTAGCTTTTGATAGATTTTTAATCATATTTTTTGGTGAAAATTTATTCATTAAAAAACCATAGTTTCCAGAATTAATTCCATAGAAAGGTTTTTTAGATTTATACAATTTTTTCAATGTTTGAAGCATGAATCCATCGCCACCTATTACAATAATGATATTAGATTTTTTTAGACTAGTTGTTTGAATTTTTTTAGCTAAAAAAGATTTAATTTTTATAGATTTTTTTGTTTTATCAAAAACTAGAAAAATCTTATTTTTCATTTATTGGTGCCCTCGGCCAGACTCGAACTGGCACTCCGCAAGCGGCAAGGATTTTAAGTCCTTTGTGTCTACCAATTTCACCACGAGGGCATTAATGAATTTCATGTGTATTTATGCTAATATTTATAATTGAACAAGAGGAATAAGTAAAATTTTATTAATTTATCTCCCTGTGTAATAGTCTTGTAATA
>Ga0209632_10005187_pt1 | contig 11336 bp, 7 predicted proteins | sample COG_10_FD_184754 | JGI IMG/M metagenome (GOLD analysis project Ga0209632, IMG submission 184754) | Pelagic Microbial community sample from North Sea - COGITO 998_met_10 (SPAdes) (version 2) | ecosystem: Environmental > Aquatic > Marine > Neritic zone/Coastal water | place: Helgoland, sampling...
AAGCCACTGTTTTACGATGAAAGCGGCTACGGCGGCCTGTCTGATATTGCTCGCTGGTATATCGGTGGCCTTTTACACCACGCACCGTCGCTACTTGGGTTTACGAACCCCACCGTTAACAGTTATCACCGTTTAGTGCCGGGCTTTGAAGCACCGGTGAACTTGGTGTACTCCGCTCGCAACCGGTCAGCCTGTATTCGGATCCCAGTGACCGGTTCCTCTCCGAAAGCAAAGCGTGTGGAATTCCGAGTACCAGACCCCTCGAGTAATCCCTACCTTGCCTTTTCTGCCCAGCTTATGGCCGGGATTGACGGAATCAAGAACAAGATCGAACCGCTTGCTCCCGTTGACAAGGATCTGTACGAATTGCCGCCCGAAGAGTTGGCAAATATTCCACAGTTGCCCGCGTCCCTTGATCGTGCCCTTGAGGCACTTGAGGCCGATAACGAGTACCTGCAGGCCGGTGGAGTGTTCCCCGCAGACCTCATTGAGACCTGGATCGATTACAAGCGCACTAACGAAATCGCACCCATGCGCTTGCGTCCGCACCCACATGAGTTCGAGATGTACTACGACCTGTAACAACGATCAACCGCGCAACCGAACTCAGGCAAAAAGGCCTCGGCTAATTAATAGTCGGGGCCTTTTTCGGTGCGATCTTTATTCAGGAATTGGTTGTGGACCGGAAAAGTTGATCGGCTGGGACGACACACTTAACCACGGACCGGCTAACGCCGATCTCAGTCGCAAATGTTCTTCTTATGCAACGCTTCCGTAGAAGATCCGCTCGGCAACCCCACGGGCCCTGCGAGTTGCCCGCAAGTAATCCTGCTCTAGTTGTCCAACGCGCGAACGTGAATATCCCATCAAGTAAGCGATCGCTGCAAGATCGGTGACGTCAATCGGTAGCACGTCACTTGATTTACCTTTGACCAACACAATTGCATTACGGACTTCGCTAGCCAGCGTCCACGCTTTAGCGAGGATCGCCGAATCTTGATGGCTCATCAGCTGCCCCTGTTCTGCCGCATCCAACGCTTGCAGTGTTTGGGTGGTACGCAAATCCGGGTACTCGTGACCGTGGCTTAGTTGCAGCAGTTGAATCGTCCATTCGACATCGCTGAGCCCCCCACGCCCCAATTTAATATGCCGGTTTGGGTCAATCCCCCTTGGCAGTCGCTCGGTTTCCATCCGCGCCTTAAGCGTGCGCATCTCTAAAAGTGCTGTGGCATCCAAACCAGCAACCGGATAACGAACTGGGGCGATCATCTTTTCAAAACGTGCACCCAAGTCTGCATCGCCGGCCACGGTTCGCGCGCGCAGAAGCGCTTGGGCTTCCCATGGTGATGACCACTTTTTGTAGTAAGCGGCAAATGAATCCAAGGATCGAACTAGCGGACCGTTCTTGCCTTCGGGGCGCAGATCAGTATCGAGTTCAAGGGGCGGTTCATCTGCGGGCGCGCTGAGTAGACTTCGCATGTGCTTCACTCGAGCAAAGGCACTCTTGGCCGCTGCTTCATGGTCGGCGCCAACTGCAGGTTCGAAGACAAACATCAGGTCCGCATCGCTCCCGAAGCCCAGTTCACAACCGCCGAAGCGGCCCATTCCGATGACCGCTAACCGAACACTCGGATCCTCCTCGTTGGCACACGCCAGGGCTCCACGGATTGTTGCCTCAGCAACTTCGGTGAGCGCTCGTCCCACCGTGGTTATGTCGGTCAACCGCAATGCATCAGCCGAACTTGTTCTAAACAGTTCCCGACGCCTGATCGCACGCAGAGATGACACTGCACGCTCGGGTTCTAGGTGACGAGTGAGAACCGAGTCAATTTCTGGCCCCAACACTGGCGGGACCAATTCTTCACTATGGGCAAGCATGGAGATGGATTCCGGTACTTTGTGGATGAGTTCGGTGACGTAACGGCTTGACGCCAGCAGGTAGGCCAAGCGCTGTGCAATAAGTGACTCATCTCGCAATAGACGCAGATACCAATGGCTTGACCCCACTTGGTCACTTAGGGCGCGAAAAGCGCTCAACCCGGTATCAGGAAATGGTGCCTGGGCAAACCAGGACAGCATGACCGGCAGCAAGGTTCGTTGAATATTGGACCTTCTGCTCACACCGCTGCTGAGTGCTTCAATGTTGCGCAGGGCTCCAGCCGGGTCAAGAAAACCGAGTGCACGAAGTCTCTCAGTCGCGGCAGCGCTACCGAGTCGGGCCGCAGATGCATCAAGCCCTGCGACAGCATTGAGTAAGGGTCGGTAAAACAATTTCTCGTGGATCCGGCGTACCTCGGCACGATTACTCCCCCACTGACTTATCAAGGTATCAATTGGGTTGCTCGTGATGCCCATGCTGCGTGCAATAACTCGCAGTTCATCTGGGTCTTGGGGCACAATGTGGGTCCGGCGCAGGTGACGCAATTGGATTCTGTGTTCCAAGGTGCGCAGAAAGCGATACGAATGTTCAAGTTGAGAAGCTTCCTCTCGACCTACGTATCCCCACATGGCCAGTGCCCGAAGTGCATCAATCGTGTTGCTGCTCCTAATCAGAACATCGCTGCGACCGTGGACAAGTTGCAGGAGCTGCACAGAAAACTCGATGTCACGCAGCCCACCTGGTCCCAATTTTATTTCCCGGTCGGCAATGGAAGCATTAACATTTTCTTCAACCCGACGGCGCATCGCCTGAACATCGGTTACGAATCCATCTCGGTCAGCAGCTGCCCAAATAAATGGCTGAACACCGTGAATGTATTGCTCACCGACAGTCGGGTCACCAGCAACACATCTGGCTTTGAGCAACGCCTGAAACTCCCACGTACTCGCCCATCGTTCGTAGTAGCCGACATGGGATTCAACCGTGCGCACGAGTGCACCCTGTTTACCCTCTGGGCGCAGCGCAGCATCGACCTCCCAGATTGATCCCTCCGCGGTGACAGCACTACATGCCCGCATCAGACCACGTGCTATTTGGGTTGCATCATTAATCGAATCACTTTCATCCGTCACAAAGATAACGTCAACATCGGAAATATAATTTAATTCCCGACCGCCACTTTTCCCCATCGCAATGACGGCGAGAGGCGTTCGCGGATGAGGGACCCCTACTCGACCAATTGCGAGTGCGGCGTTGAGGGTCGCATCAGCCAAATCTGATAGCCAGCCGGCAATCACTTCCATGGGGTAGATCCCGGTCAAATCTCGAGCGGCAATTCCCATCAGTTCCCGAAAGTATGCAACACGCAAGGCATCAAGCACATCGTCCTGGAAAGACATCGCGATTGGAATTTCCTGATGTGGATCAGCGCCGACACAGATCATTAGCCGAGCCCCAATCCCCTCGGGAGGTTCAGCTAATACTTGGGAATCGGCAATCATGCCAATCTCTGGGTGAAGTATCAAGAAGTCAGCGAACCTCGTTGACACGCCCATGAGGGTAAGCAGCCGGCCCAACACGATCGGCTCAGCGGTAACGGTGTTAATCATTCGAGTCAGTTCGGGTACAGGTGCACTAGCGACCAATCGCGCAAGTGACGTCAGGGCCAAGTCAGGGTCGGCGACTCCCACGAGAGCCCGCGAAAGTTCAGCACCAGATATTGCTTGATCGGAGTGAGATTCAATTTCAGCTACAGCGGCAATTGCGGCTTCTGAGTCGGTGACTCCTGCCTTGAGTAACCCCACACGCAGCGAGGACACACGTGGTGAGCCTTGAGAGGAATCAGCGATCACAAGTGGAACTTAGTGCCTACAGCGCACAAAATCTAAAGGGAAGGTAGATATCGGTTGAGCTCCCATTGGGTCACTTGCTGGCGATACTCGTTCCACTCGGCCTTTTTATTACGCAGGAAAAAGTCGAACACATGCTCACCCAAAGTATCAGCCACCAGTTCACTGTTTTCCATAGCAATAATCGCCTGATTCAAACTGCCTGGCAACGGCTTCATGCCTAGAGCGCTGCGTTCAATTTCGCTGAGTGCCCATACATTGTCTTCAGCCTCTGGCGGCATCTCATATTCTTCTTCGATCCCTTTAAGCCCTGCGGAGAGTAGGAGGGCAAATGCAAGATATGGATTAGTGGCGCTGTCCAAAGCCCGGTATTCGAGGCGGGCGCTATTTGCCTTGTCCGGCTTGTAGATCGGAACACGCAACAGCGCTGAACGATTGTGACGGCCCCAGCAGGCCCAGGCAGGTGCCTCTGCGCCGCCGGCAATGCGCTTATAAGAGTTGACCCATTGGTTCGTCACCGCAGTTATTTCAGGTGCGTGAACTAGTAGCCCGGCAAGAAATGATCGCGCGACTTTAGACAGTTGGTGAGGGGCACCAGGCTCATAGAAAGCATTGGTGTCACCTTCGAAAAGGGAAAGGTGCGTGTGCATCCCACTACCCGGGTGCTCCATAAAGGGCTTCGGCATGAAAGAGGCAAAGATTCCTTGGTCCAGAGCAACTTCTTTTATGGCCAGCCGGAAAGTCATTAGGTTGTCAGCGGTCGACAGCGCATCTGCATAGCGCAAATCAATTTCCTGTTGACCTGGACCACCCTCGTGGTGACTAAATTCAACTGAGATTCCCATTGCTTCTAGCGTCGTGATTGCTTGGCGTCTGAAGTCGTGCGCGAGACCATTTGGGGCATTATCAAAATATCCGTACCGATCAATGGGGACTGGCTCGCTTCCCAGCTCTGGTTCGTCTTTGAACAAATAAAACTCAACTTCGGAGTGCGTATAGAACGTGAAACCCATCTCCGCGGCTCTTGTTAACGCGCGCTTGAGTACGTGCCGTGGATCAGCGAAAGAAGGAGAACCGTCAGGCATTTTGATATCACAGAACATTCGCGCAACGCCCGGGCCTTCTTCCCGCCACGGTAAAATACTGAACGTGCTCGGATCGGGCGTGGCAAGCATGTCAGATTCGTAGACTCGGGCGAAGCCTTCAATCGCTGAACCATCAAAGCCAATGCCTTCGGTGAATGCACCCTCAAGTTCAGCGGGGGCGATTGCTACTGATTTCAGAGCTCCAAGAATGTCAGTGAACCACAAACGAACGAATCGAATATCACGTTCCTCAACAGCCCGCAAAACAAATTCAGCCTGCTTATCCATTACGCCTGCCTTGTCTCTATGTCTAGATCTCTATGCCTAGATTTTTATGTTGAGATCTCTATGTCAAGATCTTCATGTCAAGAATTCCCCGGGTAGAGCAGAGCCTGCCACCGATACCCCATATCGTCCTCTCCCTCGTGTTACGAGCAGGTTAAATGCCTGCAGTATCCTCACCCATATGAACGAAAATGGGTCCATGGGGGTAAGTGGGTCCGCCAAGAGCCAGTTGAGCGTGGTTTTAGCGCAGGTGAACCCCACGGTGGGCAATCTGAAGGCGAACGCCCAGTTGATCCGGGATTCGGTTAACTCAGCGGCTCAAGAAGGACCAATTGACTTGATTCTTTTTGGTGAAATGGTTCTCAACGGATACCCCATCGAGGATTTAGCGCTTCGCGAGGATTTCCAGACCGCATCTATGCACTCTATCCGGACCCTTGCCACCGACCTTGCCGCCGACGGGAATGGCGAAACACACGTAATTGTGGGCTACCTAGGAGTTGGAAAATCCGGACCGACCAACAGCGCAGCCATCCTGCATAACGGCCAAGTAATGGGAACGTACACGAAACATTTTCTACCCAATTACGGTGTTTTCGACGAAGCGCGATATTTCCATCAAGGGAACTTGCCACTTATTTTCGACATCAAGGATCACACAATTGCTGTGGCAATTTGTGAAGACCTGTGGCGCATCGGTGGGCCGGTTCAGTGGGCTCGCGAGGCAAATGCTGACATTCTCGCTGTTCTCAACGCTTCACCCTATGAATCGCAGAAGGAAAATATTCGGATTAATTTGTGTCGTGATCAGGCGCGGGAATCCGGTGCAACCATTCTGTACACCAATATTGTGGGGGGCCAAGACGAATTACTTTTCGATGGCGGCAGCATGGTTGTTTCCGCGGAAGGCGACGTACTACTGCAAGGTGCGCAACACATTGAGGAGCTGCTTCACATCAGTCTTCCTTGTCACGGTAAACCCGTTGAACTCATGCCAATTGTTGATCCACTTGAGACTATTTACAGCGCACTCACGTTGTCGCTGCGTGACTATGTGAAAAAGAATGGATTTAGTTCGGTTCTCTTTGGGGCCAGCGGTGGAATCGATTCGGCACTTGTTGGCGCAATTGCGGTTGATGCCTTGGGCAAGGAAAATGTATTTGCGTGCGCAATGCCGAGTGAATATTCTTCAGAGCATTCCGTCGCCGACGCCTACGCACTTTCTGAGCGAACCGGACTTTCAATCCACACTGTCTCAATAGCTCCCATTGTTGACGCGTTCCATGCCCAGGTGGGTGTCACTGGCCTTGCGGAGGAAAACTTGCAGGCTCGAGTCCGCGGAACGACCTTGATGGCTCTGTCGAACTCACACGGCCATCTCGTTCTTGCGACCGGAAACAAAAGTGAGCTCGCCGTTGGCTACTCCACTATTTACGGTGACGCGGTCGGAGGCTTCGCCCCGATCAAAGATATTCCCAAAACAATGGTGTGGGCGTTAGCCCGCTGGCGCAATGCCACGGCTGCAGCGACAGGAGCAACTCCTCCGATTCCCCACAACAGTATAGAGAAAGAGCCCAGTGCCGAATTGCGACCTGATCAACTCGATAGCGACTCACTGCCCGACTACGGACTCCTTGACGCGATCCTCGAAATGTATATCGATCAAGATGCATCAATCGCAGATCTAGAAGCGAAAGGCTTTGACTCGGCCTTAGTTCATCGAATAATTTCGCTCACCGATCGCGCCGAGTATAAACGCCGGCAGTATCCACCGGGCACCAAAATTTCAACCAAGTCTTTCGGCCGTGATCGCCGCCTACCTATCACTAATCGCTGGCAAGGTTAGTTTTTTTGGGGCAATCCCATAACTGAACGAAGGACATCTTCCGTCCTGGTGTGTAACACCGGATCACACATTGACCACATGCCCAGATACAGCATTGGCCCAATCAGGGTGGGCATCGCAACATCGATATTGAGGGTGCTGGGAAACTCACCAGCTTCGATCCCTTGCTCAAGAATCTCGCGGACGCGCATACGACGAGGCTGCAGGATTCGGTTGTAGACCAACTGCGCCAACTCCGGATGTTCTTGGCTGGTGGAAATCACAGCGAGCATGATCCGGCCATAGCGAGTTCCCTGAATACCTGCTCTTGTGCCTTCCATGAGGTAGAGCAGACGCTCGTAGGCGCTTCCCTCCGTCGGAATGATCGGGCTTTCCTGTCGCATCCGCTCAACGGCGGCTTGTGCCATATCAGACTTGGTGGGAAAACGTCGATACAGGCTGGCTTTGCTCACACCTGCCCGTTGGGCAACTCCTTCCATGGTGACCTTAGAAATTCCATCTTCGGCGATAATGTCAAGGACGGACTCCACGATCACTAAGTCCACATCTTTACTTCGAGGACGGCCGCGTACTTTACATTCTGACATGGATTATTTCGCCGATTTATCTGGTTCGGGGTCCGGCACCTGATTGGGTTCTTCAATTTTTATTTTCTGCGGTGGGTAAATCTTTGGAAGACCAAGTAATACGGTGAAGAATGCAATGAGCACTACCGCTGTTGAGATCATCGAGGTGATGTGCGAAGCATTCAAAAATGCTTCAAACGCCCCCGACTGCAACTGATCAATGATGCTCGCCGGAACACCGCTCTCGGCCGCCTGATCGAGCACCGAGACAGTTCCAATAATGGATTCGGAGGCAACATCCTTTGCTTGATCAGAAATCTCCACGGGCAATCTACCCAAGAACGGTTCAACGTTTTGTGCATAACGAGTAGCGAGGATTGTTCCGATTACTGCCACACCGAGTGCTCCGCCGACTTGACGCACGGTGTTTTGAACAGCAGAACCGGCACCTGCCCGGGCCAGCGGTAAGACATTTTGCATCACGGTGGAGGCTGGAGCAATGACGTTGCCCAATCCGAAACCGAAGATGAAGAAAACAATAAGAATCAACCAGATCGGCGTGTCAATTTGGATGAGTGACAGTGCTCCTAGAGCTGCGGCCACCGCCCCTAGGCCAAAGGACATCACCGCTCGGTAGCCAAATCTATTCGCCATAGTTGCAGAGCGTGGCGCTGCAATGATCTGCCCCACGGCGAATGGGATAAACGATAAGCCCGCTGAAAGCGGGTCAAAGCCGCGAAGGATCTGCAGGTAGAACGGCAACATAAACGTAATTCCTGTGAGCGCAAAGAATGATAGCGAAATCGCCGCCAGGCTCACCGCGTATCCGCGGTTCTTGAATAGTGCTACATCAAATGAAGCATGGTCGCTGCGTGACTCAATCCATAGAAATAGCGCAATTAACGCGATGCCGACAAATGCTGGAATCAGAACTGATGGGGCCAGCCAGTCACGGGTTTCTGACGCACGAATGATTCCGTAAATCAACAGGCCGAGTCCAGTGACGGAGAGCAGCAATCCGGGGATGTCCAGGGCTCGAGGTTGTGGATTCTTGGTCTCGGGAACTACCCGGGCAATTGCAATCACCCCAATAATCACAATTGGGACGTTGATCAGGAACACCGAACCCCACCTATTTCCCAGCAACCATTCGAACCATGAAGGATGCTGTAAAAGTATTCCACCCAAAACTGGACCCAGCGCAATAGCAGCACCGACGGCTGCGGCCCAAGCGCCGATTGCCTTGCCTCGCTCGTGGGGTGGGAACACAACGGTGATAATTGCCAGGGTGGTGGGTAGTACCGCAGCACCACCAACTCCCATAACCGCCCGCATCCCAATCAGCATTCCTGAACTTGCCGAAAATGCAGCAATTGCTGATGCGACCCCAAAAATAGCAAGACCAATGATCAGGACTTTCTTGCGACCAATCCGATCCCCCATTACGCCCCAACTGAAAAGCAAGGCGGCAAACACCAAAATATAGGCATCTATGGCCCAAATTAACTCAGATTGACTTGCCCCCAGTTCACTCTGAATAGTAGGCAGCGCGATATTGAGAATCGTGTTGTCGAGGACTACCACTAACAGGCTGACGACCAGTACCGCCAAAATCGCCCATCGCCTGGGGTGACCGTCGGCACCGAATGCACCGTGGGAATCGCGGGCTGATGGGTCCATGGGCCGCGTGGTTGACATTTATCTCCTTGTGCCGGAAGCGACACTGCCATCGCCATTAATTATGAAACGGTACCGTATCGTAATAACTGTCCTCACTTTAGGGTCGGGGTTGAACTGATGGGGGGGCTGACATCTGAACGACAACATGGCATGCTTGAGCCGTTAGCCAAGAATTCTCGACGTGATCCGGGGACTCCATGTGAGCCTCGAGATTGGAGAAGAAAAGTGTCAACCCATTTCGCTCACACTGGGCGACGAACCACTCTCAACGACCTCATCGCCATGAGTGAACGTGGCCAGCGTTGGTCCATGATCACCGCTTACGACTATCTCAGTGCAGGAATCTTTGAAGAAGCGGGAGCCCACGCCCTACTCGTCGGAGACTCTGCAGCCATGGTGGTTTACGGCTACGACTCAACGCTGCCCGTTACCGTCGAAGAACTCATGCCGTTGGTGCGCGCAGTCGTTCGAGGCTCACGCACACCGTTAGTGATAGCGGATCTGCCTTTTGGCAGTTACCAAGCAAGTGTTGCCCAAGCAATTGAGACATCATCTGCATTCATGAAAGATGGTGGCGCTCAAGCGGTGAAATTAGAAGGTGGCGCACCGGTCATCCCCCAAGTGGAAGCATTATCCAGTGCTGGGATCCCAGTAATTGGCCACCTCGGTCTGACCCCGCAGTCAGTTCACTCACTCGGCGGCTATCGAGTCCAAGGCCGTGGAGAGGCTGGCGAATCTCTCATGCGCGACGCGAAGGCTCTGGCAAATGCTGGCGTCAAAGCAATCGTCTTAGAAGCGATCCCATCTGAATTAGCGGGCCGAATCACCGACTTGCTGGACATTCCCACCGTGGGAATCGGCGCCGGGAAGGCTACTAACGCCCAAGTAATCGTGTGGCAAGACTTATTGGGGATCAGCGATCAGGAGCCGCCCAAATTCGTCCGCCAATACGCCCAACTTCGAGCACCAATTAAATCCGCGGTCAGAAAATGGATTGCCGATGTGGCAAGCGGAGAATTTCCCGGACCCGAAAACTCGTACGAATAGCAAACCTGAGATTTAAATATCAGTGATTTGCACTCCGGCGTGTCCTTTGTACCGACGATTCATTGAAATTAAATTTGCGGTGAAGGCTTCAACCTGACCCGCATTTCGCAAACGTCCCGCGTACACACCACGCATGCCACCCAAGGTTTCGGCCAGCGCACTCACAAGGTCTGTCGCTTCCCGATCATCACCTAAAACGAGAACGTCACCGCTGAGTTGTGCGCCGTCCGTATCAAGTAACAACTTTGCCGAGATGTGATGGAATGCAGCCACAACCCTCGAATCTGCAAGTATTATTTGCGCTTGTTGGGCGGCAGACCCTTCGACAACGTCAAGGCGAAAAGCGCCTTGCTTATCAAATCCCAGTGGATTCACGCAGTCAACCACAATCTTGCCACTGAGCGAAATAACCAATGATTCCAATAGTTCTTTGTGACCATCCCACGGAACGGCGACAATTACCAGGTCGCTCGCTAGTGCTGCATCAACATTAGACATGCCTTTAACGCTGTGACCAATTTCGCCTGCGACTTCGTTCGCTCGCTCAGCAGTACGCGACCCAATAATCACCGACAATCCGGCTAGCGCGAAACGTGTTGCAAGTCCGCGTCCCTGCTCACCGGTACCTCCAAGAACGCCTATCGTTTTCTGCGAAATATCAATCTCAATTTTATTTTTATCTGAATCTGGGCTCTGTGTCATGTGACTAATGTTGTCAGAGTTTGCATTCACGCGCACATGCGGATCAATTTCCATGTTTAGTTATGCGACACGGCTTTGACAATAGACGCCGATATCTTTGTATTTTCGTGTTTGCTCTGTCACAGTTATGGCAATTGTTCCCTGTAAAGCGCAGGGATCGCTCGACACGGGAGGCATCGTGGCGGTAGCAAAGAAGACTGCACGCAAGAAAGCTGCAAAGAAAGCAGCTCCTCGCAAGGCAGCAAAAAAGACAGCGAAGAAGACAGCGAAGAAGGCTGCTCCTCGCAAGGCAGCAAAAAAGACAGCCAAGAAGGCTGCAAAGAAGGCAGCTCCTCGCAAGGCAGCAAAAAAGACAGCCAAGAAGGCTGCAAAGAAGGCAGCTCCTCGCAAGGCAGC
>Ga0209632_10005192_pt1 | contig 11326 bp, 9 predicted proteins | sample COG_10_FD_184754 | JGI IMG/M metagenome (GOLD analysis project Ga0209632, IMG submission 184754) | Pelagic Microbial community sample from North Sea - COGITO 998_met_10 (SPAdes) (version 2) | ecosystem: Environmental > Aquatic > Marine > Neritic zone/Coastal water | place: Helgoland, sampling...
ATGAATTTCAGCTTTACTTACTAATTGTTGTTCAACACCTAGCTCTTCTCTTATTTTAATTTCTAGTTCCCTACTTTTTAAATCTTGATCATTCCAAATATAGAGAATTCCTTTATTTTCAACTAAGCCATCTAAATCAATTTCATCAAATAATTCGTCATATGCAGGTAATGCTAAATCTAAAATTTGATGCATATTTTTTGCAGTATGCATCATCTTATTTGTCGTTGAATTCATGATAAATTTTAAAAACCAGGGAATCATTTTTGGAACGTAATTCCATTTTAAAGCTAAAGGGCCTGAAGAACTTAATAACATTGAAGGCACATCTGCTAAAACATCAGGACGATTAAGAGGCACTGAGGCATAAGGTGAAAAGTGGCCAGCATTTCCATAAGAAGCAGCTTGCGCACCAGGATTATCTCTATCAAATATCGTTACGTTAAATCCTTTTTTTTGTAAAAACAAAGCATTCGATACTCCTTGTATTCCAGCACCAACAATTCCAACTTTAATATTTTTATTCACGATACATTTATATAGATTAAATTTAATTATTTAGAAGTGACATATTATACACAATTTATATTCAAATTATTTTAAGCTATAGCTTGTTGATTGTGAACTTTAGCACTCATTACAATACCAAAACCAATCATTGTCGCAAGCATTGAAGATCCTCCAAAAGACATTATTGGAAGTGGTGAACCAACTATTGGCAGAAGTCCTAATACCATAGATAAATTAACAGTAATGTAGATAAAAATAGCAAAAGCAAAACCAAAACAAAATAATCTTGCAAAACTACTTCTAGAGATGGCACCTATTTGAATAATTCTTAAAATAATAATCGTGTACAATATTAAAAGTCCAACTGATCCAATAAATCCGAACTCTTCAGAAAATAAAGTAAAAATAAAATCGGTATGTTTTTCTGGAAGAAAATCTAGATAGCTTTGTGTTCCTTGTAAAAAACCTTTTCCTGAAAATCCACCTGAACCTATTGCAATTTTTGATTGAATAATTTGATAGCCAGCTCCTAAGGGATCTCTCTCAGGATTTAAAAAAGTCAAAATCCTTAACTTTTGATAAGGTTCTAAATAAGTAATTACAAATGGTAGTGAAATTAAAAAAACTACAAATGACACAAAAAAATACTTAATTTTTACCCCACCTAACCACAATATGATAAGGCCACTACTTATAATTAATATAGACGTTCCAAGATCAGGCTGAGCTAGTACAAAAATTACTGGGATTAAAATTATAGATAATGCAATAGAAATACTCAAAAATGAATTTACATTTTCAATACTTAAACGATGATAATATTTAGCAAGGCACAGAATAATTCCTATTTTCATTAATTCAGATGGTTGTAAAACTAAGAAATATAAATCAATCCAACGTTGTGACCCAGACACCCTTAATCCATAAATTGAAACCCAAATAAGTAATAGGATAATTGCTCCATATAAAAAATAAGAACAGAAATGCCAAAATTTTATATTAAAAAAAGAAATCACTATCATTAAAACAAAAAAAACGACTAATTTAACTAAATGACTTTTGGTGTGATAAAGGAATTCACCTCCATCAGTGGAATACATTATAAAAACACTTAATATCGATAATGCAAGAATACAAGTTAATAAAATATAATCTAAATTTTTAATTTTTTGAAAAAAACTTTGATCTGTATTTAATCTTTTATAATGATACATCTAAATACTAAATTCTTTATAATCTGGAAGTTTTTTTCTATATTGGTGTCGATCAATTATTAGCTTAAATAATTGCGTAGCCATTGGCGCTGCAGCTGAACTACCTGATCCACCATGTTCAACAATTATACTTACTGCATATCTTGGATTGCTATATGGCCCATATGCAACATATAAAGCATGATCTCTTTCTTCATAAGGTATTTGAAATGTTTTAAGATCAAGTTCTCGTTCTCTTTTACTAATACGCTTTACCTGAGCAGTTCCAGTTTTACCTGCAAACTGATATTTTGGATCATCAATTCTCGATTTATAAGAAGTTCCCATTATTTCATTAGTAGAACTAAACATTGCCTCTTGAACTATTCTAATATTTTTTTGATCATCATATAATGGTTCATAAGAATTATTTATTTTACTATCCTGCATTGCCTTTTTAACTTGTTCGGATGTTAATTCATTATCATCAGTTAAAATTTTAGGTTGAATTTTATAACCGCCATTTGCAATTTGTGCTGTCATTAAACAAAGTTGTATAGGAGTCGTTTGAGTATATCCTTGTCCAATTCCTGTAATTAAAGTTTCACCTAACACCCAACCTTTACCAAGATTATTTATTTTCCATTTAGTATCTGGAAACTGTCCTGCTTTTTCATTTTCAAAATATTCACCAAGAACTTTTTTTCCTAAACCAAACTTATCAGCAGTAATTTTTAGTCGATCTACACCAAGTTTTCTTGCAACTTCATAAAAATAAGTGTCACAAGATTGTTTCATCGCATTATTTAAACTAACATATCCGTGTCCTTTTTCTTTCCAACAGTGAAAAGTTTGGCCATGTAATTCTATTTTGCCTTTGCATTGAACTTTAAATTTAGTGTCGATAATTCCATTTTCTAAAGCTGACAAAGCTACAATTGGTTTAATAGTTGATCCTGGAGAATAAAGTCCAGAAAGGGTTTTGTTGATTAATGGTTTTAATGGATTGTTTCTAATTAATTGCCACTCATCTTTACTTATACCAAATAAAAATGAATTTGGGTTATAAGATGGAGAAGAATACATAGCAATCACCTCACCTGTATAAATATCCATTACACTTATTGATCCAGCTTTACCTTCTAGTAATTCTGCAGATAATTTTTGAACTTCTGTATCAAGCGTTATCCTTATTTTTGAACCTTGTTTACCTTTTTGATATTCAAGTTGGTTAATTCTTTTGCCATAAGCGTTAACCTCATATCTTTGAATATCGTTTACGCCAATTAAGTCATTTTCTAAAGTTTTCTCTAATCCTAACTTTCCAATTTTTATTCCTGGAACAAATTTTTCTTGAATAATTTCATTTGCTAAAATGTCGTCTTCATTAGGTTGACTAACATATCCTAATACATGGGTATAAATATCACTAAATGGATAATCTCTTGAAATGGTCATAACAGGCTTGACGCCTACTAATTCATATAAATAATTATTAATTGTTGAAAATTGATCCCAACTTAAATTTTCTGAAACAATTAAACTTTCCCATGGTTTTAATTGTTTTCTCTTATTTTTAATCTTTTCAATTCTTTTTATACTCAAATTTAAAATAACTTTTAATCTTGAGAGTAAATAATTAAAGTTTTCAACTTGCTCAGGAATAATATGTAGTTGATATACTTTTAGATTTCCTGCAATTATATTTCCAAAATAATCGGTTATATTCCCTCTTGTAGGAGGCAGTTTCCACTCTCTAATTCTATTTTTATCGGATAAAGTTAAATATTTTTTATTGTCATTTATTTGAAGTGAAAATAATCGAGCAATTAATCCACCAAAAATAATTAATTTTGCCGTGCCAATGACAAACATTCGTCGGTTTATGATATCTGATTTTCTTATTATAAAATTTCTTTTAATCATTTTTTTGAATTTTGATTTTTTTTTCTAAGATGTTAAATAAAGATAAAAATATTGGGTAAAAAAGAAAAGTGAACCCTGAATTAATTAGATATCTCATATAATTAACTTCGATTGAAAATATAAAATCTAAACTTACAACTTGAATAGAATTAATTAATAAAATTGTAAATAATAATGATATCCAATCATTTATAAAGTTTGGCGTAATCGTTATATTTCTTAAATACGCTGTAACAGCACAGATTAATAGATAGCAAAAACTACTGATACCAATTGGCAGACCAACTACTACATCATTTATTAGACCTGCTAAAAATATTGAACCGTAACTTAAATATCTTGGATTTTTTAATGTCCAATAAAATATTAAAATATAAGCAAAGTTAAATGAAAAATATTCAATTTCTAAATAATTAAAATCAATTTCATTTAATACAGATGTAAATAAAAAAAATATAGGTATATAAAATAATAGTGCTTTTATAAGAGAGTTTTTGTTAAGTGATGACATTAATTCCCACTCCCAATTTCATAAGAAACAATTTTTACATAATCTAGTTGTCTGAAATCAGAAAAAAAAGTTACAATATTTTCATTTGTTTTTTTATCATTGATTATTTTACCCACAGGCAAACCAGGTTTAAATAAACCACCATAACCAGAGGTATAAACAATAATTTTTTGGTCTTTTATTTTTTGATCATAATCATCTTTTGTGTATTCAATTACTCCATGATTTTTACCTGTGCCAGATACCACAGCGTGAATATCTATCGGTTCTAATAAAACTGGAATTTTGCTATTTAAATCAGATAGCAATAATGCCCTTGAATTAGTGTAATTTACCTCAATTATTTTACCTACTAAGTAGCTATTATCTACTATTGCCATACCAATTTTGACATTATCTTTTGAACCTTTGTTTAAAATAATTGATTTTAGATAAGGACTATCCTGATCAACTAAGACTTTTGCATACAAATCCTCTGACTGAAGTGTCTCATTAATTAGCTCTCTTAATTTTTTATTCTCTAAAATTAAAAATTCATTATTTAATTTTTTTTCTTTTAAATTTTTTAATTCAGTTTGATTTTTTTTAAATTGATCATATAGACTTAAATGCTCTTCTAGTTTAACACTTAAATTTTTAAAATAATTTTCTGGAATTGAAATAATAAATGATGAACGATAAACAATTTCATTAATACCTATTTTAAAATACTGAACTGCTTTAAAATTAAAACTCCCTAATATTATTATAATAACTGATAAAAATATAAGAGTTAATAATGAAAATTTTTGTTGATAACTTTTTTTTAAAAAAGCAGATCTAATTGCAATTACAAAATCATCTCTGCTTGTAGCCATGGATCCTAGTATTCAGATAACATAGTAGAAAATATTTCTTCTTGATCTAATGCTTTTCCAGTGCCTATAGCAACACAAGATAATGGATCGTCCGCAACATGAACTGGTAATCCTGTTTCTTTTGAAAATCTTTTATCAATATTTTTTAATAAGGCTCCACCACCTGTTAATGTTAATCCCATATCAACTAAATCAGCAGATAATTCTGGAGGAGTATTTTCTAAGGCTTGTTTAATAGCATTAATCATCTCTTTCATGATGTCGTTTAATGCTTCAGCAGTATCCTCCTCAGTAATATTTACTTCTTTTGGTGTACCTGATCTAAGATCTCTACCTTTAACGGGATATGTATTTTTTCCTGTTGCCAATGCAGTACCCATCTCTTTTTTAATTTTTTCAGCAGTACTATCTCCAATTAATAGATTGTATTCTTTACGCATATAATTGACTATTGCTTCGTCCATTGCATCGCCTGCAACTCTTAGAGATTTTGAATAAACTAATCCACCTAAAGACATCACAGCAATTTCACTTGTACCACCACCAATATCAATAATCATAGATCCTGTCGCTTCAGAAATTGGCAATCCTGCTCCAATGGCAGCAGCGATTGGTTCTTCAATCAATTGAACTCTTCTAGCTCCAGCTGCAAGCGCACTATCTTGAATTGCTTTTCTCTCAACAGGTGTTGATCCTGTTGGAACACAAATTAAAATTCTAGGATTTGCAAATGTACTTCCTTTATGAACTTTTCTAATAAAATGTTTAATCATTTCTTCGGTAACGATAAAATCTGCGATCACACCGTCTCTTAATGGTCTAATTGCACTTATGTTCCCAGGTGTTCTTCCAAGCATTGTTTTTGCTTCATCTCCAACTGCCAAAACATTTTTTTTTCCATTTTGATCAACTATTGCAACAACAGATGGTTCGTTCAAAACTACCCCTTGTCCTTTTAAAACAACTAGTGTGTTAGCTGTTCCAAGGTCAATTGCCATATCCTGGCTCCAAATTTTCTTTATTCTGCTAAATATCCCCATGTTATATACCTCTCACTTTTTGGTTTTCTTGCTCCATTGGAGCTGTTTTATCTCGTTTAATAATCATTTTATTTAATGCATTAATATAAGCATTCGCTGATGCAACTAATGTATCAGTATCAGCTGCTTGACCTACTGTCGTTTTTCCTTTTTCTTCAATTTTTACACTTACCGTAGCTTGAGCATCGGTTCCCTCAGTTACCGCATGAACTTGATAAAGTTGTAAATTAACGTCATGTGGATAAAGAGTTTTGATGCATTTAAATATTGCATCAACTGGTCCATCTCCAGTTTCTGAAGCTTGTTTTACATCCCCGTATACATCTAAAGTCATCTCTGCTTTTTGTGGCTCACCTGTACCTGCAAAAACTTTTAAGGATTTTAAGCTAATAGCATTTACCTTATTATCAATAATTAAACTATCATCTACTAATGCAATAATATCTTCATCATAAACATGTTTTTTCTTATCTGCTAAAACTTTAAACTTTGCAAATGCGTTACTAACTACATCATCAGTAAGATTAGGATATCCTAAACTATTCATCTTATCTTTAAAAGCGTGTCTTCCTGAATGTTTACCCATAACTAAAGAAGTTTGTTTAACCCCAACACTCTCAGGTGTCATGATTTCATAAGTTTGTCGATTTTTTAACATTCCATCTTGATGAATTCCTGCCTCATGTGCAAATGCATTTTTACCAACAATTGCTTTATTGTATTGAACTGGAAAACCAGTTGCATTTGATACAATTTTTGATGCTTTACTCAATAATGTTGTATTAATTCCCGTGTCATAAGGCATTAAATCTGGTCTTGTTTTAATTGCCATTACAACTTCTTCTAATGCAGCATTACCTGCTCTTTCACCTAAACCATTTATTGTACATTCAATCTGTCTTGCTCCTGCTTGAATTCCTGCTAATGAGTTCGCAACTGCTAAACCTAAATCATTGTGACAATGAGTTGATAAAATTGCTTTATCAATATTTGGAACTTTATTAAATAATGTTTCTATAATCTTTGTAAATTCAGATGGGATTGTATATCCTACAGTGTCTGGAATATTTATAGTAGTTGCTCCACTTTTAATAGCAAGCTCAACTGTCTTACACATATAATCCATATCCGTTCTTGTTCCATCCTCACATGACCACTCTACATCATCAGTAAATTTTCTTGCATAAGAAACATGCTTTCCAATTGACTCGTAAACATCCTCAGGTGACATGTTAAGTTTATGTTTCATATGTAAAGGACTTGTTGAAATAAAAGTATGAATTCTAAATCTTGGCGCATGTTTTAACGCTTCATAAGCTCTATCAATATCTTTTACAGAGTGTCTTGAAAGACCTGCTGGAATAGAATTTTTTAAAATTTTACTTACTTCTGAAACAGCTTCAAAATCTCCAGGAGATGCAATTGGAAAACCAGCTTCAATAATATCAATACCTAATTCATCAAATACTCTTGCAATTTGTATTTTTTCTTCCAAACTCATAGACGCACCTGGTGATTGCTCACCATCACGCATAGTTGTATCAAATATAAAGACTCTATCTTTATCAGCCATAACTTAAATTTTTTGAAAATGTATAATACAATCTATGAGAGAGAATGCAAAATAATTAGTAAAAATAGTCCCAAGTTAGGATCATTTTAAGCTTCTCAAAATTAATTATAAATAGACTCAATTTTAGGCATTAGGTGTAAAAGTTTTTTAGTGTAATCGTGCTGCGGTTTCAAAAATATTTCCTCAGTATTTGCAACCTCACAAAGCTTGCCATCTTTTAAGACACCAATCCTATCACACATCTGCCTTACTACTGGCAAATCATGGCTGATAAATAAAATTGTTAAATTTAATTGTTCTTGAAGATCTTTTAATAGGTTTAAAATTTGTGCTTGAATACTTACATCTAAAGCTGAAGTTGGCTCATCACAAACAAGAAGTCTTGGTTGAGTGGCCAGCGCTCTTGCAATAGAGATTCTTTGTCTTTGACCTCCAGAAAATTCATGAGGATATCGATCAGCAGATTTTTGTGAAAGTTCAACTGATTCTAATAAATCAAAAATATAACTATTTAAGTCATTAGAGGATATTGAAGGATTGTGAAGGATAATTGGCTCAGAAATTATATCTTTAACTTTTAATCTTCCATTTAAAGAAGAATATGGGTCTTGAAAAATCATTTGTATTTGTTTTCTAAATTTCATCATTTCTAATTTATTCTTAATTTTAGTAATACAAACATTGTCAAAAAAAATATCTCCTGAAGATGGTTTAAATAAATTTACAATCATTTTTGCAATTGTAGATTTTCCACTTCCACTTTCTCCAACTAATCCAAAAGACTCTCCTTCTTTAATCTCGAATGAAACATTATCTACAGCCATTACAGAGTTTTTAGAACTCTCTGTAAAAAAATTATCATCAAAACTTTTACTAAGATTATTAATTTTTACTAAATCTTGTTCTATAATTTCTTTTTTATTCCATCTATTTAAAATTTTAATATTATTATTTTGATTACTTTTATTTTCTTTCTCAATAATTACAAATCGAGAAATCTTTTTATTAGTTGGCGGTACAGAGCTAACTAAACTTTTTGTATATATTTGTTTTGGTTTTGTTAAAATTTCTTTTGTTTCGCCAATTTCAACTAAATTACCACTTTTCATTACAGCTACTCTGTCTGCTGTCTCTGCTATTACGCCCATATCATGGGTAATTAAAATTACCGCAAGGTTTCTTTCTTTGGTTAATCTCTTAATTAAGTCAAGAATTTGAGATTGAATTGAAACATCTAAAGCTGTAGTTGGCTCATCTGCAATTAAAAGTTCAGGTTCACAGCACAATGCGAGTGAAATTACTACTCTTTGTCTCATTCCTCCTGAGAACTGATGAGGATAATTATTAAATCTTTTTTCAGCATCTTTAATTCCAACTTCTTTTAAAAGTTCAATTGATTTATTTTTTGCTTCATCATTTGTTAAATCAAGATGAGTTTGTATTGTTTCTATTAATTGTTCACCGACTGTAAGAATTGGATTAAGAGAGGTTTGTGGGTCTTGAAATATGAGTCCAATTTTTTTACCTCTATATTTAACTATATTTTTTGGATCTTCATGAATATTCAAGTCACCTAAAATTACCGACCCACTTGAAACTTTGCCTGGTGCATCAATTAAATTAATAATTGCATTTCCAACTGTACTTTTTCCAGATCCAGACTCTCCAACTAATCCTAAAATTTCTCCTTTATTTACCTCAATATTTACATCTTTAGCCGCATAAACAGTTTCTTTTCTCATAGGGTAATCAACACTTAGATTTTTAATTTTTAAGAAGCTCATTTTTTTAACCTTGGGTTTAATGTATCTCTCATCCAATCCCCCAGTAGATTAATTGAAAAAGCTAAAATCACTAAAAATATTGCTGGAAAAAAAGTGATCCACCACTCACCAGAAAATAAAAAGTCATTACCTAGTCTAATTAAAGTTCCAAGTGAAGGTGTTGTCGGTGGAACCCCAACACCTAAAAAACTTAAAGTCGACTCAGCAATGATTGCAAGTGCAAGACCAATAGTTCCTATAACTAATACTGGTCTTAAAATATTTGGTAAAATATGTTTAAACATTATGATTATGTTTGAAACACCAATTATTGTTGAGGCTGAAACATAATCTTTATTTTTTTCAACAAGGGTTGCTGCTCTTGATACTCTTGCAAATTGAGGCCACTCTGAAATTCCTATTGCAAATATCAAAACATAAATAGCCATTTCGTCATGCATTTCTCTTGAAATCACACCTCTTGCAATTCCATCAACTAAAAGTGCCATCAAAATACTTGGCACTGTAAGCTGAACATCTGTTAATCTCATTACTACCATTTCATATTTGCCACCAAAATATCCTGCAGTTAATCCCAATCCAACTCCAAGTATTAAGCTAAATAGGATTGCTGAAAAACCGACAATTAATGAAATTCTAGAGCCGTACAGAATTGTTGATAACATATCTCTCCCTTGACCATCAGTTCCTAAAATAAATTTTGCCATACCATCTTCTGTCCATGAGGGTGGTGTAAATGCTTCCATTAATGATAATGATGATGGATCGAATGGATTGTATGGAGTAATTAATTCTACAAAAAAAGAGCAAAAGAAAATTATAAATAAAATTATAGATGATACAATTGCAGTAGGAGACTTTATAAAGCTATGATAAATATCACTGTCTTTAATTCTATGCCAAGTACTAATATTATTATCCACTTGAAACATCTCCTTTAACTCTAATTCTTGGGTCTATAAAATAATAAAGAATATCGACAATAAAGTTTATCATCACAAAGACAAAAGCAATAAACACCAAATAAGCTGACATGATTGGGATATCAACAAATTGAACAGCTTGGATAAATAAAAATCCCATACCAGGCCATTGAAAAACTGTTTCTGTTATAATTGAAAATGCAATTAAGGTACCAATGTTAATTCCAGCAATTGTAATTACTGGGATCAATCCATTTTTTAGAGCATGCTTATATTTAATACTGTTTTCACTAATACCACGTGCTCGAGCAAATTTGATGTAATCCGTTTGCAAAATTTCCATCATCTCAGCTCTTACAAGTCTAATGATATATGTCATTTGAAAAAGACTTAATGTAACTGAAGGAAGTATAATTGCTTTTAGTCCTGTAATAGTTAAAAACCCAGTTGTCCAAAACCCAAGATCAACCACCTCTCCTCTGCCAAAGGAGGGTAAAATTCCTAAAATTACTGCAAATAAATAGATAAATAATATTCCTATAACAAATGTCGGTAGAGAAACTCCCAGCAAAGAAACTGCTAAGATGATATCGCTTAAAAAACCTTTCCTATTTATGCCGGTATAAACACCTAGAAATGTTCCAGTTACTAGAGCAATTAAAGCTGAAATAACTACAAGCTCGATTGTTGCCGGTAATCTTTCGACTATTAACTCAGATACTGGTCTTCTTAATTGATAAGAAATTCCAAATTCTCCTTTAGATGCATTAATAACAAATCTTGAAAATTGAACATGAATTGGGTCCATTAAACCTAGTGTTTCTCTTAGTTCAGCTCTTTCTTCGTCTGAAGTTTCTTCACCAACCATGTTGTTTATTGGGTCTCCAACAAAATTAAATAGAGAAAAAGAGACAAAGGCAACAACTAGCATTACCAAAGCTGATTGAAACAACCGTTTAAAAAAATACTTTATCAATTTGAGAAGATTTAAAACTTACTAGCCCTCTAT
>Ga0209632_10005197_pt1 | contig 11319 bp, 10 predicted proteins | sample COG_10_FD_184754 | JGI IMG/M metagenome (GOLD analysis project Ga0209632, IMG submission 184754) | Pelagic Microbial community sample from North Sea - COGITO 998_met_10 (SPAdes) (version 2) | ecosystem: Environmental > Aquatic > Marine > Neritic zone/Coastal water | place: Helgoland, sampling...
ATTGGCAGCATTATTGGCAGCATTATTGGCAGCATTATTGGCAGCATTATTGGCTGAAGTGGGTGATGTAAGGGTTTGACCTTCAAAATTCTTTAAATTGCATAAAATTAATATAGCAATTAAAGTTAATAATAATAATAATATATCATTTTTTCTGAATCTATAAATTAAACCCAAATATGCGATTAATATAATTAAACTAATTGTATGAAACATTATATAAATAATAAATATTTTATTTTAGATTAATATTTAAATATTTATTAATATTTAAATATTAAATGGGTGATTATAAATTAAATAATAAATGGGTGTTATGGTTTCATTCATTAAAGAACCCTAATTGGGATAATAAATCATACATTAAAGTAATAGAAATTAAAACATTATTAGACTATAAATTACTAGAAGATGTTTTAAGAATTAATCATTTACAAAATGGTATGTTTTTTTTGATGAAAAATGATATATTTCCAACATGGGAAGATCCTAAAAATAGATTAGGTGGATGTATATCATTTAAGTATGATAATAATATATTAAAAGAATGGTTAAAAACGTTATTATTGTGTGTCACTAATAATTTGTTTAAAAAAAATAATATAGATGAAATTAATGGATTATCTATTGCCCCGAAGAAAGAATTCAATATTGTAAAAATATGGATTAAAGATGATACAAAAGATCACAAAAAGCTTGTAAGAGAGTATGAACCATTCATTAAATTAGATAAATGTATCTATAAGAAACATGAATTAAGTTATTAATTTATTTAATCTTCGTTATCAGTTTTAGGTGCCAGACATAATTTAATATCTCCTATGGATGCGATATTATATTTAATAATTAATGGGTAATCATTTTTAATATAAATATTAATGATATTACATAAATTGGTACATTTAGTAAATAAAATTAAATATTTTAATGAATAAATACCTTGAATTGGATATTCAGATGATTTACAAGATGAAAATTGGATACCATTATCAGTTTCTCCTAAAACAGTTTCTTGACAAGCAAAATCACCATTACAAGATAAAACTAATTTACTGCCAACACTTTTAATTTCTATTTTGTCTGAAATATTAATCATATCTCTAATGATTTTTTGGAAATCTCCAGAAGGGAAAGTTAATTCTGTATCAAATATAGCAGCTGGGATGCTAATTTCTTTTTCTTCTATATCTAATAAATTTAATTTATATGTTGTTTGTGAATTCTTTTCTTCATTTTTGATTTTTATACCTAATTCATTTTCATTATTTTTTTCCATAAATAATGTTAATGTATCATTATTAGACATAGTTTTTATTAATTTAAAAAGGTTAGACAAGTTTAATCCAATATTAATTTTTTTACTACAATAAAAATATTCAAACTTATCATGATGTAATTTCATATGAACTAAAACATTTGCTGTAGAATCCATGGACATTAATTTAATGCCATCTTCATTGATAGTGAAATTGGCATCTGTAAGTATTTCTTTTAATGATTCAATTAATATTCTTATGGCACCAGTTTGAACAGTTTTAATATTAAAAATGTAATCTTCTTCCGACATAATTATATATAAATATAATATTTCTCTTTAAATATTAAAACGAGGTGCAATTGACATAGTTTCTAATTCTTGAATTAATAGTTTCATAGAGTAAGGGATATTTACTTTATGAATGTTGCTATAGTTTTTACACTTTTTACATTCATAAATATTTTTTTCTTTATTTGCTGAAATAATTAATCCACATTCATTACAAATAAATACACTAAAATCATCTGATAATTTAATCATTCTTTCATATAGAAAATGTGAAGAACCATGTGCTATCATACAATCCCGTTCCATTTCTCCAAACCGTAATCCTCCGTATGATGCTCGTCCTTCAGATGGTTGTCTTGTGGCGGATACAATTGGACCAGTAGATCTAGAATGTATTTTATCACTAGACATATGTTTTAATCTTTGATAATATGTTGTACCCATAAATATATTAGTATGCATTTGTTCACCAGTTTTGCCATTATATAATATTTCATTACCATGTTTATCAAAATTATATTCAGTTAAAATATTTTCAATGCTCTTAACATTCACTTGATCAAAAGCAGTTCCGTTACCCAAATGGCCTGTCATACATGTTGCTTTACCTAATATGGTTTCGAATAATTGTGCTATAGTCATTCTGCTTGGTATGGCATGAGGATTTATAATAATATCTGGTACAATTCCGTCTTTTGTGAAGGGCATATCTTCTTGATCATAAATCATACCTACTGTACCTTTTTGTCCATGTCTGGATGAAAATTTATCACCTATTTCAGGATATCTGAGTTCTCTGATTTTCACTTTACAGATTTTATATCCTTCTGAATTATTATTAATATATTGGTTATCTGTAAAACCTTTTTCATTCTTGCGCACGGAAGTGCTACTATCTACATATTTATATTTATCTTCTTTATTTTTATTAGGAATAACTTTACCTATAATTATATCATTATCATTAACAGGTATATCTTTATTTATAAATCCATTATTATTAATTTTTTCGTAGTTGTATGGTTTAGGGAATAATAGATTAGATTTATCAGTTTTCATAAACTTTTCTTCTTCGCCTGATAATTGGTTTTTCTTTTCTTCATCTTTATATGTTCTATAAAATGTAGAATTAAATAACCCTCTTTCGAAGGCATTTCTGTTAAATATAACAGAATCTTCTTGATTATAACCTGTATATGACGCAATAGCTATAACAACATTTATACCACTAGGTAATTTATTTAAATTTAAATATTTAGATATTTTAGTATCAACTAATGGTTTTTGTGGATAAGATAATATATTAGTGAAAGTATCATATCTTAACTGAAATTTAGTAGTTGGAACACCAACTGCCTGTTTACCCATAGCGGATTGGTATGTGTTTCTAGGTGCTTGATTGTGGTGGGGGAATGGGATACAAGATGTAAGTAATCCTAAAATTAATGATGGATGTATTTCTGAATGTGAATAATTTTTATCTTGTATTTTTCCAGGATATGTTGCACATAATATATTTTGCGATTCATATACATCAATATATTCTATTGGTGATAATTTATTTTTATAAATACTTATAATTAAATCTCTCCAATTATATTCTTTATTCAATATTTTATTTTTGTGATATTCATTATAAATTAATTTATTATTTTTTACTTTTAGAAGTGGTCTGATAACTCTACCGCCATCAGTAAATATGTAGATATATCTATTATTATTATTCATATAAATTGAACTATGAATATGTATTTTACCCATATTTCTGTGATATTTGAAATCATTAAGTAAGTTGCGGTGTTCAGAAGTAAAACCGATCCATTCACCATTTATAAATACTTTTATAAAATCATTCTTATTCATTAAATAAATATCAAAATCTTTCAGGTCTATAATATATTGTTTAATTAATTCTCTAATCGGTTTTGAAGATACTTTTGTTGTGATTTCACACGTCATGGATAAATTTTTGACGACACCAACAGATTGTCCTTCTGGTGTTTCACTTGGACATATATATCCCCATGCTGTAGCATGTAATTTTCTAGGTGGGATTAATTTTCCATTATCCGAACTAGGTGTTTGTACTCGTCTAATATGAGATAAAGTACTCAAATAACTTAATCTATTTAATACTTGTGATACACCTTGTTTATTAACATTCATTTTCAATCCCCAATTTCCTGTAGCCATGGAACTTTTTAAACTATTTTCAATATAATTTGATTTAATAATTTTATGAATATTTATTTCGTTAATAATATCATTATAATTTTTACTAATATTCCAAATCCCTGAATTTATTTCTTTTGTAATATAGTTTTTAATGTCTTTAGTCATTTTATTGAAACATTGATGTGTTAATGAACCTAATAAAGGACCAATACCATCGACTCGTTTATTTAAATATGAATCACGATCATCAAAAGCATTCACACCTAAATAACATTTTAATAATTTATTAACCATATATCCTGTAAAATAAACTTTGCATAAATCAGATTTTAAATGTATTAAATAATCTTTTAATACACATTCTCTAACATATTTAATTTTCTTTTCATCACTTAGGTTGTATGTATTATTATTAATATATTTACTAATATATTCTATTGCTTCAAATTCTGTAATTATATCTTTTCCTTCATCAATAGACAAATATAATATTTTTATAATTTGTTTATCTAGTTTAGAATTATCATTATCAATAATATAATGTATTATTCCTTTATCATTCAAACAACCTAATGCTTTGAATAATATGAATAATGGTATTTCTTGTTTTAAGTGTGGCAGTGATACTCTTAAATAATTTTCATACATATTTGCTTTCTTAGTGATTTTGATACTGGATATACGAGGCATATAATAATCTTCTTCTTTCACAGAAGTAATTTCACACACATATGAATATTTTGTAGACGATTTATTATTTTCAAATACTTGTGGGATATTATATACTTTTCGTTCTTGTGAAATGATTACTTTTTCATTACCATTTATAATAGAATATCCCCCATAATCATATTCACATTCATCATTATATAAAGTATCATTCAACGTACAATATTTAGATTTTAATAATATAGGTATACTTCCTATTAAAATATTTTTAATAATTTTTTTCTCTAATTCTATTTCAACACCATTGTCATTTATATATATGGTTGATTCAAAATCAACTATAACAGATGCCATATAACTATAATTTCTCAAACGAGCAATATTTGGATACATTAAATTAGAATAACCATTATTTTCAGTTGTAAATGGTTTACCAATATTCATATTAGATACATTAATAATGATTTTCTTAATTTTATCAGATTCAAAATTCATTTCAATCGGGAAATAATTATAAATTATATTTGGCAAAATTTTTTCTATAAACTCATCATATGATTTTAATTGATGATTTACTAAAATATTTTTCTGATTGAAATAACATTTTATAATCTCATCAATATTTAAATTCATAAATATTTTTTTTATGAATTTAATAAAATAAAATCAAATTTATTTATTTATTTATTTATTTATTTATTTATTTATTTATTATATATAATTATCTTTATATATTTAAAGATTTATATATATATATTACAAATAATGTTTGAATACATATTTAATATAACCAATCTATTCAGGTTAGTATTTTACCCACCTATTATATTTGTTGGCTGTTTGGTGGGATCCATCTCATATGATTATATTACATATGACAATAAAAAATCAGATAATAAGAAAACAGATTAATATTTAAATGAATGCTTTAATTTTATCATTAAATACAATTGATTCAAATAGTTTATTTGATTTATTCAACAGTTTATATTCTTTCATTAAAAGTTTCGATAAATCGTTAAATATATTATGATATTCACAAAATGTATAAGCATTTAGTATATTATATGTCACTCTTTCTCTTTCATCGCATGATATTTTGTATTTTTTAAAATAATCATCTACTAAACATAATAATAATAATATATTTAAAATTTTATGATTATTTATCATCATTTCATTCTTTACAGATATATCTAATATTTGTTTTATAAAAATCCTTGGATTGGCTATTTTATGATTAAAATTTATATCAAAATCCAAGTTTTCTTTTTTAAATAAATCTACCAGTAATTTTTTATATTGGTTGATTTTATTCTTATTATCTTTATCATACGTTCTAGTTAAATTACATAAATTAGTAATATGTTCACATCCTTTATATTTAAAACAATATCCAAAATCATATATAATTATTTTATATTGATTTTTTATTTTATCTGGTGAAACTTTCCAATTATATTTATGTAAATCACCATGATTATTTTGAATAATTGTCATATTATTGCGCATGAATAAATGCAGTAAATATATTATTTTATATTTTTCATGTTGACTGATATTCATATCATCAATACATGTCCCTTCTATATATTCCATTATAATTATGTCATTTGATATTTTATGTAATTTCGGAATCAATATATAATTATTAGTTTTATAATTATGATAAAATTCTAATAAATTATTACATTCATTTATAAAATCAACTTGTTTATAAAAATCTTCTAAAAAATTAACCAAATTAAATGGAAAATATTTATAAAATAAGTTATTAAAAATTTTAATATTATAAATAAATTTAAATATATTTTTTAATAAATTCACATGTGATTCAATATCCGGATGTTTTACTTTCATTACATAATCTTTTTTGGTTTTAGTACATTTTATTTTATAAACTTGTCCTATGCTACCTGATCCTATCATATCTAAAATTACATAATCATCATTGAATCGAACCTGAAAATTTTCTTCATATAAATATTCTGTATGACTTATATCATGTACATTATTATTTTCATAAACATCATTCAAAATATTTAATAATCCTTCATTAATGTTTTCTTTTTCTAATAGTGGTAATAACCATTGGATACATTTAATACATACACAGCCACAATTATTAATATATTTTTTTAATAATTGTAGTTCATAGTTTTGCAGTAGGTGATCGTAATAATTATATTTATTTTTTAAATAAAATGAATATAATATTAATTTACTTACACTAAAAAAAAACATATTTAATTATATTTTAATTATATTTTAATGTATAAACTTGTTTAATTTATTATAATTGATAGTTTCTTTTTTATTATATTCACCAATGCGTCTTAATAATATTTGTCGGTATTCTGGGAAAATATTGTAATAGTCACATATATTATATTCTTCCATATACAAACTGTAATGTTCGAACTCAGATGTGTCATCATAATTTCCCATAAATATTAATAAAATATTTTGATATGATATAATTATATATATTAATTCAATATTCAGTATTATATTATGTTTCATACTAAATTCCACCAAGTATTTGAAAAATTGCACGAATCTAGATATTTCCGGTAAATTAAAGAAATATTCTTTCATTATATCTTCTGATATTTCAGAATTAACTTGAATTAAAGTTTTAAAACTTTTATATATTAATTGATTGTCTGTATCATGAAATCCTTCTAATAAATAATCTAATGATTTTAATGTAGTTTCATATAACACTCTATCATTAAATTCCCAGCATAATCCAAAATCATATATAACTACCTTTTCATCTGCTATTTTCCAATTATAATTATGAAGATCACCATGATTGAAATTATAACAATTTAAATTATTTTCTAGAAATAGTGATATGTATAAATTAAATTTAGAATATTTATAATTGTTATCTTTCAATAATTCTATAGTATCTGCTTTTATATATTCCATGATAATGATATTTTCTGATATCTTAAATAATTCAGGTATTTTATATAAATTATTATTTTCATATAAATTATAAAATTTAATTAAATTATTTCCTTCATTTATAAAATTTAATTGTTTCTTAAATTGATCTATAAAGACATTCAACTTGACAGGTATTATTTTATTAAATGTAAAAAATGTAAATATAATTTTTAATAAATATTTTATATAATTAAAATTATTTAAAACATCAGGATGTTTTACTTTCATAGCAAATAATTTACCCGATTTTATATCTTTAATTTTATATACTTGTGCAATACTACCAGAACCAATTATATCTATAATTTCATATTCTTCATCTATATTAATATAAAAATCTTGTTTATATATTTCTCTAGTATATTCTTCATCATGTAATGGACATTTTTCGTATGTATTTTCAAAAACATCTAGAATATTTTTATCTACTTCTAATAATTTCATATATGGTAAAGACCATTGTACCATTTTAACAGGTATTACACCACAGTAATATATATTTTTTAATAATATTTTAATAATTTTATCATTATATAAATTATATTTTATTAATAGTGATAAAATTAAACATTTGCTTATATTAAAAAAGATCATTAATAATTTATATAAGAATATGTTTAAATAATATAATTATAATATAATTCAAACAAATGTCTCAATTAGAACGAACTATAAAAGATTTAATTATATTTTATGTAAAAGAAAACTATAATAAATATCTTGAAGAAAATAATATAACATTTGTAGATGAAGTGAAGTTGAAAAAAGTAATTGGTGAGCTGTATGATTCGAAAAAAACACATTTAAAACAATTTCTGAAAGATTCTTTAAAAGAATTATTGATGGGTGATTATCCTGGAGATTTAGTCGTTACTAATTTATGTTATGAGATATTTCAAGATGATGAATTATGTAAAAACAGAGTTTGCGTTGAAATTATAGTTCACCAAAAACAAGAAAATAATTTATAATATATTATATATATACATGAAAGTAAATAAACTTGATATATCTAAAAAAATAATAAAATCACCTGTTAAAATAAATAGTTTATCAAAAGATTTAAAGAATAAATTAAAAAAAGAACCAGGTGTATCCCCTGGACAGAACCACTCTTTTAAAAAAATAAAAATATCTCCTAAAAAAATAAAATCTAAGCAAAATCATTTATTTATTCCAACATCGCTCAGTAATAAACCCATTGAAGATACTAATGATGTTGTCGTTGATAAATTAATTGAAACTATTAATCCATCCGATACCCCGATTACTAACAGCGGAGTTAATAAACCAAGTGTGTTGAAGAAACCTGACGAAATTGTGAAACAAGACTTCAATCGTATAGATATGAAAAAAAATGTTAAAAAATTATCAAAATCTAAAAAAGTATCCAGGAAAAAAAAATCTACTAAAAATAAAACAATTTCTATAAATTTAAATAATACAAAAGTTGAAAAAGAAAAAGATATTATAGAAATTATTAATAAGTTTGAAAAAATGAATATTAAAGAAATAAAAGATTTCTTAAAAAATAAAGGAATAGATACAAAAAATAATAATAAATCCAAATCTAAATTATTACCTTATTTATATTTATTAACATGTGTGGACAATGATATTAATATTATTAAAAATTAATCTACATTACCAGATTCATCCACAGATTCATTATTATTACCGAATGCAGTACCTTCATGTCGGTCTCGTGAGATCTTTTCTCTCACTTTATAAATATATTTTTCGTTATCTATTAGAAATTTAGCATCATAAATTGGTCTAATATTTTTACATAAATCCTTCTGATCATCTTCACTTTTTTTCCCTACAAAGAATGTTACGATTTCTCCAGGCATTAATTTCTTAAAAGAACTATCACATTTAATCTCAGACCAATGAAAAAATACCTTTTTCCCATACCAATCTGTCCCTGGTTTAATACATTCTATAAAGCCAAAACCCTTCTTATGGTCAAACCATTGTACTTGTCCAACTTCTGTATTTTCGGTCATTTTTATTATAAATATTATTTTGTCTTTATATATGTTATTTTTAATTATAATAACATCATTTATTATATTAAATTTGTATTTTATATTTAATTTATACCTAACAAATGAATATTCTTCATTAAAATTAACAAAAAATATGCTCGAATTAAAAATAAATCTATCTAAATATAATCCTGTATTAATAAATATTCCAACAAATACATGCGATTTTGATATTTTAAATGGTTCAGAACCATTCTATAAAAATAATATTCAATTTGATAATTTATTATTATTAAATAGAATTAATTTTAATAATAATTTATTAAATAGTAATTTATTATGTAATTTTAAATATTCATTATCATATTATACAGATAAAAAAGTGATTGAATTTAAAGAATGTAATAATAATTATCATATAATAAGTTGTATCACAGGTAAAGATTTTTATATATATTTATTACATCCTAAATATAAAAATATAAAAGAAAAAGAAATATTATTAGGAAAAGCAGAAAGAGTTCTAATAAAACCATATGATATTTTAATAATCCCATTCGGTTGGAGATATTTACAAGAAATTAATGACAAAACAATAAACTATCATATTGATGTTGATAATTATTTTACTTTTCTTCACAATACAGTTATAAATAAAATCTAATATATATTATATAATGACAAAACTAATATTATCAGAAAGACATCGTCCCAAAAAAACCTTCAAAAAAGGCGCCAAAACTAATAAACACCTGAAATCAAAAAAAACATACAAAAAATGTAAAGATAAAGATATTTCATGTCAAAAAGATTTAGTATTAGAATTATTAAGAGATACTAATTTCCCTAAAAATGTTAGTCGTAAAAATATTTTTAGAACAGATCAAAATAGTTATGAAGGGTTTGTTTTGGGTAAAATTAATTTAATTCCTCATATGTGGAAGAAAGGTAAAGATGGTAAAATTATTAAACAACAACAATCTAATAGAACGTCTGATCCTAAATTTAAAAAACTATACTTAGAAACAAAAAAATTAATGAAAATGCATGATCCTAAATATAAATTTACAACCATTCAATATAACAAAAATATGCGTGCAGCCAGACACGTAGATGGTCGAAATGTAGGAGTATCATATATAGTGGGGTTAGGTACTTATACTGGAGGTGAATTAATTGTATATGATAATGATAAAAAACCCACTAATCCTGTAAAAAATGATTTACACAAATCATTTTATTCATTTAATGGTTCTAAATTCTTACATGAAGTTGCTCCATTCAAAGGTGAGAGATATACTATTGTTTTCTTTAAGATTTAATTTAATTTTTCTTTTAGAATATCAAATAATAGTTTATCTTCGGCAAGATTTGAACATTGCCATAATTCATAAATAACTGCTTTGATACAGAATTTATATTTATATTGATCATTTTCATTTAATTCCTTTGAATTTTTAATATATTGTTCTGGTGAATTTATTATTTCATTATTTTCTGTGGGTATAACTATTTTATGTGTCCATTTAACACTATTTGTTTCTTTATCATAATAAGGTAATATTTCTTCGATTGGATCTGTGATTCCTAAATTATAATATATTGCTGATCTAAATTCTTCGAATAAAATATGAGGATTACCTCGTCCTTTTACATCATTTGTTGGAACACCTCTTAAATATTTATTATTTTTAAGCACGGTTATTAAAAATGGATTTTTATCAGTAGTTTCTAATAATGGTCCAATCTTTTTAGGCCATACACCTGCTTTAGGATATCTTTTATCAACCAGTCTTTCATTAAATTTCATTTTATTTCTATCATCGTATACGAATTCATGATATGTCTTATATATATTATAATTATTATCATCAATATAATATCTGTAAAAATCTCTATCGGCACTTAATATATTACATTTATTATGATATGCATAATAAGCTATTGTATCATCACAATCATTTACAGAATAATGAACTT
>Ga0209632_10005203_pt1 | contig 11312 bp, 10 predicted proteins | sample COG_10_FD_184754 | JGI IMG/M metagenome (GOLD analysis project Ga0209632, IMG submission 184754) | Pelagic Microbial community sample from North Sea - COGITO 998_met_10 (SPAdes) (version 2) | ecosystem: Environmental > Aquatic > Marine > Neritic zone/Coastal water | place: Helgoland, sampling...
GCTTGACCTCAATCTCCATCTGGTCGAGCGTCTGATTGATGGATTGAACCGAAGCTTCGACGGAAAGACGGCTCTGGCCCGTTTCTGTGTCGGGATCAACGCTCATCACCAGCGTGGTTTCGCCCAATGTCCCCATAGAAGGCGGCACGGTTTGATCCCAGCTCTCCCCCTCAAACCCGACGGTGATTTTCAAGCCATCGAGCGTGCTCACCGGCGGTGGTGCGGGTGCCAGCTTCTGCTGGATCTCGGTTTCCTGAAACAGTAAGCCACTGAGACGGTAAGCGAGGGCAAGCAGGATCTGCCCGCTGGTTTCTGTGGTGGGCAGAGACATCTCAACCATCAGACCTTTGGCCCGTTCGGACCCGCTGAAGCTATCACCATAGTCGGCGTCAAAGCTGCCAATGCTAAAAGCCAGAACGTGTTGGCCGCGCTGCTTGCGCAGGGAACTTGATAGTTTTTTGGCGGTATAGGCAATGCCTGCACCCTGAAACCGAACCCGGTCCAGCGACAGATCAAAGGTGTCAAAACCCTGCCGCTGGATAGACCAGAGACCGCTGAATTGAGGATTGATCAGCTTTAGGGATTGGCCGCCGGGCATGATTGTAGAGGGCGGCAATCCTTCCATGGTCACAGTGATCAAATCGCTTTCAGGCACCTGGCGCGGCAGACGCAAAGTTACAGGTTCAGGAATGCTGACTGCGGATCCCGGCAATCCAAGACCGTTAAGAACCACATGATATTCACCTCCGTCACCGCGCACCGTGACGTTACTCGCTTCCAGACCTGGGAACAGGAACAGGGGGTTTTGCCGCGAAATCATGGTTGCAATCAGCTCGTAGACTTCGAGCAATTCCAAATCGCGGGCTTGAGGCTGAGTTTGGGCCTGGATCGGACGGAACAGGCTACCAGACAGCAGAAGGGCGCCCAGTATGGCGCCCATAAGCGGTTTAAACATCGAGGTTTATGACTTCCAAGGCGTTGGCCTGAATGAAATCCCGGCGCGGTTCGACCTGATCCCCCATGAGGGTGGCAAACACCGCATCGGCGGTTTTGCCCTGCTCGATCCGCACTTGCAGCAGGGTCCGGGCATTCGGATCAAGCGTGGTCTCCCACAGCTGGTCGGCGTTCATTTCCCCCAGTCCCTTATAACGGGACACGTTCTGCCCCTTGCGGCCTCGCTCCAGAATGGTCTTTCCCAGCGCCGACGGGCCAAATAACTCGATTGACGGCTCATCGCCAAAGGCAAGCCGAGCGGGCTTGGCAAACAAGGGTGACAATTCCGGCATCAGCACGGACAGGCGGCGCCCGTCCCGACCATCGAGGTCACGGGCAGACAGGGTGTAGCGTTGCGGCACACCGCGCAGGGTTCGGGCGGAAATCAGCCGCTGACCGTCCTGATTGGTGCCGCCTTCGACAAAGCATTCCCAGCCCCGTTCATGAATTTCCGAGGCCATGTTCAACCGCTCGGCCAGGTTGGCCGCGACGCGCTCGCCCGCGCCTTCGGGGAAGAACCCGGCCAGTCCCGCTTGCTCGACCACAAAGGGGCTGCCAACGATCCGGCCCATCATGGTCACCGACCGTGACGCGCTGAGAGACTTGCGCACGACGTCTGCCAAATCCGCGCCAGCCCGCTGACTGCCATCACCAAGCGTCAGCAAGGCGTCTTTCAGGCCTTCGTTCAGCAGATACTCGTCCAAGGCCGCCTGATCCTTCAGGTAGGTCTCCGAGGAGCCCTTTTTGGCTCGGAACAACGGCGGCTGGGCGATGTAGAGGTTGCCGCGCTCGATCAACTCCGGCATCTGCCTGTAGAAGAAGGTCAGCAACAGCGTCCGGATGTGTGCGCCATCGACGTCGGCGTCGGTCATGATGACGATCTTGTGGTAGCGCAGCTTGTCCGCGTTGAATTCTTCCCGGCCAATCCCGGTTCCCAGCGCCGCGATCAGCGTACCGATTTCCTGGCTGCCAAGCATCTTGTCAAAGCGCGCGCGCTCCACGTTCAGAATCTTACCGCGGAGAGGCAAAATCGCCTGAAACTTCCGGTCGCGCCCCTGCTTGGCTGAACCACCAGCAGAATCACCCTCCACCAGAAAGACTTCAGCGACGTCAGGGTCCCGCGACTGACAGTCGGCCAACTTTCCGGGCAGCGAGTTGATGTCCAAACCGCCCTTCTTCCGCGTCAGTTCGCGTGCACGACGAGCGGCTTCGCGAGCGGATGCTGCTTCGCAGACCTTCTGCACGATCCGGCGGGCTTCCTGCGGATGCTCCTCGAACCAGCGCTGCAGCTCTTCGTTTACGATGCTTTCCACCACAGGGCGGACTTCGGAGGACACAAGCTTGTCCTTGGTCTGCGAAGAAAACTTGGGATCTGGCACCTTGACCGACAGCACGCAGGTCAAACCCTCGCGCGCATCATCGCCCGTCAGCGTGACTTTCTCCCTCTTGGCAATTCCACTTTCGTTGGCATAGCCGTTCACCTGCCGCGTCAGCGCGCCCCGGAAACCGGCAAGGTGGGTGCCGCCGTCGCGCTGGGGGATGTTGTTGGTGAAGCACAGCGTGTTCTCGTGATAGGCGTCGGTCCACTCCATGGCCACTTCCACAGTGACCCCCTCCTTGGAGGCGGTCATCAGGATCGGATCGGGAACCAAGGACTGCTTGGCCTGGTTGAGATACTTCACGTAAGCGGTCAGGCCGCCCTCATAGTACAGATCTGCCTGAATGGGGGTATCCGGGCGTTCATCAGTCAGGATGATGCGAACGCCGGAATTGAGGAAGGCCAATTCCCGCAGCCGGGCCTCAAGAATGTCGTAGCTGAACACCGTCTGCGTGAAGGTTCCACCCGAAGGCCAGAACCGGATGCGTGTACCAGTCTGGTCCGCCGGCACCTCGCCCTTGATGGCCAGCGGGCCATCGGCGTCACCGTGGGAGAACGTCATCTGATGCTCTTTACCATCGCGCCAGACCGTAAGCTCCAACTTGGAGGACAGCGCGTTCACCACCGATACGCCAACCCCGTGCAAACCGCCGGATACCTTGTAGGAGTTCTGATCGAACTTACCGCCCGCGTGCAGCTGAGTCATGATCACCTCAGCTGCTGAAACGCCCTCTTCCGCATGGATATCGACAGGGATGCCGCGGCCGTTGTCCTGGACAGAAACTGAGTGGTCATCGTGCAGGATGACCAGCGTCCGGTCACAGTGCCCGGCGAGCGCTTCATCGATGGCATTATCGACAACCTCGTAGACCATGTGATGCAGGCCAGACCCGTCGTCCGTATCGCCTATGTACATCCCCGGCCGCTTTCGCACGGCATCCAGTCCGCGAAGGACTTTGATGCTATCGGCGCCATATTCGTCTTGCTGCTGTTCTGCCATGTCGTCCCACTTGCGCCGGTCCGAGCACCGCATGGTGCGACCGGGTTTCAGCTCTCTTGAGTTACTTGGCCATTATGGACTGAAAACACGGCAATTTCACCGCTTATTTCGCAGAATGTTATGGATTCGGTACCTGTCATCCATATTTGTCCACCCAAGGGGATCAAAGCTTCCAGCAAAGCGGCTCTGCGGGGCAAATCGAGGTGCGCTGCGACCTCATCCAGCAGCATAATGGGCTTCAGGCGGCGGGCGGCGGTAAGCAGTTGGGCATGTCCGAGAATCACGGCGAGTAACAGCGCCTTTTGCTCCCCCGTCGAACACTGCGATGCCTCGCGTCCGTGAACGCCGTGGTGCACCTCCAGATCCGATCGATGCGGACCGACAGTAGACTGGCCGACGATGCCGTCACGCTGCCGGACCTCGGCCAATTTGCGCCGAAACTGGTCTTCCACATCGAGCGCTGAATCCTCGGCCAAAGCCGTTTCAAGCCCCGCCTTGAACCCCAGACGGGCGCCCGGAAACGGCCCAACACCTCCGGCGACCCGATCCGTAAGACGGCGCATCAGGCCCCGGCGCGCAGCGGCCATGGCAACGCCATGACGGGCCATGGATTCTTCAAGACTGTCCAGCCAGGACGCATCCGGTGTGGCATCGCGCTTGACCGCGTCACGCAGTATTTTCAGCCGCTGACGCATCACCTGGCCATAGGCCTGGGCGTTGCTGACGTGGGTTGGGTCGTAGGCCGCGACCAGTTGGTCCAGGAAACGGCGCCGATCCTGCGCCGGACCCCGCCACAGAGCGTCGTCATCGGGCGTCAGCCACAGGATAGGCAGGATTTCCGCAAAGGCAGTTGCACCGTTCTTGTTCTTACCATCCAATCGCAGCACCCGCTTGCCCAGCGGCGCGTCCAGTCCAACCCCCAGTTGGCGTGCGCCCAGGGGCGTTTCAACGGTCGCAGAAACGGCCCACGTCCCACGGGTGTTGAGCAAGTTGCCCTCAGCGTTCCGACTAGCAACCTCTGCCACCGGTGCGCCGCGTAAGCCCCGCCCAGGCGCGAACAGGCTGATGGCTTCGAGCAGGTTGGTCTTCCCCGCGCCATTAGACCCCACAAAGGCCAACGGGCCTTCGGGCAGGCTCACGTCAATCTGCGCGTAGGAGCGAAAGTGTGAGCAGGCCAAGCGGCTGATCCAGACCGAGCCTGCTTCCACGGTTGATGGTTCCCTGTTCCCCGGCGCGCCGCTTAGACGCGCATGGGCATAAGGACGTAGAGGACAGAAGCGCTGTCCTTGTCCTTAACCAGCGTTGGGGAGCCTGCGTCCGCAAACACGAACTCCGCGGAATCGCCCGAGAGTTGGGTTGCGATATCGAGCAGATAGCGGGCGTTGAAGCCGATTTCGATGTCGGTTGAGCCGTACTCAACGTCGATTTCTTCATTCGCCTGACCCCTGTCAGGGGAATTGGCCGACAGGTTAAGTCGGTCCGAAGACACGCCCAACTTAACCGCCCGGCTCTCTGCCGAAGCGATGGTTGAAACGCGATCCACCGCCTGGGCAAAGATGGCCTTGTCGACAGTCATGGATTTGTCGTTCGCTGTGGGGATGACGCGCTCGTAATCCGGGAAAGTGCCGTCGATCAGCTTGGATGACAGTGTCACGTCCGAAAAGCGGAATTCGATCCGCGAGTCCGACATCGATACACGGACATTCTCGTCTCCGCCATCGAGCAGCTTGGCCAACTCGCCTACGGTCTTACGCGGCACGATAATGCCCGGCATCTCGGTCGCACCTGTCGGCAGCGACGTCTCAAACCGCGCCAACCGGTGGCCATCCGTGGCGACCGCCCGCAATACCGCCGATGCACCTTCACCCATGGCATGCAGATAAATGCCATTGAGGTAGTAACGGGTTTCCTCGGTTGAAATGGCAAACCGCGTGCGTTCGATCAGTGTCTTGAGCTCTTCCGACGGGATCTCGAAGGAAATCGGCATGGGTGCGCCGTCGAGCGAAGGATAATCCTCCCGCGGGAGCGTAGACAGCTCAAACCGAGCCTTACCGGCCATCAGGGTCATCCGGCCTGTATCGCCGGAACTGGTCAGGCCAACCTCGACGCCGTCCGGCAGCTTGCGCACAATGTCGAAAAGCATGTGCGCAGGCGCGGTAAGAGCACCGGGTTGGGCGACGGAGGCACCCGTGGTTTCGGTGATGGTCAGGTCCATGTCTGTCGCCGTCAGCGTCACCGCACCGCCTTCGCATTCAATCAACACGTTCGACAGAATGGGAATGGTGTTCCGGCGTTCCACCACGCTTTGAACGTGGGAAAGACTGCGCATCAAGCTCTGGCGTTCGATACGGAGGTCCATGGCGTTTGTTCCGTCTCAGAAAATCGTTGGGCAGTAAGGAATAGCCCTCTGCGGCTAAAGGAACAAGAGCGAGTTGGGTCTTCCCCGAGCCATCTCTAGCATGGCTTCCCGCTGTTCCTCGCTGAGGGTCTCGACCAAGGCCACCATTTCCATGAACGCCGCGCGGTTGTAATCGCGCTGTTGCGCGTCGATTTCCTCGCGCAAGGCGATCACTCTTTCAAGGTCAAGCGTCTCTCCCAATAGCGCTGCACGCAGGGCTTCCTCGCTTGCCGCCATGCCGTCCACAAAGTTGCGCCGGCTGTCCCGCCGTTGCTTGAGGAAGGTGCGGAACGCGCGGCTTTGCTCGGGACTTAGATTGAGCCGCTCCTGCACCTGCTTGAATACCTTCGGCCCGCGGGGCTGACCGTCTTGATCATGCGGGCCAGCCCTGTTGCCGTCGCGGCGATCACCTTGCAGCGAAGCCCGCGCGTTGATTTCCTTTTCCAGCGTTCGAATGCTGGTGATTGCGTCCGACCGGCTTTTCAGCAGCGCCGCGCCCAAACCGATGTTCAAGGCAATCAGGCTAATGATGATGATAACCAGGATCCGTGCCATCTGACCCGCCCTACTCAATGCTGCCAAAGACGTCTTCGAAGGCGTCGCTGGCGTAGATGGATGTTGTCTCAGTACTTGTGTCGAACGCGAACACGTCGAGCGCACTCGCCGAAATCAGGATGTCGTCCGTATTGATGCCGATGTCCCCCAGGCCCAGGCCGCCCGCCAGACCAACCCCGAAACCGACCAGGCCCAGGGCAAACCCTGCCGTCACACTGCGCCAATCCGCCCCCAGCCAACCGGTCAAGCGGACCAGCCAGACCTTGGCGTCTAAGCCATTCTGACTGCCCAGGCGGCGCGACAAGGGCGCAGCACGGGCGGCCAGTGCCTGAGCCGTTGCTGCGTCTGCGGCTGTGGCACGATCCAACCCGGCCAGCGCGACGGTCTGCAAAGCCGGGGAGGCCAACATTGCCTCTGCGAGCTCGGCATTGTCTTCGCCGTCGAGAAAGGCCGCCATCTCCATGGGGTCGAATGCCTCAGGCAAAGCTGTGTTCAGGTCGGTCGGTTCTACGGTTTTCTTCGGCTGTGTTGAGCTTGATTTTGTCATGATCTTTATCTCCGGGCGTTTATAACCGGGCCCCCGTTTCCTGTTTGGCCCCAAATGCCTCACGCAGTTTGGTGAGCGCCTTGTGTTTGGCGCTTCGAACTGTTTGCGCAGCGATTCCCAAGGTCGCTGCAATGTCCTCGACGTCCATGTCTTCGTCAAACATGAGCTTGAGGATAGCGCGCTGCCGGTCCGATAGGCCGGCATCACCGATCTCTGCTTCAACCGCCTGCAAAGCGGTTTCAGGCTGCCCAACGGCGTTGAAAGCCTGCATGGACCGCTCGTCGACCAGAGCTTCAGCGTGATCATCAATGTCGTCAGATTGAGGCCGACGACGGCGCAGCCAGTCAATGGCCGCTGAGCTTGCGACCACGCGAAGGAACGTGGTCAGTTTGGCACGCTGGGGGTCAAACTTCTTGAGCAAGGCAAAATCCTGCTTGGAAAGCCGGATGAAAACCTCTTGGCCCACGTCTTCGATCTCGTGGGGATCCCCCCGCACGCCGTAACGCCCAAAGGTCTGGCGCACAACGTGCAGAATCAAACCTGCATGGTCCTGACAAAAGCCCTGCCAGGCACGCGGTTCACCTTGTCGAAGTGCGTCGAGCATTCTGGCGCGATATTCCCTTGCTTAATAACCATCTAGAATGGCCATCCAACTGTCCTTCAAGGGTCTTTACGGCAAGAATTCGGCAAACATCCCCGCTCATGTCGATTTTTTCGGAAAAACCACCAGACAGGCTTCAGCGTCATCCAGGCGGTAGCACCCGTCCAGCATCTGTTCAGCGCCGCCGTGGGGCAGGTCCAACCCCTCGGCCATCGACAGGTAGGAATAGCCATCGGACGCCAGAGCATCGAGAAGCCGGGGATAATCCTCGTGCGCTCCAGCGAGTTCGTGCAGCCGCGCGAACCAGCGTCCACCCTGTGTCGCAAAGGCGGGTTCCAGCGACAGCCACGCCTGCTCGGTCATGAGCCTGCGGGGGCGAAAGGCCATATAGCGCTCCGGCGAAATCGCAGCGGCACCCGCTGGTGCTTCCCACACGTAGGGAATACCCGTGTGGCGCTCGGGCAGGATGGTGTCATAGAACGCGCGCGTTTCGGCCTGCTCCGGCAAGGTAGACATTTCCCACCGCAAAAAGCGCGTTGGCCCCCAACTTGTGTCGGTTTGCAACATAGCGGACAGCAGCGCGCGACCCAGCCCAAGTTTTCGCCAGGCTTTGGTTACGAACAAGTCTCCCAGGTAATGCCCCGCCAACTCCGGCGTTGCAGACCCGCGGCCACCGAGTGATTCGATGCCCAGCACGTAGCCAGTGGGCTCGCCCTGATGATAAGCGATGTAACAGGTGAGGTATTTCAGCGCCTTGGAAAGGCTTCGTTCGTCCGTTACCGTCGTCGGCAATTCCCCACTTTCCGCAGCGAACTGCTTGACCAAGGATATCAGCGCTCGAACGTCCGCGGCCCCAGCCTTTCGCACGATGACTTCAGTCTGTCCGACCGGTCTCATCGCCCCGCAGACCCATCAAAAATCAGCGCATGCCAGCCGTTGCCCTCCCGCCGGAGCGTACTTTTGGCCGCTTCGATGTCCAGTTCATCCGGACACAGCGCCGCGCACTGCGCCCAGAACGCCGGGCTGTGGTCCATGTGCTTGAGGTGGGCGACTTCGTGCGCAACAACGTATTCGCGTACAGCGTCTTCGGCAAAAATCAGCCGCCAACAGAAATTCAGCCCCGCCTTGGACGAACAGCTGCCCCAACGGGTCTTGGTATCGCGCACGCGCAGCGACCGAAAAGGAATGCCCAGCTGCGCCGAAAGTCGGTCAGCACGCGCACGCAGGTCTTCGGATGCTTGGGCGATCAGAAACCGCTGCAACCGCAAAACGGGCTCCCCGCGCGCCGGCAGAACCATATCGCCATCCGCTTTGGCCTCGATTTCACGGACTGACGGGTCGATCACGACGCGGTATTCCGCACCCCGGAACGGCACCAGGCTGCCTTCCTGCACGACCTGAGTGGTTGGTCGCTTTTCAACCTGCTGCTCCAACCAGTTTTGATTGCGGGCCAAAAAGGCGCGAATGGTCGAGGATTCCACGTGCAAGGGGGCGGAAATCTTCACCAGCTGCTTGTGCGTGTCGATCCGCATTGTCAGCCTTCGAGCCCGCTTCAGACGGCTGACGGAAACGTCAAAAGCCCGGCCAGAAACGTCGATATGTTCAGGGTCGCGAAACAATGTCTTGGCGATCAAGTCGATCTCGGATCTGTGGAGCGCTGGCGCGCGTTTCGTTACCGTTCTTCTGCACCATTTTGAGTGGTTTCCATAGCCAAAAGTCTCTGCTTTCGCTTAACACCCCACCGATAGCCGCCAAGCCCTCCGTCGCTGCGGACAATGCGGTGACAGGGGATCAGCAGGGACACTTTGTTGGTTGCACACCCTTTGGCAACGGCCCGCTGACCAGCCTCCATGCCCATTTCCAGACCCAGCTCGGCGTAGGAGAGAACGCCACCCGCAGGAATGGCAAGCAGGGCCTGCCACACGCGCCGTTGAAAAGCCGTTCCCTGCACGTCCAGCGTCAGGCGTTTGCTCGGCAGTTTGCCGGTTTCGAGATGCTCCACCACGTCTTCCAGCACGGGGCGCAGGCCGACTTCATCATGGCTGATTCTACCCGCGCTCCTGAACTCAGACTTGAGGTCGGCCGTCAGCGAACCGTCATCATCGCCAAAGGCCAACGAGCAAATGCCGACCGCCGTCGCGCCGACCATCAGGCGTCCCAACGGGCTGTCAACAATCGCAAAGGTGATCTCAGCCCCTTGGCCAAACCGGGCATAGGAGGCCGGAGACATGCCCAACAGAAAGCCGCTTTGCTCGTAGACCCGGCTGGCGCTGCCATAGCCCGCTGCATAAATGGCGTCCGTGACCCTGGGCTCAGACTTCAGGTGCGCACGAAAGGCTTGCGCCCGCCGCTCAGCACCGTAATCCCAGGGCGAAATCCCCACGACCCGCGTAAAAGCCTTTTGCAAGTGCGTAGCAGTGGTTCCCAGATCCCTTGCGAGAACTTTCAGCGACAGGCTTTTGGGCCCTGCCAAATCATCAATGCGCGCATCGATGAGTTCGGTGGCCTGCTGCGCAAGAGACAGGTCTGCGGAGCCGTGGATGCTGGTTTCGGGCGTCATGATTGCTGTCTCCTACGAGGGCGCGTGCTCGGGGCGCTCGTTCGATGTGGCGGGGCATTTTCCCTAACCCAGCACCGGGCAAACTACGCTCCGAATCATGCACATTCAGCCGCGTTCATGGTCGTCCAGGGCCGCACCGTTGGCAAACCCCCAGGGCTTGCGCGGGCTCAGGTTGACGTATCCGGTCCGCCAGGCCTGCTTGCTCTCGTCCGGGCCGTATTCGACCCAATCAAAGCGGCTGATGGAGCAGTTATCGACACCAACGGACAGGGCCTTGTCCGGTGACAACTCCATGGCGATCGCAGTCATCGCGCGGATCACCCCACCATGGGCCACACAGACAATGTCCCGGCCTCGGTGCTTCTGTGTCCAGTCGAGCACGCCCTGCTGTACCCGTTCGATGACATCGATGAAACTCTCACCCTGCGGAGGACGATATTCGGCTGTGGTGTGCCAAAACGGGTGCTGCTCGCCGCCCGGCAGCGCCTCATCCCAAGTCAGCCCCTCCCAATCGCCAAGACCCTGCTCGGCGAACCGGGCATCTTCGGTGCTTTGGATCTGCGGATAGCCTTCGCGTATTATTGCGTCGCGGGTCTTGTGGGTACGCCCCGCTGTGCTGGTCAGCCAGACCACGTCGTCACCGCGCGGCAAAGCCCGAGCGGCAGGGGCAAACATATGGGTTTCGCTGACATCGACAGGCATGTCGGAGGCACCGTAGACGATGTGATCGGGATTTATCACGGGCGCATGTCGCACCCAGAACCAACGTGTGACAGTCGCCATAGTGTTTATCCACCTCTTCTCAGGCCAATAGTGACAGGGCTGCGCCATAGAAGGCCAGCTCAGAAAGCATTTGGGTCGCCCCACAGACATCGCCAGTGACACCACCGTATTGCCACCTTGCAAAAATGGCGAAGGCAGGCGCAACCACAGCTGCGCTCACGGCCCCAGCCAGCAGCACAGCCCCCTGCAACGGGACCAGCAGCATAAAAATGGCGCAACCAATGGCGAGCGCGATCAGCGCAATGACCAGCGTGGGTCGGTCAGCCCCCGGGCCGGTTACGTTGGCCGCAGGAAGCAGCGCCCAGACCACCGTCATAAGCACCCGTGAAACCACACTCGCCCCGATAAGAACTGCCAGGACCTGCCCCCAACTCACGCCATCTGCCAAGACCGCGAACAGCGTGAGCTTAAGTGCAGCCATCAGGACCAGCGCCAACACGCCAAAAGTCCCAAGGCGACTGTCTTTCATGATCTCGAGTTTCCGCTCTCGGGTGCCA
>Ga0209632_10005204_pt1 | contig 11309 bp, 12 predicted proteins | sample COG_10_FD_184754 | JGI IMG/M metagenome (GOLD analysis project Ga0209632, IMG submission 184754) | Pelagic Microbial community sample from North Sea - COGITO 998_met_10 (SPAdes) (version 2) | ecosystem: Environmental > Aquatic > Marine > Neritic zone/Coastal water | place: Helgoland, sampling...
TTCCAGCTTGGGGCCGTGAAAAAAGCCGCAGTGCAGCGCAGCTGCAAGCGGCTGTTGTTTGGGTACAAGGGCCCCGGATTTGGTTCTTTTGCCGGCAGGCAAAAAATCCAGTGGGTTTGTACTAACTTGATGGCATGAGTAAGATCATTCACGCCATATCGGGTCCCAGGAACATAAGTACGGCCCTGATGTACAGTTTCGCGCAACGTCCGGGTTGCGCTGTATTTGATGAGCCGATGTACGGGAAGTTCCTTCAAAACAAGGGTTTGAACCACCCCGGTCGATTAGAAACGCTACAAAAGTGGCCGACTGATTTAGCGGATATCGCGGGTGCAGTTCAAAAATTGGCTGAAAACCACGATGAGGTGTATCTTAAGAACATGGCGCACCACATGGTAGATGAACCTTGGGATTGGGCGCAGCAGAGTGCTTTTATTTTTTGGATTCGACATCCGCGTAAAGTCGTTCAAAGCTTTGCGAAGGTTATTCCCAATGTTACAGCCGAGGATATAGGTTTAGATCAAGAATGGCAGCAGTGGCAAAAAGTAGCACGATTGCCGGGTAAGAAAATCATTGTAGATTCAGATGAAATGCTTGCGGATCCAGCACGCACATTGCCTCGAATTTGCGAAGCGCTCGAATTGGCTTGGCGTCCGGAAATGTTGAGCTGGCCTGCGGGTTCTAAATCATACGACGGCCCTTGGGCCAAACATTGGTATACTAATGTCCATGAATCCACTGGGTTTGGACCGCCGAAGGCGTTGCCGGAGGCTTTGACGCCGGAGCTGGAAAAAGTGGTTGAGGCGGCTTTGCCTGCGTACCTTTCATTATTTACAAACCGATTTAAAATTTAGTTATGCTACAACAATTCGACCCTAGAAATAAAAACATTAAGGTATGGGTAGGCCACAGGTTAGTGGACCGTTCGGATGCAAAAGTTTCGGTATTCGACAGCTCCGTTCAAGGCGGTGATGCGGTTTGGGAAGGCATGCGCGTCTATGAAAACGGGGTGTTTTGTTTAGAGCGCCATTTGGACCGACTCGAGGATTCTGCTCGGGCCATGGCATTTGAATCCATTCCAACACGTGCTAGCATAAAATCGGCCATTAAGGCGACACTAGAAGCCAATGGCATGACTAAAGACACCCATATTCGATTGACATTAACGCGCGGTGAAAAGATTACTTCGGGTATGGATCCGAGATTGAATCAGAGCGGTCCTACATTGATCGTGCTTGCGGAATGGAAACCGCCGGTTTACGATAACGAAAAGGGGATTCGCATCATGACCAGTGCTATTCGTCGCAACAGCCCCATGCATGTCGATTCTAAGATTCACCATAATAACTTAATTAACAATATTCTTGCGAAAATTCAAGCCAATCATGCTGGCGTAGATTCCGCTTTGATGCTGGATAATCTTGGGTTTATTTCAGAGATGAACGGTACGAATATTTTCATGGTCAAAAATGGAGTCTTACTTACGCCGACAGCCGACGCTTGTCTGCATGGAATTACACGAGGTTTGGTCATGGAATTAGCGTTAGCGAACGGATTGACTGTTGAGGAACGCAATATCTCTTTGACAGAGTTGTATGCTGCGGATGAGGCTTTTGGAACAGGCTCTATGGGCGAATTGACGCCGATTGTTGAAGTTGATGGACGGTATATTGTAAATCGGTCACAGTCGAACATTACGACCCGATTGATTCATTGGTTTAAAGACGTGCATGAAAAGTTAAGTACGCCGTTGGAGATGCTCTAATCTCTCGTTATTTTAGCAAGAACCGTAACCTTAAATAATTACTGTGCGAAATCTATTTATAATAGCTGGAATTTTATTTACCACCATTTTAATTGGACAATCAAAACCAACAATTAGTGGGTGTATAGAAAATGCGCCGGATACCCTGTCGAATGTGAAAGTTGCCTATTTAAAGGGCAAAGGCCTTGCCGTAAAGCAGGAGATCGCAGTAAAGAATGGATGTTTTGAAGCTGCTTGGGAGCAAGAGGAGAGCGGAATATTTATCCTTTATATAGACGGTGAACATACCTTCGACATGGTCATTTCAAACGGAAATTTAACGATTGAGGCAGATTATAATGACTTAGCGAAGGTATCCCTTAAGGGCCCCGGCATTGAGGAGTTTAATGGTTTTAAGTCGCTATTAAGCACTAAGCCAGAGCAAAAATCAATAGAGCGGTATCTCCTAGGCATCGAGGATGCCGCCTTGAAGGATTTTCTATTGCCACAAATCTATCCTATTAATCCAGATACTAATGTCTATTGGCTTCGTTCCCATTTTTGGGATTACACAAATCTGTATTCCAAGAGCACGCTGATCAACCCTTTCTTCGAGAAGAACAGGAAGGTATACTTCGAACAAGTATTAGGGCATAATCCGGATTCCGTCATTAAGCATCTGAATAGGCTGTTAAATAGCCCGATGGATGAGCAGATCAGAAAGGTGTTTATCAGTAGCGCTACGTATCACTATGAGACCTCCAATTATATGGGAGAGGATAAGGTTTTTGTCTGGTTGGCTCAGACCTTCTATAACACTGGATATGCGGATTGGGTAAGCAAAGAAAATCTGGCAAAAATCAAAGAAAAATCAGACGGGCTGTCGACAGAATTGGTCGGAAATAAAGCTAGGGACTTCGCTTTTGATACGCAGGACAACGGACGCATGAAATTATCGGAGGTACAGAGTCCCATCACCATTTTGTATTTCTGGGATAGCACCTGTGGTCATTGTAAAAAAGAAACACCGCGTTTGAAAGAGTTTTACGACGAATACAAAGACAAAGGCGTTGAAATTGTCGCACTTACGCTTGAGAATGAATTTACAGGATGGAAAAAGTACATTCAGGAGAACGATCTAGATTGGATCAACGGATACGAATCGGACTTTGAACGGCCGAATTTCCTCTGGTATTACTACATACCTACTACGCCTAAAAAGTTAGTCTTGGGACCGGATAAGACTATTATCGCAAAAAACCTGGACGTGGAGACGACGTTGCGAACGTTTATTGACGATTATTTGGCGGGCAAGGTCAAATAAAAAAGGCGCCCATTGGGCGCCTTTTTTATGGAATTACATCCAATTATTTTTCGGTTCCCGCTCCGGCAGGCTTGCTACAGCAGCTTTTATTCTCGCCAGCAGCGGCAGTTTGCTTAGGCTTGTCTGCACATGATGCACTCGCCGTAGTTTTTTCTGAGCAACAGGATTTCTTTGCTACCACGGCCGTTTCTTTGTTGTCTGCACAGGCCTTGTCGTCGCCGGCTTTCTCCGAACAGCAAGATTTTTTCTCGGTCTTTGCCATGGCACCGTGATCGCATTGCTCTGTACAAACGTGCTTAGATTCAGTGTTTTGCGGCTTTTCTTGTGCAAAGGCAACTACTGAAAACAGCGCCAACACTGCGGTGAATAGGTTTTTTTTCATCTTTTTTAAATTTTGTTGATGGAAGTTAATGAATTCCCGCGTTTTACGCCTTGTTTGCTCATATAAGTTCTTATTTTTGCGAGGAAACCAAAAGAAAGAAAATGAAAAAGGTATTTGTATTGGCTTTGGCAGCCGCTTTGTCTTTGACAAGCTGTGTGAGCAAGCAAAAATACGTTGAGCTAGAGACGTTACAGAACACTACAGCTGACAAATTGAGTAATGCAAAAATGGAATTGGCCGCAGCACTTGCCGCTAAGGACGCTCAAGCGCAGCAGTTGGCTGAACTAAAGGCAGATAAGAACAACTTGGCAAAACAAGTGGGCGATCTTACCGCAATGAGTGCAACAAATGCTCAGAACATGGAGAAAACGCTTGAAAGCATCAACGAGAAGGAATTGTCTATTACGCGTCTTCAAGATGCAATGAACCGCAAGGATAGTGTAACATTCGCTTTGGTGACTTCGTTGAAAGGCGCCTTAGGCGATATGAACGATGAAGATGTACAAATCAGCGTTGAAAAAGGTGTAGTGTATGTTAATTTGAGTGATAAGTTGATGTTCCGTCCAGGTTCAGATTACGTAAGCAAAGACGCTAAGAATGTTCTTGGCAAGGTTGCTAAAATCATGAACGCTAAGCCGGGTCTAGAGATTTTGGTTGAAGGTCACACGGATACTGATCCTATCGCATCGGAATGTGTAAAAGACAACTGGGAGCTTTCAGTTCGTCGTGCAACTAACATTGTTCGTATTCTTCAGAACGAACACGGTATTGCTGCAGAGCGCATGACTGCTGCCGGTCGCGGTGAATATATTCCAGTAGCATCTAACGATACACGTGAAGGTCGCGCTGCGAACCGTCGTACTCGTATCGTAGTTCTTCCAAGACTGGATGAATTCAATAAAATGATTACAGAAGGTTTGAAATAAACCTACACCATTATATATGAGAGCCCGTTGCGAAAGTGACGGGCTTTTTTATTTTACAGCATCGAGCACTGCGTCACAATTGATGCTAAAAGTGCAGATTATTTGCTTTAAATAGATTCAACGGAAGTCGTTATTATAAATTTTAGACATCTTTACGATGAATTTAAAACACCCTGTTATGTTGGACTATTTTTACATGGGCGGACCATTATTCATGGGCATGCTCACTCTGATATTTATTGTGCTCGTTGTTGCAGCGGTTTTGAAAAAAGGCGTAAAAGAAATTGGGCTTTTGGCACTTGCTATTGGCTTCTTGGGCCAGTTCATTGGTCTCTTCGGGGCTTTTGAAGCCATAGAATCCATGGGAGGAGTCAGTCAGTCTCTACTTGCTGGCGGCTTGAAAGTCAGCAGTATTACCTCCATTTATGGCTTACTTATCTACATAATCAGCCTAATTATTCAGGTTGTTCAACGCTTCTTGAAATAATCTAGACTTGCCGAGCCGCGCAGCGCGGGGCACGTGCGAGGATGGCAAAAAAAAGGCGGCCCATCGGGCCGCCTTTTTAATGAAGGGCAAATTATTTTTACGGGCATTCCACGCGCAGTACTTTCAGGTATGCCCCTGCACCGGTTATGGTAGAGTCAACAATGCCTGCATCCAGACACGTATCTTCTACGGTCATTGTAGAACTGTTTAGTTGGTAATCAAAGCCGTCCCAAGTGTAGTTATCTTCGTAAAGATCACAATCGCAAAAGGCATTGCCACAAGAGGCGAGAAGTAGGCCAAACCCGGCCAATAGTAGAATTTTTTTCATTGTGGTTTTGTGTTTTGTTGTGCCAATTTAGCCAAAAAATCACGCTTACCCAATCCTTACAGCCTATTCCACAAAACTATTGGGTGCATAAGGAAGTCCGCTGCGTTCAGCAACACGGTCTACTACATCCGTAATGTGCACCTTTTGAAACGACGTTCCTGCCTCTACTCCAAAGCCCATCATAAGGAAGGGGACATGGGTATCGTAAGTATAGCCGGTGCCATGAGTAGAGCCGTAGGGGCCGTAGAAAATGGAATTGGGTTGCAGTTGGAAAATAAGATCCCCTCCAAAGCGACTTTGGTAACCTTCATGAAGTTTCGAGGCAAGTGCTTCCGAACCTGGACGACGAATTTCATCTGCGGTATACACGTGGACAAAAGGATCCATCTGCTCTGTAATTTTTGCGATTTCCGAGGTGTAGGGTTTCGCCCAATCGTTCAAATAGATGTGGTGGTTTATGATTTTGGCCACGGCATTCTCCATATTTACCTGAACATCCAGTTCATTGACAATACGATCGTTGAGTTGAGTAACCACATCTGCATTGGCATAATTTCGAACGCCGTATCCGCCGTCAGCAAGGTGGTTCGGATTCTCACTAGCACCGTGATCTGCCGTCAGGTATAGAATGTAATTCCCCTTACCTACTTTTTTATCCAGCGTACGAATGAATTGCCCCAGTTGGGCATCTAGCTTCAAATACATATCATGTACCTCCCTGGATCGCACCCCCCATGTATGACCGGCATAATCTGGAGAGGAAAAACTTACGCCTAAAAAATCGGTGTATTCGTCTTGACCTAGGTCTTCTTCGTTGAGAATAAGTTCGGCCATTTCTAAAACCAATTCATTTCCAATGGGGGTGTTTTTTAGCATGCTTAGCCCCTTTGATTGGACCATGGCTTCTAGATTGTAAGGGAAGCTTGAACTCCCCTCGTTGTATTTGGGCTCATAGGGATTTTCGTCCTCAAGACTATTGGTATACTTGCGGGTGGCCATCTCTAATTTCCATCCTCTCTTCATCAAGACCATAGCGTTCTCCTTGCTGTTGTATTTATCTACATAACCAGGAAGCTCGTCGGTATAATAACTACTTGTTACGAAATGCATTCCGCCATCGAGCCAATAGGCACCATCGGCAAAATGACCTCCGGGAAAAATAGCACCGCGGTCTTTTACACTTACCCCAAAGCTTTTCCCTTGGTTATTTGTGTGCAGTTTAATTCCGTCGCTAAAAGTCAAAGCACGAAGATTTTTAGGCGATCGCTTGCTGCTGCTCTCGACGGTTCCTACAGGAGAAACGGCGGTATCCTCCGCACAATACATTTCGTAATTGCTACGGCCGTCTAACCAATCGTTCGCTACAATCCCGTGGTACTTCGGCGTAGTACCTGTCGAAATACTGGCATGACCTGGACCTGTATAGGTGGGGATAAAATTGTAGTGGGTATTTGCATAATTAAATCCGCTGTCCAGGAGGATACGAAAACCTCCATCACGGGCAAATTGCTCATTGAAGCGGATGAGATATTCTGCACGCATTTGGTCAACGACGACTTGTACGACCAATTTTGGTTGCGCCCACAGGCCACTAAATACACTGCTGATTAGGATTGCCCCAATTGCTCCTCTAAACCTTCTTTTTTGATGTTGCATGCTTCCCATTCTTCCATTTTGGCTGAAAGTGCAGCCTTTTTATGTTCATATTGAGGATAAAAATCTGGATCTCCCATTAACTCTTTACAAGCCTCAGAATCTGCGAGCTGCAGGTCCCAACGCCCAATAATTTCCTCCAATTCTTCTATGGTTTGTTCTATGGTTTCTAAGTTACGCGTTTCACTGCGTAATTCCTTTTCAAATTGCTTTCGCTCGTTGTACGTAAGTCCGTCCTCTGCAGGAACGTTTTTCTTCTCTTTCTGCTTCTTCGCTTTGGCCGATTTTGCCTCGACTTCGCGCATCGATTCCATTTTTCGGTATTCGAGGTAATATTCAATACCGCCCAACAGTGTTTTTACGTTTTGGTCCCTGAATTCGATGGTTTTTGTCACCAAACCCTCCAAAAAATCGCGGTCGTGACTCACAACTAGCAATGTTCCATCGAAACTTTGTAAACTATTTTTCAAGACATCTTTGCTGTTCATATCCAAATGGTTCGTGGGCTCATCCATCACCAAAAAGTTGATGGGCTTAAGCAACAGCTTGCAAAGCGCTAATCGTCCTCGTTCACCACCGCTGAGGACTTTGACTTTCTTCTCAACATCCTCACCGCGGAACATAAACGATCCCAGCATACTGCGGGCATGCTTTCTCATTTCTTCAGGGGAGGCGTCCTCTATAGTTTGGAGTGCGGTCTTATCTCCATCCAGCTCGTCGGCCTGGTCTTGTGCAAAATAGCCGACCATCACATTGTGACCCAATTCTAAGGTCCCCTCTGAAGTAATCTCCTTCAATAGGGCTTTGACGAGCGTACTCTTGCCTTGTCCGTTCTGACCGACGAAGGCCACACGATCACCGCGTTCAATTTCTAAATCGACACCTTTCAACACCAATTTATCCCCATAGGTCTTACCAACACCTTCTGCCTTGGCTACAACCTTACCACTTCTAGGTGCGGGTAAGAACCGGAAATGCATGGTAGAGGAATCTTCTTGATCGACCTCTATGCGTTCCATTCGATCCAATTTCTTGATTAAACTTTGGGCAAATGAAGCTTTGCTTGCCTTTGCTCTGAATCGTTCAATCAATTCTTCGGTTTGTTTTATCTCACGTTCTTGATTTTTGGCAGTTGCCAACTGTTTCTCACGTAAGTCCGCTCTCAAAGTCAAATAGCGTGTATAAGGGGCGTTAAAGTCATAGATTTTCCCCAGCATCACTTCAATCGTTCGGTTGGTCACATGATCTAGGAAGGTTCTATCGTGACTCACTACCAAAAGGGTTTGACTGCTTTCACTCAGGTGCTGTTCGAGCCACATAATACTCTCAATGTCTAGGTGGTTAGTGGGCTCATCAAGCAATAGTAGGTCGGGCTTTTGAAGCAGAAGACGGGCCAATTCTGCCCGCATACGCCAACCGCCTGAAAAAGTATGTAGCGCATTATCAAAAACTTCTGGCTCAAAACCGAGCCCTTTCAGCACTAATTCAATATCAGCATCCAAACTATCGCCGCCTAGTAAGCCAAAGCGTTCACTTAGTTCACTTAATTCGTCGATCAAGGCACTGTACGAATCACTTTCATAGTCGGTCCGAACTTCAAAGGCCTTATTGATCTCTTCAATCCGATCATTAATCCTAGAAATTTCGTCGAATGCACTGCGCGCAATGTCCATGATGCTTTTGTCCATGTCCATTTTTAAGTCTTGCCTCAAGAACCCAATCCGAGTTTCCTTGGCTTTACTCATCGCGCCACCGTCTAGTGAATAATCGCCGGCTATAAGCTTAAGCAGTGTGGATTTCCCCGCGCCATTGCGTCCCACTAAACCTATACGGTCCCCAGGATTTATTTGAAAACTTATTTCATCGAATATGGCGCGGCCACCGAAGAATAGAGATGCTTTGTTGAGTGCTAAAATCATTGTGACAAAAGTATCAAATGACCACGCGACAACACCTAATTTAGCCCTGCATTTCAGAATAAATCCAAATGTTAAAAGGAACCAAACTTTACGCCATTACAAAATCTAAGTGTCCGCGCTGTATGGAAGGCAACATATACCCCAATAGCAATCCTTATAACCTCAAGCGCTTTTCTGAAATCAATGAACGTTGCAGCGCGTGTAACCAGAATTTCGAGCCCGAACCGAACTTCTACTACGGTGCTATGTACGTTAGTTACGGCTATACAGTAGCCCTCTTCGTCGCTGTATACGTCGTCTTTAGCTTTTGGATGGGTTGGAGCATGTGGCCTACCATTACGGCGCTGGGCGTTATACTAATGCTCTTAGGACCTTTACTTTTTAGAGTTGCCCGCACCACTTGGCTCTCACTTTTCGTTCATTTCGACAATACGGCCATTGAAAATTGGAAAAAGACGCTAAAGGAAAACAAATAGAACAGCACTAAAGAAATAGCGAAAGCGTTGGACGGCTAAGGGTAAACTACTTCACCATACGCGCTGGCAGACATTCTTCGAGTAGTGGTGATCCATACATGAAATGTTCCACTAGATGCTGTGCTAAATACGGTGTCATCAAAACGGCACGACTGCCCATACCGTTAAATACCCAAACATTTTTTTCCTTAGGATGCGGACCAATAAGGGGTCGGCGGTCTTTAACTGCTGGTCTAATTCCCGCTTTATGACCTATTGTTTTAAAAGAACCGTCCCATACTTTCTGAACATGATCCTCAAGTTCCTGGCGCTTCAGCGCCGAAGGTCCTTCCTCGAATCCGTCCCAAGCATAAGTTGCGCCTACAAGCGCTCGGTTACCACCTTCACCTATCATGAAGTGTCCTTGATGAATGCATTCTTTGCCTAGATCATGCGCTAGTTCAACTTTAATGACTTCTCCTTTGACCGCTGAAAATCCGGTAACCTCTAATTTGCTTTCACCTAATGCTGATTGGGCCCCCTCGCAAGAAATGATCGCATGGGCACCCAGTGCGCCGTATTTCACACCATCGCCATGGGCTTCTAATCTATCCCAATCAAATTCCTCTTCACTGAAATGCTCTCCTTGTTTTAATTTCCCTCTTACTGCATCAAGCATTTTAGAAACATGTACTCGACCGGTCTGCTGCATTAATCCGGAGCCGTGTGCAGCGATGATGTATTCCGGTATGTCAGAGATGGTCTCGTTAAGATAGGGGGAGAAGGAGGGGTGATCGGAATGCTCCACCCACTGATTTTGCTCGCCGGCGTTATGGAAAACTCGTCGGATAGGTAGCGGTTCGTAGAACTTTTGATTGGTCCAATTTTCCATAGCTGGATATACAGCTTGCAGGGACTCAATCATCGCATCCGCATTCCAAACCTTCTTCATCCGTTTTAAAACGATTGGGTTCCATAGTCCAGACGCGACAATAGAACTTTTATTCGCTTGAGGTACATCAAAAACATGGACACTTGCACCATACTTCATTAAAGTATAGGTCAACACGGAACCGGATATGCCACCGCCAACAACGATATAGTCTACGTATTTCATAAAATAAAAACTCCCGCTACAAAGGTAGCAGGAGTTTATTTGTTTTACGTGTCATTGGATCAGACTAGAAGGTCCACATGTCGTGCTCCTTGTTTCTTAGATCCTCTTTAATGGCAGCAGCTTCAAGTAACTGATTCATAGCACTGTTACGCTTGTAATCTGCGATAGTACGGTCGTAGACATTATCCATTTTCGTAATTACAGCATTGAATTTACGTAAGTGCATGATCTGGTCAAAAGTCAAACGCTGGTTGTTGTTTTTCTCGTTATACGCCACAGAAGTTGCCATAGCATAGCGAGCGTCTGGGAACCAAATCCAAAATGGATTGTACGTCAATGAAGGATTTCTAGGATCTCTTACTTCTGGGGAAATTCCTATAATTCTATTTTTAAGCTCACCTCGTTGTTTATCGAAGTACCAATCACTTTTCAGATGGTACGCAATAACACTGTTTGCTTTGATGGTTATAGTATCAATGTACGCAGGAGGTCCAAATGGATCATTTGGATCCGGTATGCTATCGTACTGCTCGATTTGCTTTCTTACTTCCTCCACAGTTAAAGGAAGTTCAAAGCGGTCATCACGGAATATTTCAGTGATTGTATTCTCAACTAGAATTCCATCTAAGAGTACATTCCACAATGCTTTACGATCCGGCATTGGCTTGATAGGATAGTACAATGAAAGATTGATCTTTTCACGTAAATCTATTCTTTCCCAGTGACGCTCCGACCAAAGCATGTCGTCTTGGCGTAAATGAGGATAAGGAACTACGCGGTTATTTTTGAAGTGCTTTGTCGTCTCAGGAATGATACCATCGTCTGAGGGATCAAGTACTTGCGCATGCAGAGTTCCTCCTGAAAAGGCAATGCAACTGAGCGCGCACAAAAAGAGTTTGAAATTTGTCATAATTAGTTCAAATCAAATATCATAGAATTGACGCTGGGTTTTAAACCCTTGGCAGTCGTAGCCT
>Ga0209632_10005208_pt1 | contig 11305 bp, 5 predicted proteins | sample COG_10_FD_184754 | JGI IMG/M metagenome (GOLD analysis project Ga0209632, IMG submission 184754) | Pelagic Microbial community sample from North Sea - COGITO 998_met_10 (SPAdes) (version 2) | ecosystem: Environmental > Aquatic > Marine > Neritic zone/Coastal water | place: Helgoland, sampling...
TAATAATATTATGTATATGTGGCTTGGAAATGTTGATAACTCTGTTGAAGTTTCAGACCAAGAGCTAAAAACAAGGATAAGATACCTTATAAATCAAAATAAAATGTTAAATTTGGAGGTAGATGAGCTAAATAATAAGCTTTCTAACTACACAGGTAAATATCACAAATACTTAGAATTGAGTCAAGAGTGGGGCTTTAGAGTTGGAGATAGATTTGACGAGTTTAAGAAAAAAGTAAATACTTTATTAAATGGAATGTAAATATACGTTTGAAGATTTAGATAAAATCATGAATTTCACTTCATGGTCTCAAAAAAAGAAGGTTGACACTTTGCTTTTTATAGACTGTTCACTTTACACAAACATGGGTACAGAGTCTACTCAGACAGAAAGAAATATTACGAAGTCTAAGTCTAAAAAGTTATACAAAGCTATATCTAAAATTGATCCATCAGTAGGGCGTCTTATATTAAAATCTATAGATTAATGGCGAATCCAGTTTCAGAGAATGATACTAATGCTATAAATCATATTACCTATGTAGCTGATAGCATGCATTCTTTGACTAATGATTTATATGAAGATTTAATGGATAGAGACCATGATCTTGCTAAAGAAAAAGCAAAATATATAATTACACTTATGAATGACTTAATAAAATCTTTGTCTGATGAAATTTAAAGACAAGGAAAAAAAAAATATAATTGTTGAAATATTAAGATTAAAAAAACTTCCCCAGTCACCAAAAGTTTTATTAAAAATAAAAAAGTTACAACAAAAATTATGAATAAAGGAATCGCTACAGAATTACAAAACTTTTGTGAAACAATTGCAGAACGATATTCTAATGTAAAAAGAGTAGGAAACGTAAATAATGAAAGTTTTACTGTAGAAGAAATAATCCCCACATCCGACCATAGCGCTTGCGTTAATTTTTCTAAAACAGGAGGTAAAGTTGCAGTAGCTTTTTTTTATTACATAAATAAAGGAAGGTCAAAAGGATGGAAATACTTTTTTCCTACGGACTCACACTTAAATGGATTTCAAGCATTTTTATATTATAAACTGGAAGCGGAACGGAGAAATTATTCTAAGAATTTTTAGCCTTACACTTAGCCCAGTGTATTTCAGCGCACTTCTCGTAGTCTTCAATATCTTCAAAGTACTTTCTAACATTGTCATAAACATCATCTTCCATAGGAATAACAGGAACTGAAGGGTTAAACACTAAATACACATTTTCCCTGTGTTCAAGCATTTGAGTATAAGTTTCCTTACCTGTCAAAAGCTTGTAACTATCTATCATGCATTGATGTTCGTTAAATGCCATATTTATTTATACATTTGATCAAGGAGTTCTTTTCTTAAACGTTTTTGTTCTGCTTTAGCTTCTTTCTGTAATTTAAGATAATCTTCCAGTGGACCGTCTTCTTCAGTGTCTGGGTATAGTTCTGGGAAATATTCTTTTAGTTCAGTTTTTGTTAATTTAAAACCTTTACCTTTCTTACCTCCTCTTTGCTGATATTCAGAAAAATTAAAAAGTTTTAATATAAACTCCCCTGCAGATTTTGAGTCACCAATTTCAGAAAAGTTTTTCATAAACTTCCTTAATTGTGGGGCTGGTATACCTGTAATAGCAATTGCTTCTGCCATAAATTTATTCATAGCTTCTTCTCTCTTTACACCTTTTGATTTTTGCGCACGCATGTATAAATCTGCCAGCTGTGATGTTTGTCCTAAAATTGGAATTGTTGATGGAGTTTTTGCCCAAGGCTTGCCTAACGCAACATCTTTAAGAGTCTCAGCTACTTTTCCTATAATAAACAAAGCATTTAAATTACCTAAAAGAGCGGCTATTCCTAAATCTTTTTCGTCCTCATCATTCATCCCTCTTAAAAGTCCTGGCAATCCAGCAGATACCCACTGGAATACCACTGGCATCACCACATGATACACTGCTAAACTTCTTGCAGATTTACCTAAACTTCTCCAGTAATCTAATTCTCCATTATCTTTTATAACCCCTTTACCCTGCTTACCACCACTTTTAACAATTCTATACATGTTTCTTGCTGCAATAATTTCTCTACGGAAATATTGTTTTGGAGTTGTCAAGAACATGTTAAAGGCTCTTATAAGCGCCCCTTTAGTTTGAAAGTAATCTTTATCTTGTAAATCAGATGACTGCTGAGTTCTTAATGTATCAGCTTCAAACTTTTTTATTGCATGATCAATAACCTCTTGTTCTGATGCTTCAGGGTTTTTCTTTTTAAATTCATTTTTATAGTATAAGTAATTTGGAACACCACCAACAAGTATAGCGCCTTTATCCCCTGTCATTGTGGTCCACATTAAAATTTTACTAATCTTGTCTTGTTTTGCGTTTGTCAATCCAAAACGCTCTAATAAACCACCGTTCATTTTTTCAAACTTTTCATCAGCATATGTTTCTACAGCTCTTTTAATTGTTTGTCCATACCTGTCTTGTAGGACAATTGAGTTGTCTAAAACTTCGTTTACTAATTTTTTTGCTTGAGTCGTACTCATAGCGGCATTTTTAACCCAATTCAAATAACCAATGTCATTTCCATAAGTGATGAAAGATGTCATTTGTTTTAATATAAGTGTTGGGTTTAAACCTAAACGAGATAATAAAAATGTATTATTAAAAGTATTTATTACTTGTATTTGTCTTTGTGATTGTATTCCCTTGTTTGCTATTTTTTTTATAGAATCATCAATATATGTGTAAATAGTAGAACCAAATTTTTCTTTAATGGTTTCTTTGATCATTGGTGATGAAAATATTTTATTAATATCTCTTATAGCCACACCATATGCAGCAAAATACTCCATATCCTTAGTGTAATTAAGTAATGCATCTATACCATCTACTTTTTCAATTGGGTTTGTGTTTTGAACTCTTACTTTAGTACTTGCAGAACCAACGTTTGTAATCCATGATTGACTGTCGGCTAATAAATCTAAGGCCTCCATGTCGTTTTCGTTTTGACGATACACACGACCAGCATAGTTTTGATTCCAAGGCATATCAGTCCTGTAAATCTTCTTGTAAGTATTATTGTAGTGGTCATAAGAAGTTGGATAATAATCTTTTATCATCCACTCAGACAGGTCTTTTAATCTGTCATCTAATTTATCGCTTATCTCTTGCTCTATTCTGCTCTTAAATTCATTATCAAACACTATATTCCCCTTTCTTGTGGGATTAAAAGTGTTTATCATACTCCCCTCTAAAGAAGGATCTTGCATCTGTGAGTAATAATAAAGCAATTGGTTTTGACTTAAGTTTACTGTGTTTTGATCAATCTGCTTTTGTATTGAATTAATTAAAGCTGTTCGTTCTCCTTTCTTCAGAGTTTTATTTTCTTGAGCTTCTTTTAATTGTCCTTGTAGTAAATCATCTTTGACCTTACTGCGAACAATAGATTCAGTCATCTGAGAGTTTTTTCTGTTTATTTTAACCCATTTCTCACCAAATAATTCTGTCATTTTATTAGAAAGACTTAATTGCTGTCCAATCATTCTTGACTTATAAACTCTTGAAGAAGAACGTATTTTTTTCTGCGTCAGCTCTTGAGTTGCACCTTCAAATATTTCCCCTGGTTGTGTAGATATTCTATCTATCAAACCTGTCATATCTTCTGCACTTCCAAATAACCCTTGCTCAATTTTAGCGGCTAAACTATTTAGTGAACCTTTAAATCTTTTTATAACACCTTCTACTTTCAAGCCACCTGATTCTTTAGCATCAAGTGAAATATCTTTTTTAATTTTTTGAAACTCTTCGTTTACCATAAACTCAGTAATTTCATTCTCAGGTATACCTTGGTCAATAAGTGATTGTTTTGCATCAATATCTATACCTGTCATATCCTTGTATACAGCTCTCTCATTCTCTCTGTATTGTATAGCGTCTTGTAGTAATTCGTACTCAAAATTAGCTTTCCCAGACTCTTCTATTTGTTTTAAGCTATTGATTACTGAGCTTAACTGAGTAGTTTTATTAGAGTCATTCATTTCTTGAGTAAAAGATGTGTTTATCTGCATAGCTAATGTAATTTCAGCCATCTGCTGTAAATCACTTTTACTAAATGTAGATTTAGTCTTACGACTTTTTTTATCTTTTTCGTCTACCACCTCTTCTGTAGAAACTTTATTATATAATTTTAAAAGTTTTTCATTGGCTTCCATTATTTGATCTCCAGTTGACTTAGGGTTCACTACTAATTTATTGATACGATTTAACTTTTTACGAGTTTCATTATCAATTTTTACACCTTTAAATCTACCACTTTGAATAGTGGTATACCCTTTGTCGAGCATCTTAAATAAAACACTCTCAAGTCTTTTGTTTGTTTTTGTAGTAACTATTTTAAAAACCTCATCTTTAACTGATTCAAAGTTTGTAGCGTTTACTCTATTCACCTTATCAATTAAATCAGTTATTTCTTTTTTAGTATATAAATCTCTTGGTAGTACGGTTCTTATGTAATTTCTTAAAGCTCTCTGAACACCTTTAAGGTTTCTTTCAGTAAACTTTATGTTTTTTATCCTTCTGTTTATTGCTGCAATACGTTTAGGATTAGCCTTTAATGGATCAGGAAGCAGTATGTTTAACATATCACGTTCCATAGCAAGCTGTTGAGATGTCTGTCTTTTACCTTTTACCCCTACGCTTTTGTATCCAGGGAGCGACATAAAGTAATCTAAAACTTTTAAATTAATTTGTTCGTCAGTCAGTGGTACTTGTTTTGTCTTCCTGTTTTTTGCAACTCTGTCTTTAATTAAATTATTCTTTTCAACTAATTTTTTATAGTAAGTATCAACATCTTTCATTAATTTAAGACCAGCCAGAAAACCACCTTTTATGTCATTAAAACTTGTAGGGTATTCTCTAAACATGTAAGAATCAAAAGCTTCGCTTTCTAAAACTTTGAATGCAGCATTAATTTCTTTCGCACTATAAGCACTTGCTGTTTTACCATCAACCTTTCTTTTTCTTCTCTTTAAATAATCTTTTATAGCTGCATCTTCAAAACCTCCTTCTTCTCGGCCAGCTATTATAATTCTAAGCAAATCGTTTTCATTATCCATTGCCTGTTGACGTCCTTTTCGTGTAGGATTTTTTACAATACGCTTATTAGGGCCAATGACATATACGCCGCCACCGCCTCCATAAGCGCCTTGCTTGGCTCTTTTAGCCACATATCCTGGACCAATTCTATTAAACTGGCGTTGGATATCAGATACCATAGCTTGAGCGCTATAGAAGCCACTTGCTGGCATTCCAGTTTGATCTTTTACTTGCTGTTCAGTAGACTGTTCTCTACCTTGTCTTTTCTCAGTCTTTGATTCAGTAGAACTTTCTACTTTAGAATCTAACTCATAAAATGATCCATATTCTGTTGGACTAACAGCTGGAGTTTTATAAATTTTATTACTATCTCTCATCAAGTAATCCCTTGCAGCAGGTCTGTTTTTAGGTAAGTGCAGCGTAGGAGGTTTTTTGTTAACCTGTCTTATATGTGCAGGGTAACTTGGATGAGTGCCTGGATAATATTCAACTTTACCATCCACTTCAATCACTCCATAAATATCTCCAGTATTTAATCCTTTGGTGATTTGTTCTGCGGCTAATGAAGCAACTAAGTCTACTAAACTATTTGCTGTTCTACTTGTCTTACCACCCACCAAAGTTTTAGATGAATCACCTCCTAAAATTTTAGTTAACTTAGAGTTCTTCTTTTTTAAATCTCCAAGTCTTTTATCCATACCTATCTCTGCAATTATTCTTTCCATTACAGTTCCACGAGCTTCAAAAGTGGCATTCTTTTTATCTCCAAAAAAATCTCTTAACTGTGAAACCATTTGTTTTGATGTTCCAGTTAAATCTATATTACCACCACCGAAATCGCTTATAACTTTTTTAACAGCAGTTCTTACAACTGATTTAGGTAAAATATTTTGATTAAGCAAAACATCAATTATCCCAAGACTTGAATTAACTCCAGCGGCACTACTAATCAATTTTTTATCTGTCCCTTTCGTCAAAGTAAGATATCCTTTTCCGCCATTAGCATCAACACTTCTATTAATCATGTCTGCTAATTTAGTTGCTGTCGTTTTATCTCCAGCAGCCCATACATCTCCAAACTTAGTTACAAAAAATAAACCTCCTTGTCCTTCAAATATTTTTTCACCATTAAAAGATATTTCACCAACCACCATGTCATCAGGTGAAGTAATTGCAGTTTTATTTCCTCTAAATTTTTCAAGGTTTTTTGGCTCAGTAATTCTTCCATCTTTTATATACTGTGATATTTTTTCGTTTTCGGTATATTTAATATCAAAGCCTCCTACCCTTTGTTCTCTAAATGCATTTGCAGGATTGGTAATGTTTTCACCGCCCTGCATTTCATTTATTTTATTTAAAACATCTACATCACCTTCTGTTATTTCAGTACCAGTTCTAACTTTTTTAGAAAATGCATTCATAAAATCTATAACTGACTCGTCTGTTTTACCAAAACCACCAGGGATTTTAACGCCTAATTTAGCCGCCATTGATCTTATAAATTCTATAACTTTATTCTTCCCTGGCTTCTTTAATGTTTTATATTCAGTGGCCATCAAAGAGAATAACTCTGCTAACTTCTCTTCATTTTTAATATTTTCATCATAATTTTTAGCAAAATTATCTATTCTTTTAGCTAACAATGATTCAGCTGGTAAGGTTTTTCTTACAGAGGTTATCAGTTTTAAAGCTGCTTGTTGAGCTTGAACATCACCCCCTGATATTTTATCTAAAAATACCGCATGAAAAACTTCGTGAGCTACTGTGTTTCCTTTAGCCTTAGTTAAATTAATATGTACAACTTTACTGTTTGGATTGTAATACCCACGACTACCCTTGGTTGCGTACTTTTCGTATTCTGCTTGAGTGTCGTGCAAAACTATCTTCACTTCAGGTGCTATTTTAGCAATTGCTCGTGCAGCTTTTTTAGCTTTATTTACTACAGCTGCTGCTAAAGTTGTATTCTCTATTTCTGTATCTCCCTCTACTTGTTTTCTATTTATAGATAAATTATCTGAAGAGGTTTCAACGTCATCTAAAACTTCATCACCAAAGAAATCATCAATGTCATTTTGATCGTCTTTACTTACTTTCTCTTCGGTCTTCTTCTTGTCTTGAGCTTTGTCTTCGGTTTCGCTCTGTTGGGTAGACTGGCTGTTGGGTACGCTTTGTCCCACCTCTTCGCTACTTCTGGAAGATTCTTGTGCATCCAGGCTCGTTGTGCTTTGCTTTTGTAAGGCATCTTGTTCGGCTTTAATTTGTTCAACTGTAGGGTTTTGCACCCCCTTATCTTGTAAAGATTTTGTGGCATCTTCTTCTGTAACTAAAACAGAATCTTGAATTCCTTCAGTCTCATTTCTTAAATTGGTATTTGCTTGAGCTTGATTAGTTCCAAGCTGTCCAATTTCGTTTTTTATTTCTTCAACTCTGGCTTCTTTGGTTTTATAAGAATTTAAATTCTTATTTAATTTTTCCATTTCAGCTTCTAATTGCTGCTGCTCAAAAATCAATAATAATCCTTTTTTTCTTGAGTTAACATCTAAGTCGCTTGGTAAAGTATTAGCAGCTCCACTTAATGTGTTAAAATCTAATAAATCTTGTGCTGCTTTTTCAGCTGTTATTGTACCATTAGCAACTGATAAATCTAATTGTGCTTGATAAGCTTCTACAGTTATTTCATCATTTCTTATCATGTCAAACATGTCAACAAGATCATCAGAAAGCAAGTCTTCTGTTTTGTTTTTAGCTGCCGCAATTACTGCCCCAGGAACACCCATCACAAAACCACCTACAGCTTCAGCAGCTGCAGCATGCCCAACAGTTCCCCAAAACTCTTTAGTCCATAATTCAGGCTGTTCAAACATGTCTTTATTATTCATGTTGTTCCACACATCTTTGTAGCCCATCTCAGCTATTTGCTGAAGACCACCTGTTTCTGCTTCTGCCAAAGCAGCTTTAGTAACTCGACCAGTAAAAGTTGTAGCAGCTTTTACAGCTTTGTTTGAAAAAATGCCACGAGCAATATTGCTTTGAATAACATCATTCATCTTGTTTTTGAACATTTGCGCGGTAGCTCCTTTAGGTAAAGCATTAGTTACCCTGTTCATTAAACCAGTCATTATAGCTTTGTTTGACGCTATATTTCTAAAACCATAACGTTCTAAAAGACCTACTGTAATAGATGTTGGAATAATTATGTTTTTTCTTTCTGACTCAGTAACATACTTAAAATCAGGATCATTATTCATTTCAACATTCATTGCTTCAGCTTGCAACATAGCAAATGAAATTGTTTGGGCAATTCCTCCTTTTGTTGTTAGACCTAACCCTCTTGCAACTAAATTTCTTTTTGCCGCTCCCACTCCAACAGCTGGAGCTATTTTTCCTCTTGAAGCAAAAGAAACTAATACAGATGGAAGAGACTTAGCAAGACCAGAAAGTCCAGTATAAACAATATTGCTATTAGATTGTTTAGCGTATTTTTCATCTGAGATATCATCTGCAGATAATATTTCGTTAAAGTATTTTTTTATTAAATCTTTTTGTGGATTTTTATTTTCTTTTACCTCTTGATCTAATACCAATCTTTTTAATCGCTCACCTCTTGTTTTATCATAAGCATAGTCAGGAAGGTCAATGTATTGTCCATTTAAAAATTTATTAAATCCTGACTGATTTTTATTAAAGTATTGTCCATTTAAAGTTGGCTTACTTAAATCAAAACCATCAGCTTCAAGTCGTTCCATTATTTCTTTAGGAAACGTATTAATTGACAATTCACCTATTTTTTCTGACTCTACTTCTTCATCATCAAACCCTTGCTCCTGCAAACCTTCTAACCACTTTGTGTAAACAGCATCGTCTTCTATATTTTCAGGAACTGGATACCCAAGATCTTTTGCAATATCAATATAACGATCTTTTTTTTCTTCAGCAGTCATTCCAAAGTCTTCGTCAATAAACTGAGCTACTTTATAAAACCCATCAACACCAGCACCCCAAACAGACGCAAGAACTTCACTTACACCAGGGCCAACAAAATCATTTACTAAACCGCCAAAAAATGTACTATCGTCTGATTCTTTCATTGATATATAATTACCAACAGATGAATTTACTTGACTTTGAAATTGTGTGTAACTACTATAGTCTTTTTGAAGTTTGTTTTGAAATTGTTTTAATCTTTTACCTGCCAATAAAGTTTGTTGGTATTTAAGCTTCCATTCAGGAGTGTTCTGTACATCCTTGCCTTGAGACATTAATGCTTCCATTTCTGCTTCATGAATAGCTTTTCTGTCTTGATAAACTTTATAATCTTCATTTAAAGATTTAGCTGAATTTCTTACAGCTTGAATATCTTCTTTAGTTGCTTCTGCACTAAAATATTTTTTTCTGTTTTTATCATACGAAGCATCCAGACTTTGCATTCTCTGGTCAGTTCTTCTGTTTTCTTTTAAAAACTTTCTAAGTTCTTTTGCAGGCCCTGACTCACCACCAAAAATATCTCCAAAAAAAGGATCAAGATTAATGTTTATGCTTTTAGTGGGATCATCTTTAGATGTAACTTTCATTCCATCTAATCCACTCATAAAGCCACCACCTTGTTCAAAGTCAAAACCATAGTCTTCAAAATGATATCTCATTCTGTTGACTACTTCACTTTCCTCTCTGTCAATTAAATCAGCTGTTACAAAAGCCAAAGATTTGTCAAACTGAGAGTCGCTGGAATTATATGTAATTGGGTTTGCATTTATTTCTTTACCTTGCTCACGAGGATCGTATGCAGGGTATTCGGTAACCATATTGTCTTCTTCCTGTACATCTACTACAGTATTGTCACCTAAAGGTTTTTCAAGTGTGGTGGTATCCGAAGAAGTATCCACGACCTCTGGAGCTTCTGTAGTAGAGTCCGTAATAACCTCTGGAGTGTTTGAAGGAGAAATGTCGTTTGGATTTTTTTTTTCAACACCAGGGAAATACTCTATATTAAATTTTTCCGCATCTAAATCTGTTAATTTTTCAGCTTTTAAATAAGAATATAGTTCAGCATTTTTAGCAGTACCTGCTGCATACTCAGCTTTGAATTCTTCTGCAGATAAATCTGTTAATCCTTCTTCCTTTAAGTAATTATATAACTCTGTAAATTTATCCATTAATTAAACTTTTTTCGGTTTTTACCAGTACCCTTTAGGTTTCTTGTTGTAAGTCTTGCGTTTTCTTCGTCTAAAACTTTTTGTGCTGCTTCATGCATGATTTCGTTTAACTCAGACGGTGTTGAACCGTCAAAACCAATTACAGTACCTACATTTGGATATATTGGAGGGAGTGATTGTTGTTTTCCAGCTCTGTCAAAATAAGAAACTTCAACAACCCATTTACTCTCATCAACATCATCTTTTTTAAGTACAACTTTAGCACCACCCTTTATTTCACTTGGAAGGTAATCATTCATAACCTGACTTAAAACATCATTAACTTCTACTGAATCGTCACCACCTATTGTCGATAGTCCATCTAATCTATCACCTATTTTATCTTCAATAAGTTCTGTACCAGTAGCTGGTGTTGGTGTACCGTCTTCTGTAAGAACTCCAATTTTAGCAGTATTTTGTTTGATAGATGGAAGAGGAGCTAAAGCTCTGTATTTCTCTCCAGTTATATTCTTTAAAACTCTTTTCTTAACTGCTGCTTTTTCCTCATCTGTAATTCCTTCAGTTAAATCAACAATTTTAGCTGCAAGTTTTTCTTCGTAATCTGGATTAGCACCAGTTTCTCTGCCATTAACATCAGTTAAAGTTGGTCTAATACCCTCTTCTTCTAACTGTTGTTTTGCCTTATTTTCAGCTGCTGCCGCAACCAATTCTACTTCAGTCATATCTCTATCTGCACCTCTAAAGCCACCACCTGGTTCGGCTTCATATAATATTTTAGCGTCTTTATATGAGTTATCATATTCAGATGTTTGAGGTGTAATATATCTGTACACTTCTTTAACAACATCCTCAGTAGGTCTTACAATTCCATTTTCATCTACTCTTCTTATTACTTCTGGTGTTCCATCGGCTAAAGTAATAGTAATTGTCTCATCATTACGAGTTATACTATCAATCAATTTATTTGGATCACCACCAGCCATTGCTTTATTTAAAGCTACTATTCTATCTTGTGCTGTTGAGTTAAATGCTGATTCATCATCAGACACAAGA
>Ga0209632_10005212_pt1 | contig 11302 bp, 8 predicted proteins | sample COG_10_FD_184754 | JGI IMG/M metagenome (GOLD analysis project Ga0209632, IMG submission 184754) | Pelagic Microbial community sample from North Sea - COGITO 998_met_10 (SPAdes) (version 2) | ecosystem: Environmental > Aquatic > Marine > Neritic zone/Coastal water | place: Helgoland, sampling...
ATCCTTGTTTATACAAGTAAAGAAGCTTATTCCTAGAATTTCAACCACAGAATTAATTGCATTGCGGAGTGGGAATGTATCATTAGATAGACAAATAATGAAGGGTATGGTAGAGTTACCAACAAAACAAAAAATAGAATCCAAGTTTCCAAAAGAGAACCTGGACAAATTATTCAAAGTATTCAGTAAAAAGCCATTAAATAGTAAGATTTATCCAGACTATCCGGATATAATTCATTATTTAGCAAAAAACAAGTATTTCAGTTTCCTTATTGATGAAAAATATGGAGGCATAAAACTTTCAGTGCAAGAACTATCAAATATATTGACAAAAATAACCAGTGTTGATCCGGCATTAGGTGTCATAGCCATGGTTCCTAATTCTCTTGGTCCAGGAGAACTTTTGTTAAATTACGGGACACAACAACAGAAAAATAAATATCTACCAAAATTAGCAAATGGAGATTTTATTCCTTGTTTCGGTCTTACTGGTCCAAATAATGGTTCTGATGCAACAGGAGCAATAGATACGGGCATTTTGAAAAAGGACGAAAATGGAAACCGTTATGTAGATGTAATAATAGACAAGCGTTACATAACATTGGCACCTGTGAGTAATTTAATTGGGATTGCGTTTAAAATGGAAGATCCCCACACATTATTGGAAAAAGGCAGTTCAGGTGTGTGTTTGGCATTATTAGAATCCAATACATGTGGATTAAAACAAGAAACATACCACAATCCATTAAATGTAGGATTTCCCAATGGTACACTAAAAGGGCATCTGCATATACCGATTGAAAATATTATTGGCGGCGAAGAAAACGCGGGTAATGGTTGGAAAATGTTAATGGATTGTTTAAGTGCGGGACGTGGTGTGAGTTTACCCGCAACCGCGAATGCATCAAGTAAAGTGGCAACGTTTGGTATATTTCATTATATTCAAATAAGAGAACAATTTAAAATGCCTCTTTCCAAAATGGAGGCTATCCAAGAAAAATTCGTCAATATGATGTTTCATACATGGATAATAATGAGTTCTGTGGAATTAACAAACACAATATTGGACGACGGAAATTCGCCAGCAGTATTGAGTGCTATAATGAAGCAACAGTCAACAGAAAGAGGACGTATTGTATTGAATGATGCTATGGATATTCATGCGGGTTCAAGTATATGTTTGGGACCCAATAATTTCCTGGAAAAATTCTACAAAAGTGTGCCAATAGGAATCACAGTGGAGGGTTCTAACACACTCACACGAAGTCTTATTATATTTGGCCAAGGACTCAATAAGAGTCATCCTCATATTTACGAAGTATTGGATTCTATATTAAATGATAAACAAGAAGATTTTAAGACACATTTCAATAAAATCGTAGAACATTCATTGTATTTATATGGCCGAAGTTTCACACTAATGTTAAAACCCAGTATTGATCAACAATTAATAGACTACGCGTGTTTATGTAATTTCGTAGCATTAAAAGGCGGCACAATAAAAAGGGAGCAAATATTATCAGGTAAAATGGCCGATATACTTTCCAATATATATATGATATTAAGCGTACAATTTTATCATGAAACATATGAAACAAGTGAGAAATTGACAAATTATATTGTAGGCCGTCTTCTAGGAGAAAATCAACAAATGATAAACGAGGTGATAGATAATCTAGGATTACAAAAATATTTACTGTGTCATATGAAGCGCAAGGTTCCAGTTAGAAAGTATAATGAAGAGCGAGAACTATTTGTAGAGTTAATGAAAAATCCGTGTATTATTAAAGAAGTGGAAAAGAATATTCATGTATCAAATATCTTGAAGGAACTTCAAGAAGCCAATGAAACAAACAACAAGATAATAGAAGAAAGAGTTATTCAAGTAGGAGAAATTCCTATTAAAAACGAAAAATTGAATACAAAAAAATGATTTATAAATAGTAACACATTACTCTATATTATGGATCATTTATTGGAAACGTTGACGTGTCAAAGAATAAAGATGAACTTGTGTGGAAGCAGCAATCATGCTGCGTATCTGGTGAGGTCTGGCAAAAAACGGTATTGTTTTAAACAGCCTACAGAATTATGGCGAGAATCATTATGATGTATGCACACATCGCTCTATTCATGCCGAAATGGATGCGATGCGTAAAGTGTCTAGAAAGCATAATGATAAACAAAACAAAAAACATAAAGTATCATATGATATGATAGTTATGAGAACAAATAGACTTGGAGATGGATATGGTATGTCTCAATTATGTGAAAAATGTGTTTTAGGTGTGAATGACATACAACATAAGAGTGGAATAAAAATAAAGAAGATATATTACACAACTGGTAATGGTTGTGAAGTAATAAAAACTACACCAAATCAAATGTTACAATTGGAAAAACAACATATAACATCTTATTATCGTAATCATAATTATAAATCGCGGTTAAACTAATCATAATTAAATTAATTTTAAATATGATTTATTATGCACAAATGCGGGCTTGAACCGCAGACCTTCGGCTCATAAGACCGATGCTCTAACCAACTGAGCTATAAGTGCAACATTTTTTTATGGAGAATCTAGGCGTCGGTCCTAGTACCTCTCGCACGCTAAGCGAGCGCTCTACCATTTGAGCTAATTCCCCAATAAAAAGGTCCTACTGGGAATCGAACCCAGGCTGGCGGATTCAAAGTCCGCAGTCATAACCATTAGACCATAAGACCAGGATATAAATATACGATTAATTATATTTATATGATTTTTAAATAAGTATTATTTATCAAAAAAATACACATATATTATATGACAAGCGAACAACAGGTGTTCTGGACCTTCTTTATGACAACAATGTGTGGATTTTTATTAGCATTAGGAAGGCAAATGTATAAATCAAAATGTAAAGAAATTAAATGCTTATGTTTACATATTGTGCGTGATGTTGAGACTGAGGAAAAATCAGATGATATACAACTCCGTAATCGGTCAAAACCGTCTCCATCAAGTACGAACGAATTAGAGTTTACCAATATAAATATTTAGACTTAGTAGTGATGTATTTCTTGGTTAGAAGCACCGCTTCCTTGAAGTTGTCCACCAAGATTTGCGTCGTCTGTTTTTCTCAATTGATATTGTCCTAAATATACACCGGTATCACTAACGTCTCTTCCTGGTGTTGTGCTCAGCTTTGTATCCAATTCATCAGTTGTTAACGGCTCAACACATTCCAATAATGGCTTCCCAAAATAAGAAGCATTGGACATTCTAATGCAGCAATAAATTAAAGCAAAAACTAATACACAAAGTAGAAAGATTGTTTGTTTGTTCCAAATATTTTTCAATGACAACTTGTTCATATATATTGTATAAATATAGTAAAAAATTGAATGAATGAATTAATTAATGAAACTCATACATCAAAATGACAACAATAGAAGAATTAAATAATAAAATAGACCATTTAACACAACTTGTGTTAACGCTACAAGAAACAATAAATCAACAAAAATCCCAATCGAATGGAACAATAGAATCAGAAATGATTGAACCTAAAATATCCTTGGAAACATGGCTTCAAAATACACAAATGGCAGATATATACATAAATACATTGTTTGAAAATGGTTGTGTAAGTGCCTTTCAAAAATTTATATTAGATCATCATGAAAAAGCCCGATTACCATTCGCATATAAAAACAATAAACTATATGTATGTAATAATGATGGAAAATGGATTTTATATGATGAAAATATACCAAAAATTATGGTAGAAAAAACATGGAAAAAATTCCTAAACTATTATTTGAATTCATATACTGAAATAGAAGTTGAAGAGAATATCGCAGACAAAAAGAAAAGTATGGTATTAAAAATGAGACAAAATTTATGCGAAATAAAGAAAAATAAAGAGTTGGTGGGTAAATGGTTAAAAAAGGTTTAACGTTTTCGCGAATTACGAACTTTCTCTCTAAATTTAGGATTTTTTTCTATTCCATTTAATAATCGTATTTGTGATTTCGCTTTTTTCTTACTAGTGCATTTAGAATGTACTCTTCTAGACTTTTTGCTTTTAACACTAAAACAATTACGTTTGTATACTTTGCGTAAAACATAAGGCATTATATATTCAATGTTTATTAAATTGATAATATTATAATATTATTCTACTATATATGTCCTTTTTTACAAGACCAACTGTGATGGGTCAAGCAAGTATTACCCCGCTGGAAAAGAGCCGTTTATCAAGAGAGAGAGAAATGAAATTTATACAAGACGGAGAGGCTACTATTAGAAGACAAAGTTCACATCCAGAAGAATCATTAAGAAAACAAGAAATTATGGAATTAGTAAGACAGCGTAAAAAGAGATCTGAAAGAGTTTATAAAAATCAAAAAGAATTTGATAAATTAACAAAACAAATGGAAAGCGCACTTAAATCTAGAAAGACAAAAAGTGTTCCATCTAAGTCAAGAAAAAGAACAGGAAAGAAAAATAAAAGTGTAGGAGGGACAAGGAAAAAATAAATATATATGTATAATCAATATCTATTATACATATATAAGCAATATGTCGTCAAGTGATTATATAAATCATTTAAAACAAAAACAAATTGATAGACGATTAGAAACACAAATACAAAATCAATATTTTTGTGTAGCTGCGAATAATTATAGTTCTCAAAGCATAAACTCGTGTATTGATAATATTCAATGTGAACAAGGACCATCAGGAGAAATAGGTCCACAAGGTCCATCCGGAGAAATAGGTCCACAAGGTCCATCAGGAGAAATAGGTCCACAAGGTCCATCAGGAGAAATAGGTCCACAAGGAATACAAGGTCCATCAGGAGAAATAGGTCCACAAGGAATACAAGGTGATACATTCTTCATAGAAACCAGTGAAAATAATATTTTATATAATGGTTCTCTACAATGCGATCAATTAAATGTTTCAAATAAATTACAGACAGAACAATTGAATGTTTCAAATAACATTATGATTGTGGATTCAACGCAGGTAAATATACAACCAAGTATTTACATGAATAGACAAACAGATAGTAGTCGTATATATTACAATAATGGATTTCATTTTTCATTATGCACAGAGGATTTATTTTCTATTACGCCAAATAATGTTAATAGTAAAAAATTGAATATAAGTTCTCAAACCCCTACTATGATTTCATTATCACAATCAAATAATCTTGTCGGATCTATAACAAGCAAGGAAAATATGACATTCTATAATACAAAAATAGAAGAACCCAATGATTCAACAACCAATTTTAATGCAAAATCAATAATAGATAATATAAACCCAATTGAATTTACACAAGGTTCTCAAAATTACTATGGATTTTCAAAAACAGATTTACAAACTCACCTTCCACAATTAATTCATGTTGAGAATAATGATGTTTATGTAGATTATAATAAATTAACACCAATATTATGGAAGGCTTTAACCGAACAGGAAAAAAAAATAGAATTATTAACAATACGTGTTGATCAATTGGAAAATACCGTGTAATTTTCCATATATATATTTATAAAAACTATATATATGTCCTCATTTGATCTAAATATTGAGAATTATAATATTGATGATATAGAACGCTTTTTACAATTAAAGAATAAATATACACCCCAAGATGTTGATTTAAAAGCTTATGAAATGAGAACCTTGCTCCTTTCAAGTAATTCAATAGATAAGAGTATGATGCGTGATATTATTGTCTTTATTAGCGCAGCAAAGCAATGGATTTTATTCACCAAATTTGGTCAAAGTTCACTAGATAGTTCTACGCAAATACCAATAAAAAATCAACAACAACAAATGACGCCACTACAGAATCCAATCCAACAATTAGACAGAAATGATGAAATATTGAATAGACCGATGAAACCGTATGTTTATGCAAATAACAGCGAATTCTTTGAAGGAAATTTAAACCCTCTTAATACAAGGGTCATTGAAAAATGCCTAAATATTGACACAAAATTCCGTGAAAATTACCATAAAACACAATCGTCGGATTTTTCCATACAACTACCATCAAAAATAAATAAAGTCGTATCTATGGAATTATCAAGTATTGAATTACCAAATTGTTTTTATAATATATCGTCTTATAATGGTAATAATTTCCTCTATATTTTTCTCTATATTGGAGAACAAAATGAAGATAATAAAAAACAAACAGTTTTATTTTTAGAAGATGGTATTTATAACGCATGTATGTTAATTGAAAAAATAAACACTTTATTATTGAAATGTAATAATGATTTCAAATATTTAGAATTTTCATTAGATATAAATGATGAGGGTTTAGGGACTGGGAAAACGATTATTAAAAGCAATAATAACAATATAACGCATTTTGGATTGGATTTTGAGTTAAATTCAAAATCACAAAAGGATTTAGTGAACTATAAAACGAAAATAGGTTATGTTTTAGGGTTCACTAATTTACAATATTGTTCTCATGATTTAATTGTTTCTGATAGTATTATTAATGTAAAACCATTTAGAACAATTTATCTAGTCATTGAAGATTACCAAAAAAGTGTAAATAATATTTATTTAAGTGCATTTGAGAACCACATACACGAAAATACAATTTCCAGAATTCATATTAAAAACGAAGAATTCACTTATTTAATGGAAAATTCATCCAATTTGCTTTGTGAACCTCGCAGATATTTCGGTCCTGTGGATTTACAAAGATTAAAAATCCAGCTTTATGATGAATATGGTAGAATTATTTCTATGAATAATTCTGATTTTTCTTTTGTATTAAAATTGAAAATATTATACGATTTATAATAATAATATATCAATTATTATTTTTATAGGTATTTTATATAATGACTAGCAATCATAACACGAATCCGTCGCAAAACGGTTCTAACTTGTCTGGTCTCTATTACTGTTATCATGGCACAGGTAATTTTGCTATGGAAAAGGGGTTTTCTAACATGACACAGACCACCAACAATGGTGATTTGTTAAAATATGATGTTACAAACGCAATACAAATTAATTTAGACGTTCGAGCTTTTAATGAACTTCTTGGGATTTATAAAGACTCACATGGTTGTATATTGAGCACAACTTATAATTCATCTACTAATAATTTTCCAGTACAAAATATTAATATTTCATCAACACAGTTTCGCACTTTATTAACATCTTATTTACAAATACTCAGTGTGGGTGAATTATCAAATATAAATAGTGAATTTGAGAACTTGATTAAGACATATTTCAATTATAGTGGAAGTTTGTCTGAATTATTCACATTAAATAGTAATAATGAATTGAATAGTTCTCTTACTGTATCACAACTTTATGAGTTATTTAAAAATCCATTTTCTAATGATGGCACTGGTAAATACGTTAATCAATTAACTGGAACAATTACATTGCAAAACATTAATCAACTTCTCCAACAAGCAGCCTCTTCAAATACTTTTGGAAATAGGACTTCTAGTTCTATTGAACATGGATTTGTTGCTGGAGATAAAATTTATATTTCTGAAGGGACACAATTGACATACAATATTAATATTGACCCATCAGTAGCCAATGTATTAAGTACAAATACATATGATACTAGTAATATTATAACCAAGACAAAACGCGTACCATTATTAATTTGTTTAGTAAGTTCAGACAATATACAACCTGAACCAGCCCCAGCACCGGAGCCTGCCCCAGCCCCGGAGCCTGAACCAGCCCCGGCACCTGAAACTATAACAACAGCAAATGTTTACTATAAATTTCTAAACGTAAACAAAACTTCTATTACATCCAGTCAAGAAATATCTATTAAACAAAGTATTTCTGAACTATACATAGACGTATTTAATTTACAACAAAACGACATTTCACTAGTATTTTCACAAGGTTCTCTTATATGTAAAATACAATTCTCTTTTGATGGTGAAATAGAGGAAAACATGACCAATATTAACAAATTACGAAGCACAATTGACACTTTCAAGGATTATATTGTGGATGTTTTAAAGATAAATCTCAATAGATTTGACACTGGATCTACCGCCATTGTTGCTGATGATACATATGAGAACATGAAAGTTACTGCTTTTGATAATTCACAAGAACCTACTTCTACATATAAAATCAGCTACCGAATTACTAATATTGCTCTTAATACATTATCAACAACCAATAAAGAAAGTATTGTCACACAATTGAATTATTTGTATAACTCAGGTATTGATACTACATTTAACACCACTATTGGATTTGAATCTGATTCAACAAATTCATTTATTGTATCTATTATTATTCAAAGTAGTGGATTTTTAATTGATAATAGCAGTGTAGTCACATTTTTGGATACTACAATTTTACATGTTAAGAATGTTCTGTTGAGTACTATACAAGTATTAATTAATGATCTTACGATTGGCGTTGATAATACATACGAGAAAATGACTCTTGTTACAAGCGATAATTTTGCGGATGTCACTGAACCGAAAACAACAAATTCTGTTATAAAATACAGATACTTGCCTATTACATTATCGTCATTAGATGCTGATGATAAGACTTTATTATTATCACAAATTAGCAATGTATACGCAAACGGTTTAGATATATCCAGTAATAATGTTATTACTGTATTTGAAAATAGTCCCGATTCACTGATTATCTCTGTCAATATTGCTTTCAGTGGATTTATTGAAGATAATAGTGTAAATATTAATTATTTATCCAATACTATTAGCACATACAAAAACATTATTTTGAATATATTGAAAGTAACAACTAATAACTTTGACATAACTATTGATAATAACTTTGCATCAATGACTGTTGTTAGCACTGATAATTCTGAGGAAGAACCACCACAACAATTAACTGGTATTGTAGAAGATGGTTATATTAAAGGAGCAAGTGGTAGTCTTATTAACTTGGCAACAAATACTGTGATTGAAACTTTTACTACCAATTTCTTTGGTATTTATACTATTAATACACCTGTTGAGTCATTACCTGAATTTTTCAAAATCACATTTACTGGTGGTGTTGACATTACCACAAATAAGCCTAATACTAAAACAATAAATAGTATTACAGAAAAAAATGATATTGTTAATTCTACCAATAAGATTTTGGTAAATAACCCAATTACAAATATTCTATCCAAAATTGTTGAAAATAAAATTACCACAAATCCTAGTGTGGTTCTTAGTAAGTCACTATTAGATGATTCTAAACAAGTTGTTAGCACTGCGTTTGGTGTTAATATAAATGAATTAAGCAATGATTATATTGCTAATAATGATATAGTAAAAGCTAAGATTGTAAATCAATTGAATGTTATTACTAATACTATGGCAAATAGTGTAACTACTGATGGAAATGAAAATATTGTTATTGATTCTTTGGTAAAGACAATTACTAGTAAAGTTGAAACAACAAATGATGAGTTTGTATTAACAGATATTTCTAATGTGACTCAAATTGTAAACCAAGTGTCACAAGATAATAATGTTACATTGTCGTCTAATGCAATTAATAATGTGTCTAGTTTTGTGAACCAAGTCAATACACAAATTGGATCTACAACTGGTACATTTGAAAATGTAATTACTAGTAGTGTAAAATTGAGTGTCGCATCAGAAGATATTGTTAGTGACCCTGTTAATAGGCCTGATTTTGACGCATCTAATGTTGATGTTACTAGTATTGTTAATACTGTTGTGACAAATAGTGCAAACGTACCTATCAGTGATATTTTCATTCCTGAGGAAATTCCACCAGAGCCAGAGCCTGAACCAGAAGCTGATAATGATCCAGAACCTGAGCCAGAGCCTGAGCCTGAGCCTATGCCAGAGCCTGAGCCTGAACCAGAGCCTGAGCCTGAACCAGAGCCTGAGCCTGAACCCATGCCTGAACCTGAACCCATGCCTGAACCCGAACCCATGCCTGAACCTGAACCCATGCCTGAACCTGAACCTGAACCTGAGCCTGAACCCATGCCCGAGCCTGAACCTGAACCTGAGCCTGAACCCATGCCCGAGCCTGAGCCAGAGCCTGAACCCATGCCCGAACCTGAGCCTATGCCTGAGCCAGAACCAGAGCCTGAGCCTGAACCAGAGCCTGAACCTATGCCTGAACCTGAACCTATGCCTGAACCTGAACCTATGCCTGAACCTGAGCCTATGCCTGAACCTGAACCTGAGCCCATGCCCGAACCAGAGCCTGAACCAGAACCACAAGATCCAGAATTTGTTTTGAGATTGGTTGTAAGTGACACTAATACTGATAATGATTTTAATTTAGATGTAGCTTTCCATCCTGATGCAACAGATAATTTTGATAATTTTGATAGTGTTACTGCACCATCACCACCGCCGGGTTTATTCAACGCAGCATTAAGATTTTCTGGTTCTAGTGATAATTACACAAAAGTTACCATGGATGGTGATAAATTTAATTTACAAGAAAAAACATTTGTTCTTAAAATGCAAGAAAGTGGTACAAGTACAACAATCAATTGGAATCAAGATGATTTTGTATATTTTACTAGTCAGGCGTCTTTAACTGGTATTATGTTTATAGACGATGGAGAGGATTTTATTAGAATTAATATTGACATGAGAGATATTAATACATTTACTTTACCAGGTGAAATTGATAAACTAAATATCAAACTCATACCAAAAACCAATAAACAAGACACTCCAATATCAAGTTTGAATAACTCTGACATTTTTTTTTTGAATAACAATGTTGATTCATCATATGTTGATGTTATCACTGTAAATGAAGGCTGGCAATTAATATCTTCTATTGGTAATAGTGTTCCTTTGAGTCAAATTTATGATCTTACTAGCTTCACAAATATTCAACAAGGCACTTTATTTGAATACGGACCTAATGGTTATATAGAAAAAGATGTAAATAATGATAATTTGGAGCCTGGAAAGGGTTATTGGATTAAAATAAATGCGGGTGGAAACGATCAAACTATTAATATTTTGGAAAATGCAAAAACATCAGATGATTCAAATATTACCATTGACTATAATAATGGATGGAATTTGATTTCATATCCATATTTTCCAAATAATTATCTTGTTGATGAAGAAATACCGACTATTGGAGAATTTTTTGTTGATATAAGTAATAATATTCAAAATGGTACTATATTTAAATATAGCGCTTCTCTTGGATATCAGTCTGTAACTGTAACTGAAAAATTGGAAATGGGTGTAGGTTATTGGATAAAATTTACAAATGATGCTTCATTGAATATGGAT
>Ga0209632_10005232_pt1 | contig 11282 bp, 5 predicted proteins | sample COG_10_FD_184754 | JGI IMG/M metagenome (GOLD analysis project Ga0209632, IMG submission 184754) | Pelagic Microbial community sample from North Sea - COGITO 998_met_10 (SPAdes) (version 2) | ecosystem: Environmental > Aquatic > Marine > Neritic zone/Coastal water | place: Helgoland, sampling...
CGGAGAAAGTATTGGAGTTGGAAACGACACCTTTTGAACGTCCCGTAGTGGTTGATGCGCCAACACCTGACGCCAGTCCACTTTTAGAAGATGTTCAGTTTGACATTGAAGCCACAAAGGTTGAAGAGGAAACTGTTTCTGAAGATGATGGCGAAGGAATGGGCGAATATGACCCAACACTTGATCTTAGTCATTACAAAAAGCCACCACTTGACTTGCTAGAGGCGTACGGAAAAGGTGAAATCTCTGTAGATCAGGAAGAACTGGAAGGGAACAAGAACCGCATTGTTTCCACCCTAAAAAACTACAATATTGAAATTGAACGAATCAAAGCAACCATCGGGCCTACCGTAACGCTTTATGAAATTGTACCTGCACCAGGTATTCGTATCTCTAAGATTAAGAACTTGGAGGATGACATCGCGCTAAGTCTTTCAGCATTAGGGATACGAATTATTGCCCCTATCCCTGGAAGAGGAACGATTGGTATTGAAGTTCCAAACTTGAATCCTGACACGGTTTCTATGAAAGCGGTGTTGAGTTCGGAAAAATTCCAACACTCTAAAATGGAATTGCCAATTGCTTTGGGAAAAACCATTTCCAATGAGACCTACGTTACAGACCTAACCAAAATGCCTCACCTGTTGATGGCTGGCGCAACTGGTCAAGGTAAATCTGTTGGATTGAATGCGGTAATAGCTTCCATTCTTTACAAGAAACATCCTGCTCAGGTAAAGTTTGTTTTGGTGGATCCTAAAAAGGTAGAGCTGACCCTTTTCAATAAGATTGAACGTCATTTTCTGGCCAAACTGCCAGACACAGATGAGGCAATTATTACCGATACGCAGAAGGTTGTAACTACTCTGAATTCGCTTTGCTTAGAAATGGATAATCGGTATGAAATGCTGAAAAACGCACAATGCCGAAACCTAAAAGAATACAACGCCAAGTTTATTGCTAGGAAACTTAATCCGAAGGAAGGCCATATGTTCCTACCATACATCGTTTTGGTTGTGGATGAGTTTGCCGACTTAATTATGACAGCTGGTAAGGAAGTTGAAACTCCAATTGCGCGATTGGCTCAGTTGGCGCGTGCCATTGGAATTCACCTGATTATTGCCACACAGCGTCCTTCTGTTAACATTATCACTGGAACAATTAAGGCAAACTTCCCTGCCAGAATTGCCTTCCGTGTTACTTCTAAAATTGATTCAAGAACCATTTTAGACGCTGGTGGCGCGGACCAATTAATTGGTCGTGGCGACATGCTAATGTCAACGGGGAATGATGTAATTCGTTTACAGTGCGCATTCATTGACACGCCAGAAGTAGAAAAGGTATGTGATTGGATTGGTTCGCAACAAGCTTATCCAAGCGCTTTTGAACTGCCAGAATTTATTGATGAAAGTAGCGGAGAGGTTGGCGCAGTTGACCTTGACGATAGAGATGCACTTTTTGAAGATGCCGCTAGAATTGTGGTTCAACATCAGCAAGGTTCCGCTTCTTTACTTCAACGAAGATTGAAGTTGGGTTATAACCGCGCAGGTCGAATTGTAGACCAATTGGAAGCCGCTGGAATCATTGGGCCATTCGAAGGAAGTAAGGCCAGACAAGTTCTTATTACAGACGAAATGAGTTTGGAACAGAAGTTGCAACACAAAAGTTGATATAAAACAGATATGCTTAGAAAATTATTGGTGACCATACTTATACCTCTTTCGGCATTTGCCCAATCTGACGATAAATCAGCAGCCATTCTAAAAGCCGTTAGCGAGACAAATAGCGCTTATAAAGACATTCAGGTTACGTTTAGTTATACGCTCGAAAATAAAGAAGCTGGAGTAAACGACACACGCGATGGAGAACTAACGCTTGCAGGAGAGAAGTTTCATCTTCAGCTCATGGGACAAGATATATATAGCGATGGCGCTATTGTTTGGTACGTAATGGAAGAAGATTTAGAGGTACACATTAAGTCTGTTGAAGAGTTTAAAGACGAAACAGAGCTTGACCCTTCTAATTTCTTCAGCCAATATGACAAAGGATATAAATCACAATTCCATTCCGAAGAAATAATGGATGGTAAGGAATTGAATGTGGTTGATTTATTTCCGGATGACCCAGGCAAGAAGCCTTATTCTCGAATCAGAATGGGAATTGAAAAGCAAACAAACCACATAGCTTATTCTAAAACCTTTGGCAAGGATGGTACGAATTATCTACTTGAAGTTAAAAGCATGAAAAACAATGCTGGAATTCCTGCCAATCAATTCGTTTTCTCACAATCAGAATACGAATCGAAGGATTATGATGTAGTAGATTTTAGGTAATCCAACAAATTTCTGTTTTCACCAAAGTTGTAAAAGGCTTGAAATGTCTGTCAAACATTCACGAATTTCAATTCTGAATTTAGGACGCTAGGTCTATTAACACGCTAACCCTACCTAAAGAGAGTTACGTGACCGCGATAAATATGCGGTTCTCCTTTTACGTCCAATAAATCGAAACGGTAAACGTAAACTCCTTTTTGAACTTGTTTTCCTTGATACGTTCCGTCCCAATGGAAATCATACTCATTTGATTCAAAAATCATTTCTCCCCAGCGGTTATAAATCCGCATACGATAGTCTCTAATTCCTATTCCTGCTCCAAAAAACTGTTCGTTCTTATCGTCCTCATCAGGCGTAAAAGCCGATGGAATATAAAACATGAATTCGGGGTCAATCTTAACTTGGAAGTTGGCAGTGTCCTTACAACCGTATTGAGTAGTTACATACTGCCAAATATCAAAATAGCCTGTGTCGGGATATTCATGAATCGGGTTTTGCAGTGTGGACTGTGAGCCATCCCCAAGCTCATACTGCCAAGAGACTACATTTGGGGAAGCAAGATCCGTTATCCAAACTTTTGGAAAGAGAATGTCCGTTCGCTCTGGACTAACCGAAAACAACGCATCAGGCTTGGGGTATTCAGTCATGTAATCCTGATAAACCGTATCAGAAATACAGCCATTTGCTGATGTTACCTGCAGATAGACCGAATAAACTCCTGTGTCAAAGTCCCCAAGCGTTTCATCATTATAGGTATGCTCCGGATTGCGAGTAGAAATGGTATCTAAATTATCTCCAAAATTCCACTCCCAAGAACTTAAAATGTAAGGAGATGGAATGCTAGATTGGTCTGTAAACCAAGCGCGGAAAGGTTGACAACCAAAGTTCGTATCAACGGTAAACTCAACGTTCGGAAGTGGGTAAATTTCTACTGGAATAACCGTAGTGTCCTGACATCCATGATTAGATTCCACAGCTAATTCAACATTGTAGAATCCGTAAGTAGCATATACCTGTGTTGTGTCTGATGCAGGGCTTGTTGCTCCATTATCAAAATCCCAACTCCAATCGATTAAAAAGTCATCAGGAGAGTTATCAATGGTAGAAAGGTCAACAAAAACGGTTGTATCATTCAAACAATTGGCAATCTCATCACTGAAATCGGCATCAGGTTTTGGATATATCCGAACTGGTCCTAGCGTGGTATCATGTATACAACCAGCGTCTGTAGTCACAGTAAGCAAAACGGAATAATCACCCCAAGGTGAATAATTATGAATTGGGTTTTGAAGAGTTGATGGCACAGTTCCATCACCGAATTTCCAATTCCAACCTGCAACATTATAACTTCCACCAACAGAAGACAAATCTTGAAAAGTTGTAGCTAGCGGATAGCAAACGGAATCGTAAGTAAACAAAGCAGTAGGTACCGGAAAAACCTCAATTGTCTGAACCAAAGTATCCATACAGCCATCATTAGATTCTGTAATTAGTTCTATGTCATAAAATCCTGCTGCAGGATATTCCTGCCCAAACGGATCTTCATCGGTTGATGTATCTCCGTCTCCAAAATCCCAATCGTAATTCACAATAGATGAACCAGTTTCAATTGTTGAAGTGTTATTGAAAACCGCTGCAGTATAACGGCAGACATCATTGAAGTCGAAATCTGAAACAGGCAAATCGTAAACTTCAGTTGTTCTTGTGGTTGTATCTAAACAACCGAAATCAGTTTCTACAATAAGCTGAACCGTGTAAACTCCGCTTGTATCATAAACATAGGTAGGGAATTGAACTGAGGATACTCCCAAAGCCGGGTCATCAAAACCCCATTCCCATCCGACAATCTGCGAGCCAGTGGCAACAAGCGATAGGTCTGTGAAGCTATTTACATCATTCTGGCAGGCAGCAAACGTGTTGAAATTGGCAAATGGCTTCGGATAAACGATTATGACCTTATCAAAAACATCAATACATCCCAAGTCTGATTCAACCGTTAAGGATACAGTGTATTGCCCTCCCAAGTTGTACACGTGAACAGGGTTTTGATCGGCTGAAACTCCACCGTCTCCAAAATCCCAAGACCAGCTTACAATTGTTCCCGTTGGAATCGTAGATGTATCAGTAAAACTCATTTCCAACTGTGCGCAAACCGTATCGTTAGTAAATCCTGCATTAGGCGATGGATGAACTGTAACTGTTTGAGTTAACGTATCGCGACACATAGAATCCGTGATTGCAATCAATGTTACGTTGAACAAACCAGTATCAGAATAGGTGTGTACGGGGTTTTGTAAAAACGAAGTGGAGGTTTGGTCTCCGAAATCCCACACCCACGAGCCCATGTCTCCAGCAGATACCGTTGATAAATCAGTAAAGCTAGATACGTTTCCGTTGCACACATCCGTTGGCGAAAAATCTGCAATTGGTATTGGAAAGGCGTATACGGGTTGGGTCAGAGAAGCTGGACAGCCGCTATCCGAAACAGCTGCCAGTGTGACATTATATGTTCCGGGATTTAAATAAGAATAAGTGGTGTTCTGTGCCTGCACAGGTACAGATGCATCGCCAAAATCCCAAGCCCAATTTGCTATTTGGCCTGTGTCAATCGTTGAAATATCTGTAAAAGTGAATAATGTATCCGTACACACATTCTCAAACTCGAAATCTACATTTGGCGGTGGATTTGCCCACACACTGCTCAGAGCAGTATCTCTACACCCTAGGTCATTGGTAACAATCAATTCAACAGTATAGTAGCCGGCAGAATCATAAGCATGGGATGGGTTTTGAGCACTCGAGAGCGCGCTTCCATCACCAAAATTCCATTGCCAATCTACAATGGTAATTGGCGGCAAATCAGGCGGGTAGTTACTAAAGGATTGGTCTATAAATTGAATAACGGAATCAACACACGCGTTAGGTGGTTCAAAGAATGCACCCTGAGGATCATCAACGTAGTAAACGTTAATGGTATCACTTCCAGAACAACCTTCGTTATCTATAACCTCCACAATATATTCACCCTCCGTAACCCATCTATTCGCACCTATAAAGCCATCCCCCCATATAAACTGATAGGGCGGTGTTCCGTTTGAAACAATTGCATTCATCTCCACGGAATCGGTGCACGAAATGGCAACTGTATCAATATCAACATCCAACTCCAAACCTGTAATGGTAAACTGATAAGTAAAGTTTGAGAATCCGACAACTGGACAATTGTCGTCAAAAGCTGATAGCACAAGTGTTTGCGTAGTTCCTACAAACGTTGGGTCGGGCACCCAATTAAACTGACCAATGACTCCTCCAGGAGCGGAGCCATTTGGAACGTTTATGAAGGAAGCTCCAGGAAAATCCAACAAATTATTGGCGTTGATTCCATAGTTCAAACCTGGAACCGTGTTATTCAAGTAAATATCCAACTGAATGCCACTTTCGGTACAAAGGACAAAAGTATCTCCATCAAAAATGCCATCCTGATTAATATCAAAATCCTGACCCGGATTTTGAGGGCAGTTATTGATTACTCGCACCTGCATATCTCTTACAACCCGACCAATGAGCACACCATTACGATACTCTTCAATCATCACACCAACAACGGTAATCTGTCCGTTTGATGTTGGAGTAACCTCAATCACTCCATTAGTGAACGTGTAGTTGCTATTATTTAGTGGGTTATTCGGGTTATAACCACCGTTATAATTGACGCTTTGACCAGGATTATGCCAAGGCGTGTAAAGCGAATAAACAAGCTGATCTCCATCTGGATCTGTAGCAGTTGCGAGAATTGTGTTATCCTCATTTAAGCATAAGAAACCTCTCGCTGGGGCATCAAACTGTGGCGAACTATTACAGGGTGCAGCCTGATTATTCAAGAATGCACTCACATAAATATCCTGACTACCGGGAGTACCAATCGTATTGATATCTGCACTCCTGCAACACAAATCGTAACTCATAGTCCAGTCGGCACACGCTGGTAATGTAACCGTAGCCTCGTAAATGTACTCCTGAATTCCGGGCGTATTTCCACTTCCACAGTTGGATGCCTGGCAGTAAACTGGAAGCTCATACGGAACCAAATACGCATCGAAAGGCGGAAAGGGAGGCGTTGGCGGCTGCAAAGTCAGTCCAACATTCTGATTTCCACAAGAAGAATTAATGGTAAGAGCAGGTGCTGTTGGTGCAGCAATCCCACCACAATCTCGGTAAAAAACCAATCTCACCAAATACTGATTACCGCCCAAACACTCATAAGTAATCTCTGCACCAAGCGCGTGAGAAGCATGTGCTTCATCAGCCCCAACGAGAAATAAACTAAAAGCGGCAATTAGCCAGCGTAGGTAGAGGTTTTTCATATCAATCAGCGGTTGAAATTCAACCACTTCAATAACGGGTCAATTTGGTATAGGTTGCTTGATTTAGTAAGCGAAAATCTAAGCTACTGTAATTGAATTAAAAATAGCCAAAAAACGGAAGAGAACTGTCAGCTATTTACCCAATCTAAATCCTTAGCCAAATGTGCTAGCGTAAAAGCTTCATCTCCATTTTCTTCTGGCGTATGATTGTAGAACCAAGAAGCGTTTTCGGGCAAACTCATCAGGATCGATTCTATTCGTCCGTCCGTTTCCAATCCAAACTTGGTTCCCTTATCATAAACCAAGTTGAATTCTACATAACGACCTCTGCGTAGATTGCGCCATTGGAGATTAGAATCTGTGTAAGTCTTAACCTTATTTGCCGAAACAAGATGACGATAAGTTGGTGCGAATGTCTCGCCTACCGCTTTCACGAAGCTCCAAATATCCTCTTTTGACTTGCTCTCGTCTTCTTTCAAGCGGTCAAAAAATATTCCACCTATTCCTCGTGTTTCTTTTCTGTGTTTGATGTAGAAATAATCATCCGCCCACTTCTTGTATTTCGGGTAGTACTCCGAATCTGATTTATCGCAGGTATTTTTCAGTTGTGAATGAAAAAACGCTGCGTCTTCCTTCTGCACATAATGCGGAGTAAGATCTATCCCACCACCAAACCAATACGTCCCATCAGAAAGTTCGAAATATCTCACATTCATATGGATGATAGGAACAAACGGGTTGATTGGATGTATAACGATAGAAACACCTGTAGCAAAGAACTCTTTTGATTTGATTCCCAGAGCCTCAACCATGCTCTCTGAAAGTTCCCCATGAACAGCGGAAAAATTCACTCCACCTTTTTCAAACGCATTTCCATGCTGAATAACGCGCGTTTGTCCTCCTCCACCTCCAGGTCTTTCCCACGCATCTTCAACAAATTTAGCTTTGCCGTCTTCCGCTTCTAACTCCGTGCAAATGTGTAATTGTAACTGCCTAAACCAATTACTTATTTCCTCCTTTGTAATAAGCTTCAATCTGTTGCTAATTTGAGTTCTAATCCTGTATAATCAACCATCCTGAACTGGGTATTTTCGAAACCGCCATCAGTTAAACGTCTCCATCCGAAAGCAGATTGAAAACCTGTTTCCTGTACCGATTCCATAAACTCCGGCCCATCTGATTTAATCGACTCCAAATTTCTGATAAAATGCATGGCTACATCGTAACCTCTAAAGGCAAATGAACTCGGTTCCCCATTAAATTTGGCTCGGAATTTTTGAACAAATTCTTCCACTTCCAATTTCTCATAATCAATATAAAAAGCAGCTGGCATGTGTACGCGCAACTCATCAAAATGGTCAATTTCTAAGTTTTTAAAACCCGTCCAACTATTTGGCGCAAAACCTACTATGTAAGCATCTTCTGTCCACTTAGAGATTTTACGAATAAGACCTGCAAGCTTTACTTGATTATTGCTGAGAATGACCAAATTATTTCTACCCGTTAGCGACAGTCGATTACGAATGGAATCGCTTCCTGTCTTGTAAATATCGTACGCTGGAAAATTAGCTGGGTTTTTACCTCCGGATTCTAGTCCTTGACGGAATTGCCACAGTAAATTTTGCTCATCTCCAGCTCCGTAATGCAATATCATGTTATTGGTAGAATCCGATTGTGAGAGATACCGTCCCATTCCGAACACCATGGACTCATCAGAAGGAATCATCTTAAAAACGTATGAATTACTCTTGATTATATCCGTACCCTTAATGGTTGGCGAAACCAACGAAATACAATTCTGATAAGCGTAATCCGCTACCTCAGAAAACACTTTCGAATAAAACGGTCCGATTATCAAATCTGCATCTTTCAATGCTCCTTTTTGCACCAAACTTCGAACCTTCCAAGGACGATTTTCAGTATCTGTAACTTTTAGGTTTACGTTGTAACCCAACTGCTTCAAGGTGTCCAAAGCCAACAAAAAACCCTCGTAAAACTGCAATGCAATCTCGGACTTCTCATACATCTCTTCTGGTTGCTCTGACAATCGCCTAGATTCAGTTGAATCATTCAAGTCAAGGTATAGTGGAAGTAAAAGTGAAATATTAGTAGTCAATCGTTCCTCAGAATTCAGGACCATCAGATTAGGTCTATTACGAATAATGTCTGGAAGCCCAATCATCTCCAGTTTCACTTCCTTTTTCTCGCCAGTGATTGTCTTATCTCCGAAAATCTTTGGTGTTGGAATACGAATCGTAGAACCAACTTTTAATCCTTCGGCCAGCTCCGGATTAGCATCCAAAATAGCACTTATGGTTGTGTTGTATTCTTTTGAAATAGCGTAAAGCGTCTGTTGCTTGGGAACAGTGTAAAGCACATAATCTCCATCAAGCTCCAAAGTCTCTTCAGTAACTTCAACTGGCTTGGTCTCTCCAACCGCGGTTTTAAGAATTCTTAACGGTTCATTGAGTTTCAAACCATCCAAAACACCTGGATTGTCGAAAGCAATTCGGCTCAGCTTAACCTCATAGGTTTTGGCAATGGAGAAAAGTGTCTGCTTGGGCTGAACTGTATGAATCACATACAATTCACCTTCAATTTTAGCTACGCTGTCGCTTTTTTCGACTGTAAATTCCTGTGCAGCACCATTTTGAATCTGGAGCACAAAAGCAAGAAAAACGAAAAAGATTAATCTCATCATGAATGCTAAACAAGCATTATTCCCATTCTATTGTAGCGGGTGGTTTTGAAGATATGTCATAAACCACGCGATTGATACCTCTGACCTTGTTAATTATTTCATTACTCACCTTAGCAAGAAACTCATACGGCAAATGACACCAGTCTGCAGTCATTCCATCTCGAGATGAAACAGCTCGAAGACAAACTGCGTTTTCATATGTTCTTTCGTCTCCCATCACCCCAACCGTATTTACAGGAAGGAAAATTGCTCCTGCTTGCCATACATCATCGTACAAATCATGTTCTAGCAAGGCCGAGATAAAAATATGATCTACCTCTTGGAGAACAGCAACCCTTTCTCTGGTAATATCTCCTAAAATCCTAATGGCCAAACCAGGCCCTGGAAACGGGTGTCGACCTAAAAGTCGTTCTGGCAACCCGAGATGTTTTCCAACTTCTCTTACTTCATCCTTGAATAAAGTATTGAGTGGTTCAACCACTTTCAAGTTCATTCTTTCTGGTAATCCACCAACATTATGATGCGACTTTATGGTAGCAGATGGTCCGTTAACGGAAACCGATTCTATTATATCAGGATAAATTGTTCCCTGAGCCAACCACTTTACATCTTTAATACGATGTGCTTCTACATCAAACACCTCAATAAATTCTCTACCAATAATCTTTCGCTTAGTTTCTGGGTCAGAAACACCAGCAAGCTCATTTAAGAACCTGTCTTTCGCATCAACTCCTTTTACGTTCAAACCAAGACCTTGATAGGTTTGGAGAACCGTTTCAAATTCATTCTTACGCAGCAATCCGTTATCAACAAAAATGCAGTAGAGATTCTTCCCAATTGCTTTGTCTAAAAGCATAGCTGCCACACTACTGTCAACTCCACCAGAAAGACCAAGGACAACCTTATCGTCTCCCAATTTCTCCTGTAGTTGAGCTACTGTGCTATCGATAAACGAGTCAGGCGTATGCGATTGGTCGCAGCCGCAAATTCCAACTACGAAATTCCTAACCAAAGTCAAACCATCAATGGAATGCGTTACTTCTGGATGAAACTGAATTCCGTACGTCTTCTCATCTTCAAAAGCGAAAGCTGCAACTTCCACATCTTTCGTGCTACCAATTAGTTTCGCACCATTGGGTAGTTTCTTGATTGTATCACCATGAGACATCCAAACTTGTGATGTTTCAGGAACACCTTTCATCAATTCATTTGAACCATCAGAAAAAGAAAGGTTGGAACGCCCGTACTCGCGAGTGTCTGAAGCTTCAACACTTCCACCATTTGATTGTGCCAAATACTGAGCTCCATAACACACACCAAGTAATGGAAGTTTGCCTCTTATCCCCGTAAGGTCTGGCGTAGGTGCGCCTTCTTGCCGAACAGACGAAGGACTTCCTGAAAGAATTACTCCTTTTACTTCGTCTCCAAAAGCTGGGATTTTGTTAAACGGATGAATCTCACAATAAACGTTTAGTTCGCGAACTCTGCGGGCGATGAGTTGTGTGTATTGCGAACCGAAATCGAGAATTAGAATTGTTTCTTGCATGAAATAGAACTTGAGCTCTTTGTTTTAAGTCTAAAAAAAGACCCAAATGCAAATCTATTTAATGTAAGATGTTGCACCAATGAAGAACATGCACGAAACTGCATTAGTTATTCACTAATAAAAAAGCATGAAAAAACTACTACTATCTATTACGCTTGGTATTTCGTCTCTTGCCACAATGGCCCAAATGGGTACTGCAACAGACTTTACTATTACTGACATTGAAGGCAACACCCATCATCTTTACGACATTCTTGACCAAGGATATGTGGTAGTTCTTGATGCATCCGCTACGTGGTGCGGAACTTGCTGGTCAGTACATCAAAACCATACCCTTAATG
>Ga0209632_10005240_pt1 | contig 11271 bp, 14 predicted proteins | sample COG_10_FD_184754 | JGI IMG/M metagenome (GOLD analysis project Ga0209632, IMG submission 184754) | Pelagic Microbial community sample from North Sea - COGITO 998_met_10 (SPAdes) (version 2) | ecosystem: Environmental > Aquatic > Marine > Neritic zone/Coastal water | place: Helgoland, sampling...
TCATATGACGACCGGTCGTCGTTCTAGTCCCGTAAAACAAATGGTATGTAAAGGATATCCATGTCTCACCAGGGCACCTGAATCCATTTCTTGTAAAAACATAGGATGGGATGGTAAGGATCCCACATGGGATTGCACTACTTCATCTATGAAAGATACTAAATTGAAACGCATTGAAGTGCAATGCGAGGGTTATGAATATCCAGATGATCCATATATTCTTGTTGGTAGTTGTTCTGTTATATATCATTTGTCTTATACTGAAAAACCTGTGCATGTGCCAAATTTATCTCATACTGGTGACAGAAACAATGATGAACCATCTCCTTTAACCGGCCTCATAATCCTATTTATGATAGGCATATGTCTATGTAGTTGTTCGGACGATGATGTACGTGGTAGAAATAATTCATATGGTGATTCGTTTATGACTGGTGCTGCTGTTGGTTATATGGCATCTAGTTTCGGTTCCGGTTCACCTTCGTATGGTAGAGATACTCGATCATGGAGTAGTTCGTCTGCTTTTGGTTCAACGTCTCGGCGGTAGTTTTAAATATTTATGATATTAATATAATATAAATTTTTTTATTTAAAAATAAAAATATTAATTATGTAAATGCCCACATATTACACCGGAAATGGCGTCCACATAAGAAATCCAGGTGCTTATGCAAGAACTGGTGCTCCCATGTATCAAACTAAATCAGGATCAACTAATATTAATAAAGAAACATCTATTTATAAATTAAACCTTCAAAATGGTAAAAAATATATTGGTAAATCAACTGATGTTGATAGAAGAATGGACCAACATTTCTCAGGAAATGGTGCCAAAGTTACTCATAAATTTAAACCAATTGAAGGAAAAGTCTTAGATTCATGTCCCGGATATTTTGCGGATGATTTAGAAAATGAATATACTGAAGAATATATTGAAAAAAATGGATATGATAATGTTCGTGGTGGCCGATATTGCAATTCAAATACATTGAATTATAATAAATCTGGCTCAAAAAAAAATATAATCTGTTATAAATGTGGGAAACAAGGTCATTATGCCAATACTTGTTATAGTAAGAAGGTGTATAATGGTTATTCATCATCTTCGGATGATTATTCATCTTCTGACGATTATTAAAAAATAGGTATATTTTTTAATTTATACTGGATTTTGATTTTCGATGATCGTCGTGATTAACCATGACACAAGGCGTAATTGAATTAATCATAGTGTAATTCCGGTTGCAAATTTCCTTTCTCCATGTACTATATGAAGCCTCATTGGTGATGGCCAACAAATGTAAATATTATTAATTTATTTTAAATTCTATATATATAATGGATCATAGTTTAATATATTTAGTGCATATTTTTTTTGTTTCACCTTTATTTATATATCCATTTATTGCTGATAAATTTTTTGATATAAAATCGTTTGATAATTATTTTTTAATATTATTTATTATCGGATTAGTAGTTTTTATGTATCATGGATATAAATTTTATTTAATGAATAAGTATTAATTATTTAATAAATTTAACAACAGGTTCAATTATAATTTTATTATCAGATGGATCTATTCCTTTTGGTATATTTATTGATTTTTCATATTCAAGCATTTGTTTAGATAAACTTTTACATTTTTTTAGTTTTTTTTTATTTTCAGTTTTACATTTTTTTCGGTATTTTTCATACAGTGGATGTAATTTATATTCTTTCGTATCAATTGAAGATTTAGTATGAAATTGTATTTCAATTGGTATTTTTTTAAATTTATTACATATATATACAGTATTTATACCTTGATAATAATCACCTAAATCCCACATAATTACTTTTTTATTAGGTTTTAATGATGAACACATACCACCATGAATATATAAATCTTTAATAATTCGCATAACTTCATCTTTATATTTCTTTTCATTAATTATGAATGTAAATCTAATGTAATCACCTAAATTTTTTTTTATATTTGTAATTGATTGTTTATCATATTTAAGTCTTTTATATATTTTATCACTTAAAGAACTATGAGATTTAACCATAAACTTAGAATAATTATCAGATAATTTAGATGATTTAGATTGTAATGATTCCATTAATTTTTTAATATTTTTTATAACAGTTTTAGATAAATTAATAATCTGTGTAGCAGTTTTGTTAGCAATGATTCTATTTCTTTTATCATCAACTTGAACAGTACTATCACTAATTAAACTATCTGTTATAGATTTATTAGGTTTTTTTGGTTTGTTTTTCTTAGTTAACGTATTTTTCTTTTTATTATTCATATATAATAAAAAATATAAAATTATTTAGTTAATAAGTATTAAAAATATATAATTTATATTATATATATAAAATGTTTTTTTATGATAGTTATGATATAGTTATAGTAGGTGGAGGTATATCGGGATTATTCTTAGCATATAAATTAGCAGACACTGGTTTAAATATATTAATTTTAGAAAAAGAAAAAGAATTTGGTGGAAGAGTTCATACAATATATAAAAATGGCTATCAATATGAAAGTGGTGCCGCCAGATTTAATGATAAACATAATAAATTATTAACTTTAATCCATGAATTAGGTCTTAAAGATGATATTATAGAATTACCTAGTAAAATAGATACAATTATTAATAATAAAAAATTAAAAGATGGAAAAAATATAGATGAATTATTAAAAAATGCAATAGATAAACATAATGATTTTAAAATAGAATATTTAAAAGATATAGTATTTTATCAATATTTAATAGATGTATATGATTTTAAAACAGCAGATTATATTAATACATGTTTTGGATATGATAGTGAATTTTTTCAATTAAACGCTCATGCAGCGATTAATATGTTTAAAAAAGATTTATTCAGAAGTACTAGTAAATATTTTGTTTTAAAAAATGGATTATCATCAATTATAAAAAGAATAGTCGAATTATTGGAATATAAAGATAATATAAATTTAAAATTAAGTGAAGGCGTACATGAAATATCCGATGATTTAGTAAAAACTGATAAAAATTTTAAATATAATTATGACAAATTAATATTAACAATCCCACAAAAATCATTAATAAAATTAGAATATTTAAAAGATGTTACAGAATTACAATCTGTTAAAGGAATTCCATTGTTACGGATATATTTTAAATATCCTGTTGGGAAAAACGGACCTTGGTTTAAAAAATTAAATAGAACAACAACAGATAATTATTTAAGACATATTATACCAGTTGATTATAATAATGGATTAATAATGGTAAGTTATACAGATGGATTATATACTGATATGTTATTAAATATATATAATAATAGTAAAGAATTATTAATTAAAGCAGTACATAAGGAAATAAAAGAATTATTTAATATTGAACCACCGCAGCCTGAGGAAGTTTTAGTTCATTATTGGGAAAATGGATGTCATTTCTGGGATACAGGTGTTGATATGAATAAAGTATATGAAAAAATAATGAAACCCATGGATGATAAAGAATTATATATTTGTGGTGAATCATATTCAAAAAAACAAGCTTGGATGGAAGGAGCATTAGAAAGTAGCTATGATTTAATGAAATTAATGAAATTTAAAAATGTAAAAGTAAAAGTAAAAAAAGATAAGAAATTAAAAAAATATAACATAGATGATGTATTAAAACAAGATAAATGGATTATATTAGATATCAAAGGAGAATTACGTATATATGATTTAACTAAATGGGTTAATGAACATCCGGGTGGTGATGCAATATATAATGGCATTAAAGCAAATATGTATTATAAAGATAAAAGTAAAGCACCAAAATCACCAATGGAATTATTTATGGGAAATAAAACTCATAATGATAACAAAGTTATGGAGAAATTTTTATTAAAAAAAAATAAACATGTTAAATTAATAGGATATTTAATATAATATATAATATATATTATATTAATGAGTGATATGGAGCATATAGATATGAAAACATTAGTAAAAAAAATGATAGAAGGTGAAATTCAAATAAATAGACCAATTACTATAACTAGTAAAGACAGAACAAATACTCAATGTATAACTTTTATGAGCCATTTATTAAAATATAATGGTGTCACTAAGAAAACTATGTTTATATTTTTAAATGAAACATTGGATATATTTAATAATCAATTATTAAAATTAATGAAACATCCTCCTATTAATAATTTTATACAAAATATTAAAAATGAATGGAATATAACTGATAATATATTATATGATAATGATAATGAAAAATTAGAAGATAATGTTAAATTATTAGAAGGATTAATAGAACAAATTAATGAATTATGTATGGAATTTAAAGAAACTAACATGAAAGTTGAATCAAATAATATAACAGATGTAGTCGTTGAAGATGAATTAGTTGAAAATATTGATAAATTTTCTAAAAATATAAATAAATTTAGTGATAATACAGATGAATTAAATAAATATATAGATGATATGGTTGAAAATATAAATAAAGTAAACGTGGAAGTATTAATGGATTTAAGTATGAAAGATAAATTATTATATTTAAAATTTAATGATATAAAAAAAGATAATAAAATAAGTAGTTCGATACATAATATATTTTTAAATTATATATTAATTGTAAATTTAATAAAGAAACATTTAATATATTATAAAAATGTTATTAAAAAAGTAAATGAAATATCTGAGAATATGGGTAAATTTATGAAAGGTAGTAGAGTAAAATTAAAAAAAGATGATATATTTTTTCAATTAAGAGAACAAGAAGATGAACTAGAAAAATACTTTGATAAAATTAAAGATGATTAATATTTCATAAATTTATCTAATTTAGATCTTGATTTGGATGTATTAGATTTAGGTTTAGAATCATTAATTTTAAGTGAATATGATTTATCTGCTTCATTATATAAAAGATTATTTATTTTTATAATTTGACAATTATCTTGGTCGTAATTAACTTCGGCCGATTTATTTAATTTTTTAATATTTTTAACAAGTAAATTTGTTAAAAGTAAAGATTGTTTTTCATCTAAATTATTGTTTTCTTTTTCAGAAGAAACAAATGATTTAAATAAATTATTTTTAGAAGAATTATCTAATTTATTCCATGATCTGTGATATAAAGTTTGTTTTTCTTTTTCAAGTAATTCATCGATTTCATTTTTATTAGAATAATTATTTGCGTTAGATTTATTTATATTTGGTGAATAAGACGGCTTTTTGTGGACTTGGACATTATCTGATTGATTATTAGAATTTAAAATATTCTTTAAATCCATATATATTATTATATTAAATAATCCTTAAATATGGTTTTTTTTTTCTATGTTATATTATAAATAATAATGGCAACATCAACCACTACAAATCCGGTGCTGATGGAAAGCTTGGAATCACCTTCCGGTCCCGTATTGCATCGCGATAAGCGGCGGCGGCTCGGTTCGCCGGTTTGGTCCGGGTCCGATGATTCGCAGCGGACCGACGACGACGACTACGGCGACGATGACGACGACGCCGCTGCACGAAACACGACGACGATGACGACGACGGCGGCACCGGTGGCGGCGGTGGCGGCTAAGGAGAAGGAACTCACCTATGAAGAGATAATTGTATGCCTTAATAAACTACATGATGCGATGGGTACTCCACCACCTCCCGAAGATGAGTGCCATAAAGAAGTATTTAAAGAATGTTGTGAAAGATTGAATAATGCGTTTGGTGAAATGGAGGACGATTTATCAAAAGAAGATTTATCAAAAGGAGATATAACTGAGGATGAGAAAATATACAACGCAAAACAAAAAGACCCGATAATAGAATTGTGTAAGGGCGAGCAGGGCGGGGGCGGGGTAAATCAAATGGGTGGCGCCTTCCACATTCCTGGAAGAATTTTTTCAATTAGGCGTCCAAGTATAAGAAAATTTTTAATGATATTACTGTGTTGTTTAAAAAATGTTGCTGAGACATGTAAATTTGCAGCAGATATTGTGAAACTTATATTAGCTATCCTTACTATTGGAGCAACAATAGGTGTATCTAGTTTTATTTTATATTATCTTGCGGCAGCGATACAGGCATTAGGTTGTGCTGGGTGGAGTGCGATATCAGGTGCCACAGCTGATTTATGTTCATGTGCGGTGGGCGCGACTGCTGCTGGTGTTATTGCAGGACCTTCCGCCGCTCAATTTGGAATGATTGTTCTTGGGACAACAGCGGCGGTGGGTGGTGTGGTGGCCTCAAATCGTGACCGATTCCAGAGAATTAGAGAGCTGGTGCGGGCTGGAGCGCGTGGCAGGCGCGAGGCGGCCGATGCCGCGGGGCGGCGGCGGGAAGCAGCCGCCGCCGAACAAATTAATTCGTTATTGAATCAAGGTCCGTATAGTGTATTGTTCAACGAAGATGGATTACTGAGAACATACGGAAAACGGGTATTAGATTATTTATGTGATGAAACATTCCGTGAAAACGTCAATGCATACTTACAGACTGGAGTACCATCTGATTTAGCATTATTAATACATGAAATATCAATCATCATGTCTCTGGCGGAAGGCACAACCCGGCCTGGTGGTCTTATAGGCACGGGTCCTGGGAGCTCAACCGCAGATCTAGAAACTTTGAATATATTGATACAAGAAGCTGCCGGGGGTGGACAAGCGACTATTGCGCAACAGATGAATCAGTTGAGTGCTGATATAGGAACAGCTTTGGATGCTTTCAGTAGTCGCAACTTTTCCGCGGAAACCTGGACCACGGCGGTCAGCCCGATGACCAAATTTGTGATGAACCTGGTCAATAATATCAGAAGAGCTCCGGACGCAGGGGCGAATTATTTTGGACAAGTGAGAGAGTTTTTGGGGCCGACCCTAGCGCGATTAAGACCACGACGGGCGCGCGCGGGACCAAATGAAGCAGCAGCCAGAGCCGAAGTGGATTCTATTAGGGATGAAGAAATGATTGCGCTATTGTTAGGTTTAGCATCATCACTTCCACCGGAATCCGTTCCTGCCATGGGGTTATCACCTGTTGATGACCCAGCGGATTCCGATGGCGGAGGTTATCCAACAAGAAGAAGAAGAAGAACTAAAAGAAGATCTAAATCTAAAAGAAGAACAAAATCTAGAAGAAGAAGAACTTTAAGAAAAACTTCCAAAAGAACTAGAAAAACTAATGTCAGAAGAAAATTTACCAGAAAATCTACAAAAAAATTATCTAGAAGAAGAAGTAGAAAATTATCGAGAAAATCAAAATAATTAATTAATTAATTTATTTATTAATTTATTTATTTAATTAATTAATTCAAAAATAAAATCTATATTATAGTATAAAAACATATGTCCGCCCAAATCAAAAAAGTTTTAAGCCCACTCAAACCCGTATGCGATGTCATAAAAGGTCAATCTGCTCTATTAACTGCTGTATTATTTTGCATTATTGCTTTTTCAATGCTCCCGTTGAAACTAGTACTCACTAGTGACGTTCAAAAAGAAGTTATGGATAAAGTTAATGAAGGATTAACTTCTTCATTAGGCCAAGTATGCTTATTCTTACTATTTGTATGCTTATATATGAATGGTGATGTTGAAAACATGGTCCTATTATTATATGTTTTATGGTTAACCAATAATCAATAAATTTAAAAATTTTCATCTAATTCAAACTTATTATCTTCTGCGTTAGAATTAGGGTTCGCAGTATTAGAATATTCACCTACTCTTTTTTCAAAAAAATTTGTTTTACCTTGTATTGATATCATTTCCATCCAATCAAATGGATTGTTAACATTATAAACTTTATCTAAACCCAACATTAATAATAATCTATCAGCAACAAATTCAATATATTGTTTCATTAAATCATTATTCATACCAATAAGGTTACAAGGTAATGATTCAGTAATAAATTCTTTTTCAATAGTTACGGCATCTTTAACAATATCTAATATTTGATCATCTGGACATTTATTAGATAAATTATGATGCATTAGTACAGCAAATTCTGTATGTAAACCTTCATCTCTACTAATTAATTCATTACTATGGCATAAACCGGGCATTAATCCTCTTTTTTTTAACCAAAATACAGAGCAAAAAGCTCCTGAGAAAAATATACCTTCAACACATGCGAAAGCTATAACTCTTTTACTAAAATCAGATTTATCGCTAATCCATTTTAAAGCCCATTCAGCTTTTTTATTTACACTTGGAATAGTTTCAATGGCATTTAATAATTTATTTTTTAAAGAATAATCTTTAATATAAGTATCTATTAATAATGAATAAGTCTCTGAATGAATATTTTCCATCGCTATTTGAAAACCATAGAAGAATCTAGCTTCAAGAATTTTAACTTCACTACAAAACCTCTCTACTAAATTTTCGTTAACAATTCCATCGGATGCTGCAAAGAAAGCTAATACATTATTTAAGAAATATTGTTCATTTTGTGAAAGATTATTATAGTCTTTTAGATCTTTTGATAGATCTAGTTCTTCTGTTGTCCAGAAGTTTGCTTCTGCTTTTTTATACATATTCCAAAAACTATCATGTTTTATGGGAAATATAACAAATCGTTTTTCTTCGTTTGATGTTAAAAATTCTTTATTCATTTATCAATAATATATTATCAATATTTTTTTAAATATAATTTAAAATTATATATATATTAATATTAATATGAAAATATTTATATTTGATTTAGACGATACCATAATATACTATCCATTTGGCATAGTTGATTATAAAAAAATAAGACCTGATATAACTTTATCGATGTTATTAAAAAAATTAAATGGAATTAAATTAATATATTCAAATGGAACTCATGGACATGTAATAGATGTATTAAAAAATATGGAATTATTAAATATATTTAATTATATATATGCGAGAGATACTATTCCATATATGAAACCACATATACAATCATTTAAATTCGTAGAGGAAGATATAAAAAAAAATAAAAATAAAAATAATGAATATTATTTTTTTGATGATTTACTTGAAAATCTCCAAACAGCGAAAAGTATAGGATGGAAAACAATATGGATAAATATAAATTTTATTAAGCCGCCATATTATGTAGATTATGCTTTTCCGAATATTCATACAGCTATTATGTATTTTTTAGTCAACACTGAAATTTAAAAAAATGTAAATGTAATTTTACATTAAACTCGATGACTACAGCAACAATTTCAGAAATAACTGAAAGAGTACGCAAACCATTACCCAGTTTTGAATGACATGGTCCTTTGGAAAATTATTACCGTGATGGAGAATGTTATTATAATAAGTATTATATTGTTGCTAAATGTGATGTTTCAGGTGATGAAACAGAAGCGGTTTATGGAAATCATGAAGGGAGTATTAAAAGATCATTAGCGACCTTACAAATATATGTTCGTGTGGTGCGAGATGGCACAACAAAATTTGATGATATTAATCACCAGTGGATATTTTAGTAACTTCTTTAAGTACTTTAAGTTGTGATTTTAATTCAGAATTTTCTTTACGCAAATTCATAATTGTAATGCGCAACCCTCTATTTTTTTTATCATTATTAGATAATAATTCGTTTAGATCAGTATTTTCTTTTGAATTTTTTCCATCAATGATATCTTGTATATTATTACATCCAATATTATAAAGGTTTAATTCGTCCATAATATATATATAATATATAAAATTAATATTATCAACATAATATTAATGGATAATGGATATAATGAAAAACATTATAGAATATTTAAAGCATCATCTGAATTTTTTCAAGGATTTAAAGTAAATATTAATATAACAAAAATAGATACATTAGATGATATAATAAATATTTTTTTAAAAAAATTAAAAAGAGTATTAGTGTTTAATAATTTTGAAGTATTATTAGATAAGTTAAATTGTGGAAAATTTCATATTCACGCTCATACATTAGAAGAAATATTAACATCAGGTAAAGACGATATATTATATGTTTGTAATCATTGTTAGAATATTAATATTTAAAAAATAATATATAATACAATATATAATAATGCAAATATTCGTGAAAACTCTAACAGGGAAAACGATCACTCTTGAAGTCGAAGGGTCAGATACAATTGAAAATGTTAAAGCAAAAATTCAAGATAAAGAAGGTATTCCGCCTGATCAGCAAAGACTTATATTTGCCGGTAAGCAATTAGAAGATGGCAGGACATTAGCAGATTATAATATTCAAAAAGAATCTACTCTACATTTAGTTCTTTAAACATGGAATATAATTGTTCAATATCAGGTCTTTTTTTGTAATTTAAATCAATACATTTTCTAAGTATATTTTCTAATTCGGGAAAATTATCTTTAATAGTTCTTAAAGTTTTAAGAACTTCATTACGGGATACATTAAATTTATCAGTATTTTTATTAAATATATTACTAGTCCACAATTCAATAATAGTGACACCAATAGAATATATATCAGATTTATGGTTTAAAATACTATCCATTTGTTCAGGAGCATAGTAACCAGTAGTTCCTACTACATAATCAATTTTATCGGGTGAATCTTTGTGTTTACAAGAACCATAATCTATAACTTTAATATATAAATTTTCTCCGTCTTCATGAACAACTAAATTACAAGGTTTTATATCACCGTGAATAATATTATATTTATACATGGATTGTATTGCTTTTAAAATAGAAATTGATATACTATATTTTGCTTTTTCAGACATAATATAATTCCATGAATTTTTCCCTTGATGTATGTAATATTCAGAACAAGGTGTTTCACCCGTACCTCTACCATTATTTTTAATATTTAATGAATATTTATCTTGATTAATATAATTAGATAAACTTCCAGAATTAATATATTCCATTAATAAATAATAAATAGTTTTATCATTATTATAAGAATAACCATATATTTTGAGTAATCTATCAGATATAATATTAGAACCTATTGATAATTCATTAATAATTGTATCATCAAATCCATATTCTTTGTCAACAACATATTCTTTTATGGCGATATCTAGACCGTTACATATTCCCTTATATACAGACAAGTTAGATTTATCGATTTCATCTTCAAGTTGAACGTGTTTTAAATCAATATAATTAAAAGTGGATAATTTTTCCATGATATAAAAAAAATATATATATATATTTCAAATTTAATTTATTAATAGAAAGAGATTACTAAAATTCTTTAACGATATTTTCGTGAAAGTTGGTGACACTATGGGAAACCCTTGATTCACCTTTGATGTATCCGATCA
>Ga0209632_10005241_pt1 | contig 11271 bp, 10 predicted proteins | sample COG_10_FD_184754 | JGI IMG/M metagenome (GOLD analysis project Ga0209632, IMG submission 184754) | Pelagic Microbial community sample from North Sea - COGITO 998_met_10 (SPAdes) (version 2) | ecosystem: Environmental > Aquatic > Marine > Neritic zone/Coastal water | place: Helgoland, sampling...
AGTTCTTTTACACTAACACCTAAATTAATTTTATTAGAAGTCGCATCATCACACATTTTTCGGGATGGAAAACCATAGACAATGTCTATTATCATATTAGACTTACATTTAGGGCACCATTTCATCTTTCGTCTGAGTATAATAACACTGTATTCATAAGGTTAATTATACTTAGATACGACGAAAAAAAATAGTTTTGATGGGTGTAAAAAAATATGGCGGAGAGAGAGGACTTCTAAGTCAGTATTTATAACATTTTATATTGTCTTACAATGCTCTCTATAACCCCTATCTTATTACTTTCTTGTCTTATATAGTCTAACGCAGTATCATATAATCTTACTCTAAACCGTATATAAAACCGTATATAAATAATGGCTAAACTGAATCTATTAAGCAATCTTAAAGTAAAGAACGCTGCTTGTCCAAAGGATAAAGCAACTACCGAATTGTCTCAAAGAGACTTACTGATTATCGTAAATGTAACAGTGTCTGTTAATAATCCTTCATCAAAGACTTTTAACTGATATGTTCCATCATAAGGAACAGGAATTTTTGACTGAGCTATATCTTTGCTCTTAACTATTTTTTCATTTAGATAAATCGTTAATTTATCACCACTACCTGATAGATTAATTTTAAACTTACGATTAATATTTGGCATAGTTTCCTTTCTTAAATTTCTTAATATGAAAAAATCTATATAGAGTTGGTAATACCACTAATGTTAAGATTGTTGAAGAAATAATTCCTCCAATCACCACAGTAGCAAGTGGTCTTTGTACTTCAGCTCCAGTTCCTGTATTTAGTGCCATTGGCACAAAACCTAAGCTAGCTACTAATGCTGTCATTAAGATTGGTCTTAGTCTAGTTAGTGCACCTTTTATAATTGCTTCATCTAGCTTCATTCCCTGCTCACGTAAGCTTTTAATAAATGACACCATAACAACACCATTTAATACAGCCACTCCTGAAAGGGCAATAAAACCAACTCCTGCAGAAATAGACAATGGAATATCTCTTAACCATAAAGCGGCTACACCTCCCGTTAAAGCAAGCGGCACACCAGAAAATATTAATAATGCAGCACGCCCTGAGCCAAACGCCATAAATAATAAGCCAATAATCAATAATAGGGCTACAGGCACAACAATCATCAGCCTCTTTTTAGCGGAAATAAGCTGCTCAAATGTTCCACCGTAATTTATCCAATAACCGGGTGGTATTTCTACATTTTGCCTAATCTTTTGTTGCACTTCCTCAACAAAGCTACCTAAATCACGATCACGAACATTGGAAGTTACCACTACACGTCGTTTACCATTTTCTCGACTTATTTGATTTGGGCCATAAGCAACTTCTAGCTTTGCAACTTCTTTAAGTGGCACATAATTCGGGCGATTATTAATTCCCTTCTGCTTTGCTTGTGACAGTGGAATTGGTAAATATTCAAGAATCTCAATATTGTTGCGTAAATTTTCAGGCAAACGCACTACAATATCAAAACGGCGGTCTCCTTCAAACAACTTTCCAACTTCTTTACCTCCCATTGCTATTTGTACCACTTCTTGTACATCTGACATATTCAAGCCATAACGATCAAGACTTGCACGATCAGGTAATATAGAAAGAACTGGAAGGCCCTTTATTTGCTCAATCTTAACATCAGAACCTCCTTTAATTTCCTTTAGTTCCTGCTCTACCTTTTCAGCAACTTCAAGCATGACGCCAATATCATCACCAAATATTTTAACAGCCAAATCACTTCTTACTCCTGAAATAAGTTCATTAAAGCGCATCTGAATAGGCTGAGTAAATTCATAGTTATTGCCAGGAACCTGTTTGGCAACTTCTTCCATATCTTTTACTAATTTAGCCTTTGTTTTATCTGAATCAGGCCATTCATTCCTTGATTTGAGCATGATAAATGTATCAGCCACACTTGGCGGCATTGGATCAGTGGCCACTTCTGGCGTTCCAATTTTACCAAAAATTTCATCGATTTCAGGAAATTTTTCTTTTAAGCGTTTTTCTAATGTTGCTTGCATAGTAACTGCCTGAGTCAAGCTAGTGCCAGGAATACGCATGGCATGTAGCGCAATGTCTCCTTCATCAAGATTTGGGATAAATTCTGTTCCCAATCTTGAGGTCATTAAAATGCTTAAAATAACCAAAACACTAGCACCACCAATAATATGTTTTGGACGATCAAGACTCCAAAGCAGCATTGGCTTGTACCATTTTTTAGCTTTAAGAATAATTTTACTTTCTTTTTCTTCTACTTTACCTGTTACAAAAATTGCAACAGCGGCAGGCACGAAAGTAATTGATAAAACTAGTGCAGACAATAGAGCAATTACAACGGTAAATGCCATTGGATGAAACATTTTGCCCTCTATACCAGTTAGAGAGAATATAGGCAGATAAACTACGGTGATAATAATTACACCAAAAATACTTGGCTTAATCACTTCAGCGGTTGCGTTAGAAGCTAGCTTAAATCGCTCTTCTTTTGTTAATAATCGTCCTAAATCGTGCTGCGCCATACCAAAACGGCGAATACAATTCTCAATAATAATGACCGCCCCATCAACAATTAGACCAAAATCTAATGCCCCAAGACTCATCAAATTGCCTGATACTTTATTTTCTACCATGGCTGTGATTGTCATCAGCATAGAGATAGGGATTACAGCAGCTGTAATGAGTGCTGCTCTAATATTACCTAAAAGTAGGAACAAAATTGCAATCACTAAAATAGCTCCTTCTAGTAGGTTTTTTTCTACTGTGGCAATTGTCCTATCTACAAGTTCAGTACGATCATATACAGCTTTAGCAATTACACCTTTGGGAAGAGTGCGATTAACCTCTTCTAACTTACTAGCAACTCGTTGTGACACTTCACGACTATTTTCTCCCATCAACATCATAGCTGTACCAAGGACTACTTCCTCACCATTTTGAGTGGCTGCCCCAGTACGCAAGGGGTATCCAAGCTCTACATCAGCAATATCACCAATACGGATAGTTATTTCATCTTTTTTGGTTACTATAATATTGCGTATATCCTCAAGATTTTTTACTTGCCCAGGTACACGAATTAAATATTGCTCACCATTCCTTTCAATATATCCAGCGCCAATATTGTCATTATTGTTTTCAAGGGCGCTCATAACATCATTAAGCGTTAGACCATAAGCTAGCAATCTGTTTGGATAAGGCATTACATGGAATTGTTTTTCATATCCACCAATGGAGTTAACCTCAATTATCCCTTTCAAATTACGCAGTTGGGGCAATATAACCCACTCTTGTATGGTAAGTAGATCCATAGGGGTATATGCAGTTCCATCCTCCTTTTTTGCATCAGGATTAGCCTCTACCACATACATAAATATTTCACCAAGACCTGTTGCTATTGGCCCCATTTCTGGCTCTAAACCATCTGGAATTTCACTTTTTACTTGTTGCAAACGCTCATTGATTAATTGTCTAGCAAAGTAAATGTCCGTTCCTTCTTCAAAGACAACGGTAACTTGCGACAAGCCATAACGTGAAAGTGATCTTGTATAATCAAGTTTTGGAATGCCAGCTAATGCTGTTTCAATAGGAAAGGTTACGCGCTGCTCCATTTCCATAGGTGAATAGCCAGCAGCCTCAGTATTAATCTGCACCTGCACATTGGTGATGTCCGGCACAGCATCAATGGACAATTTACTAAAGTTATAAATTCCAAGTGCCATAAACCCTACCGCAACAAATAAAACTACAAAGCGATGGGTTATAGAAAAATTAATGATTCTTTCAATTATTGAAGGTTTTATATTAGTGATCATGTGATGCTACTGATTTTTCAATGTCTGCTTTAATAAGAAAACTGTTATTTGTTACATATTCCGTGTTAGGTTTTAATCCTTCTAGCACCTCAACCCACTTACCATCACCTACTCCAAGTTTCAGCATACACACTTCGTAGGTGTCATCATATTTGGCAAAAACAACTGTAAAATCTCTAAATTTCTGTAATGCTGAACTACGAACAGCAAGAGGGACTTCCTTCCTATTAACAATAACATTACCTTCAACCGTCATTCCTGGACGCCATTTACCTTCTTTGTTATCAAGAGGCACTATAGCTAGAACACTTTGACTCAATGCATCTGCTGTTGGTAGAATCATAGAAATATTAGATTCTAAAGACGCATCATTTTTTAATTTACTCACTTGTACTTTTTGACCTTTTCTAACTTTCTCTAAATCACTTGAGAAAACATGAAGTTCTGCCCACACATTTGATAAGTCAGCAATGGTAAATAGAGCATTATCACCCGCAACATCTCCTACATTAGTATCTCTTTCCAATATTATTCCATTCATTGGAGCAATAATATTATAGCTTTTTAGACTTTCATTGCTTTCAATAACTGTTAAAACTTGGCCTTTTTTAACTTCATCACCCCAATTGACATATACCTTTTTTACCACACCAGGGAATCTAGCTCTTATTTTTTTTGTAGTATTACGATTTAGTGTAATGCGTCCAGTAAGCTTGGCATATTGATTTATAATAGCCGATCCTGCTTTTTGAGTTTTTATGCCTCCTTCTAAAGCAGCTTTTTTACTAATTTGGGTTCTGCCCACATAAGATTCAAAGTTCCATTGATAAGTTTTTTTATCATAATCAGCTTTTACTACTACATCAAAAGAATGTGGTTCAGCAACAATATCATCACTAACTAATATGCCATCTTGTGACTTGAAAGAAAAGTCATTCACTTCTCCATCAAGGCGATTTAATCGAATGGTCAAATTAACCTTTAAAGGATCAATTAGTTTATCATCGTCATAAGCATAAACACGAAATTGTGGCGATACACCATCTTCATAAATAGTTACTTCAACAGCAAAATCATCATTACGAAATAATTTGCCACCATTAGGACCTTTTTCTGGCTCCTCTACATGATGATCAGACTTCTCATGCTTAGGGTCATTTTCAGACAATAAAATTTGTGAGGATATAAAAATTGACACAGCAATAAATGTCAGTATCAATAATATGTTTATTGCTATTTTTTTATTCATCTTTTTTACCTTTTAAATTATTAATTGGAGTTGTAATTAATTCTATATTTGCTCTTGCAACGTGGTATTGCTTTAAAGCTGTGTGATATTTTGCTCTAGCATCAAATAAAATACGCTGAGCATCTAAAACCTCAAAATAAGGAAACTTACCTTTTTCATATCCTGATTTTGCTACCCTGAATGCTTTTTTAGCTGTTGGTAATATTTTGTTTTTTAGTTTATCAGCAGTCTGGTAGGATATTTGCCAATTTCTCCACTCTTCAATTAGACTTTGCTCAAGAGACAATTTGGCATGCAATTCATTATTCCTTGCTTGGCTTAATTTAGCCCTTGCATGAGATGTATTTCCTTGGTTCCTGTTAAAGATTGGGAGAGGAATGGATAGGCCTACAACTAATGCCTCTTCATCTGAACCTCTAAACTCTCTAATTCCTATTTTTACTGTTGGGTCTGAAACTTTACTGGCAATTTCAAGATCATAAGCAAATTTTTTCTCTTTGCTCAAATAATAAAATTTTTTTAAAATAGGAGAGTCATTAAGTTTAGTTTGATATGTTGTAATATGATCAGGAGCGGTTAAATCAAAGAAATGGGAATGATCTAAAGATACATCTAATGAATTTTTACCTAGTAATTTAGCAAGATTTTGCTTAGCTGAGTTAAATTGCTGCTTTTCTTGACTAGTTGCAATAACTGCACTTTCGTAAGCAACAGTTGCCTTAATTTTCTGAATTTCTGATTCTCTCGCTGCGTTAACACTTTTGGAAACGGTTTTTAATATCTGCTTAGCCAATAATTCCTGCTCTTTTGCAAGTTTTAAAGCCTCTGCTTCTGCCAAAACACTAGCATATGCAACATGAATATTGCGCATTATACTTAGTTTAGCAGCCATAAAATTACTATTGGCTGCATTTTTTGCTTGAGTTGCAGCATTTTTACGAGCATATCTTTTGCCACTTATATCAATAGATTTAGATAGGCTATAAGTATATTCGGCAGAATCAGAGCCTGTATATGGGCCAGTTCCAGCTATATTTGCTGCTTCAATTTCAAAATTTGGATTACTCCAATACCCAGCTTGTTTTTCTAAACCTTGAGCTGCTGCTATTCCATCTTTTGAAGATTTAACTTCTGGCGAAAATTCTAACCCTAAGTTGATTGCTTCTTGCAGAGTTATAACCTTACTATTTATAACCTTACTATTTTGATAAATTGACTCTTCATATTTATGGTCCTTAGGATTATGAGGTTCATAAGCATAAGATTTAGCCACAAAGAAAAGGCTTATAAATGCAGCGCAACAGCACGGTAATTTTTTTAATAAATTCATGAATTTCCCATTGATTAACAATTAATATAAACAAGGCGCAGGCCTTAATTAATTGTTATGCTTTGGGAGGTTTAGAAGGGAGGGAGACGTAATTTAGAGGAAGGGAATACTTATAAGAATCGACAATATTTTTTTCAACAAAACTAGTAAGTTCAGAAGATAAATTTTGGCCAAGGCTAAAAAGATGATTACAATTATGATGACAAGAAGACTCACAACAATCAAAAGCTATATCAGAAGAGGAGTCATCAGATTGATCAGATATAAGTGATGCAGAAACATTATTTTGCTCACCATCATCCATACATATATGGGCAGAAGCAATGCCAGTAAATAGCATTGATATTATAATTAAAAAATGTATTGCAAATTTTTGTCTAGACATATTTCAACATCTTACCTTACAAATTACAAAACTCAATCTTTTATTGTAAAAACTTACCATGCTTCAAGCATATAAAAATCTTCCATAAATAAACCACAAATATTTTTTTCATAATTACATTGTGATTTAAGTTTATTTTCAATAGAAAGAACTGCATTTCTTGAATTTTCAAAAGTTTCTATAAGCAACTTAATTTCTTTTTCACTAAATTTTATATGATGCATAAAAATACCTATATTTATTATTTAAAAATTGCTCAATTGAATATGTATTATATAACATTGATTGACCGGCAAAATCACAAGAGTAAAAAACACCCTTGGACCATCCACCTGAAAATGATTGAAATTTTCCAATTATACTATTTGTATCAGCAAACCATGGTTCACCGACAAAACCTACCACTTTCCATTTTGCTTCAATAAAATTTGCGTGAACCTGGAAAGTAAATAAGAGCAAACAAATTGTAAGTAGTTTGGTTTTCATACTACTAATATTACTGATTATTTTGAGATTGTAAAATTAGGACTGACCCATGATGACTAATGAAACTCTCTCCACGGTTACCGAATATTCTCTTTTTGAGCAGGATGGTTACCATTTTTTTTCTAGAAATATTTTTTGAGTAGTCTTTTATATTTAACAACGGGTGTGTTTTGAGAATGCCGAGACTCATTTATGCCGAGCTCAATGTATATGAGTATTGCGGAGTCCCCTTTTGAGATTGAGGGGTAGGTATAGGGGTGGGGTATCATCGACTGTAATATTTTAAAGATAATAATAGAAATCAAGCAAGGGATTTTTTAAACTAAACCGTATATAAAACCGTATATAAATTTGATTTTGGTCTGTTTATTTCCTCTGAAATGTTTATAAATAAAGGTTTGTACACTATTAAATGGCGGAGAGAGAGGGATTCGAACCCTCGATACAGTTACCCGTATAACACCTTAGCAGGGTGCCGCTTTCGACCACTCAGCCATCTCTCCTGAATACTACTTAAAGTGAACTTTTTTCAGGATTTTTTTGAATGTCCTCAGAATTCTTTGATTTTTCTTCATTAATTCTGTCGTACACTTCTTCCCTGTGAACAGATACACTTTTTGGTGCGTTAACACCTATTCTTACTTGAGAACCCTTAATGCCTAAGACTGTAACCGATACTTCGTCACCAATCCTTAGAGACTCTCCTACCCTGCGTGTTAGAATTAACATCGCCCCTCCTTGATTCCATTTATTATTATTATTTTATAATATCAAATTACTATATTACATATTATGAAAAATACTACAAGGATATTACTATTTATCTAAATTGAACTCTTTATGTAAAACATTCACTGCGGTTTCAAGATTATCTTCATTGGTTACTATTGATATCTTAATCTCAGATGTAGAAATCATACTAATATTTATATTGTTCTCGGCGAGAACAGAAAACATTTTGCTAGCAATACCGGCATGCGTTCTCATTCCAACACCAACCATAGATATTTTTACTATTTCATTATTACCTTTGACTTTTTTTGCTTGCAATTTTTTTGAACTTTCTTCCAAAGATTGCATTGCAACTTTATAATCATTTCTAGGAACTGTAAATGTGAAATTTGCTAAACCATCTTCACCAACGTTTTGCACTATCATATCAACATCTATATTAAGATCTGCAATAGGCCCAAGTATTAGTGAAGCAATACCTGGTTGATCAGGAACACCCCTAATATTTAGCTGCGCCTCATCCTTATTAAAAGCTATTCCAGATATAATAGCTTTTTCCATTTTATCATCATTTTCTTTTTTTATTATAGTTCCGGTACCTTCCTCAAATGTTGAAAGAACTCTTATTCCAACATCATATTTTCCAGCAAACTCTACTGCTCTAGGTTGCAAAACTTTAGAACCTTGACTTGATAATTCAAGCATCTCTTCTGTAGTTATTTGATCTATTTTTTTTGCTCCAGGAGAAATTCTTGGGTCCGTTGTATATACACCATTAACATCTGTGAAAATTTGACATTCTTTAGCGTCTAAAGCAACAGATATAGCAACTGCTGAAGTATCTGAACCACCTCTTCCTAGAGTAGTTATATCACCCGCTTTTGTTATTCCTTGAAACCCAGCAACAACGACGATGTTTCCTAAATCCAGATATTTTTTTATAGGTAGATTATTAATATAGTCTATTCTAGCTTTATTAAAAATATCATCAGTAAAAATTCCTGCCTGTGATCCAGTTAGAGAAATAGCTTTATGACCTTTTTTTGTAAGAGTCATAGCTAATAAAGAGATTGTAACCTGCTCTCCAGTAGAGATAAGAGTATCTAATTCTCTTCCAGAAATATCAGGATTTATAGACTTAGCTAAATTTAAAAGCCTATTAGTTTCGCCACTCATAGCAGAGACAACTACTACCAAACTATTACCATTATTTTTTTCAGAAATAACTTTATCTGCAACCTTTGATATTTTATCAATAGTACCTATTGATGTGCCTCCATACTTTTGAACTATAATAGACATAATCTATTTTCCCTTATTTAGAATTACTTCAGATATATTATTTTTGATAATATCGGTAAGATTTTCTATATTATCTTTATATTCAAGTCCCGCTTGGGCTAGATCATCACGGCCACCACCCGTTGATCCTATATTATTATTTATAATATTTATAATTTCTTTAGCAGTTATAAAATTAAAGCAGTCCTTAGTTACAAGCGTATAAATCTCAACCTTTGATTTATTTTTTTGAATTATTATTAAAATTAAATTTTCTTCAGATGACTTAATATCCTCCAAAACATTTTTTAAAACTTTGCCGTCAAAATATTCTTGCGCAATAACTTGAACGTTAAATTTATCTTTTAAATTTTTATTACTAATAACTTCTAAGATTTTTAATTTATTAAAGTTTTTAAGTAAATTTAAGTTTTCTTTTTTTAATTTTTTATTATCGTCTAATATTGCATGTACTTTATTTTGCAGTTCTTCATCATGCACATTTAATATCTGACATACATCAGTTACCAAGTTATCCCTTTTTGTTAAATAATTATTTGCAGACATACCTGTTATAGCCTCTATTCTCCTTACACCTGATGAAACACTTGATTCAGATAGTATTTTAAAAACACCTATATCACCAGTACTTTTTACGTGAGTACCACCACATAATTCAATTGAAACGTCTGAAAAACTTAAAACTCTAACCTCATCATCATATTTTTCACCAAAAAGAGCTATAGCACCTTTAGATATGGCCTCTTCTTTACCCATGAGTTTAGTGTCGGCAGTAATATTTTTTTTAATATTATTATTAACCTCTTTCTCAATTAGATTTAAAACTTTTCTTTTAATGGGTTTTTCGCAACTAAAATCAAATCTCAGTTTGGTGTCTGAAACCAAAGAACCTTTTTGTTGAACGCTATTACCAATATTTTTTATTAATGCAGCATGCAATAAATGAGTTGCAGAATGATTAAGCATAATACAATCTCTTTTTTCTTTATTAATTTCAGCATTGGCCTTATCATTAATTTTTAAGAACCCCTTAGTTTGTTTTCCATACAATAAATTAGCTGCACCAAGTTTTTTGGTATCAATAACTTCAAATTCACCGTTCTTAGATGCAATTACCCCTGAATCTCCAATTTGACCACCTGATTCAGCATAAAACGGGCAGGGATTAATTATTATACATGCGCTTTCTCCAAAGTTAATTGTATTTGCATTTTCACCTTCAATATATATATCCAGTACTTCAATATTATTTTTATAGTCTGAGTATCCTGTAAAATCAGTCACATGTTTTGTTTTTATATCTATAAAATTTTGAGTTTCAAATTTACTAGATTTTTTACTATTGATTTTTTGTTTCTCCATCAAATTATCAAAAGAATCTATATCAACTTTAAATTTTTTTTCATTAGCTATAGTTGACGTTAAATCAATAGGAAAACCATATGTATCATAAAGTAAAAATAATAGATCACCTGAAATTTCTTTTTTACTCCCGTTAGAAATTATTTTTTTTATATTTTTATCTAATATTTCTAATCCAACCTCTAAAGTTTCAGAAAATTTATCTATCTCTAAAGACAATATTTTTTTAATATAATCATATTTATTAACCTCTTTATATTGGTCAACTAATGTGTCAATAAAGATAGGTATAATTTCTAATAATTTTTTAGTATCTAGATTTATTTTTTGCGAATGCCTAATAGCTCTTCTTATTATTCTTCTAAGAACGTAACCATGTCCTTCGTTTGAGGGTCTCACATCTTCCGTAATCAAAAAAGAAATTGATCTAATGTGGTCAGCTATAACTTTCATTGAACTGATCTCGCTAATATATTTTTTATCAACACTATTTTTGATAAAATCAATCATTGGAGTAAATAAATCTGTACTGTAATTACTATGCTCATTTTGCATTACAGCGCATATTCTCTCTAGTCCCATCCCGGTA
>Ga0209632_10005257_pt1 | contig 11256 bp, 8 predicted proteins | sample COG_10_FD_184754 | JGI IMG/M metagenome (GOLD analysis project Ga0209632, IMG submission 184754) | Pelagic Microbial community sample from North Sea - COGITO 998_met_10 (SPAdes) (version 2) | ecosystem: Environmental > Aquatic > Marine > Neritic zone/Coastal water | place: Helgoland, sampling...
GCTGATTAACTACTTCGGAGATATTCGCGACAACACAGGAACGACAGTTCACCGAATTGGCAGCCACCCAGGTTACAACTTTGGTATTGGAGCCAACGTTACCAACTACCTTGAGGTAAACATTAATGCCATGCTTGGAAAAATGACATGGAATCAGAACATGAAAGATCATGTTACTCCTCTCAATTTTGAAGCTAAACTCTTTACTGTTGGCGCGAACTTGGTATATAATTTCAAGAACCTAATACGCAACCCTGTAGGTATTACACCATTCGTTTCTGTTGGTGTAAGCTATTCTGATTATAACGTCTTCTCTGACCTTCAAACAACCGTTGATGGCGTTGCATACGATTACAACTATTGGACAGATGATAATCTAATACATAGCACACCGGAAGGAACACCAATTACTGAAGGTGGAGATCAGATTCTTTCTAGAGACTTCGAATATGAAACACGCTTATCAGAATTCCCAATTACAGCAGTAACTATTCCGGTTGGTGCTGGTTTCGATTTCAACGCATCAAGGAAATTTGCTATTAGACTAGGCGCCTACTACTACTTTACGAGCAGCGACCAAATTGATAACGTGAGCGGAGGTGATAATGGATTTTTCTCAAATGATGGATTCATTTACACTTCTATGTCAGTTTTCTTCCGTTTTGACCCATTTAAAAAGAAAGCGCCAAAATTGGATGTTGCTGGATCTGAATATGGCGACCTAGGCTTAATTGTAGATGAAGATAGCGATGGTGATGGTGTATCTGACCTTGCGGACCGTTGTGCCGGAACGCCTAAAGGCTTGGTTGTGGACGAAAATGGTTGCCCTGCAGATGATGACAGAGATGGCATTCCAAATTACCGAGATAAAGAATTGAAAACGCCTGCTGGCAAAGTGGTTGACCCGAATGGCGTGGCAATTAGCTATCAAGATATTTATAAATCCTACGGTTCTGACACTTCTTCTCTAGCGAGGAAAAATGTAAATAAGGATTGGTTATTCTCCCAAAAGAATACGGATGCTAAGTATACTGTACACGTAGGAACGTATACAAACTATGACATTCCAACTCAAATAAAGATGAGGTTGGCTAAAATGCAGGACTTGCAAGAATATAAAGTGAACGATTCAATTTCTGTGTTTACGCTTGGTTCATTTGATAGTTTTGAGGCAGCTGAAACGCGTCAAAAAGAGCTTAGATCGAACGGAATTAATGAAGCGTTTGGTGTTAACCAAGAAGCGATACCGGATGTAGGTATAGACCTTGGTGTGGTAGGATTTGAAGCTGCAAATCAGCAACCAAAAGGAGCAACCCTTGACATAGAGAATGTGGATGTATTGCAGTACGGTGTAGAATTACGGGAGTATCGTCTGCGCATTCAGTTAGACAAACTTTCTAAAGTTATTGCTCAGTATGGTGTTGAGATGAAAGCTACGGATGGCGGATTGAAAATTTACACCATCGGTTCATTCGGTACACTTAAAGAAGCTGAAGCGTTGCAAAGAGAAGTTAGCAACCTAGGTGTTAAAAATCCTGAAATCACAGCAAAGTTCAATAATCAAACAATTGATATTGAAGCTGCGAAAGAAAAGGAAAATCAAATTCAAGGAACTGAAACCGAATAGACCTTCGGTTTGACATAATACTTTTTCAAAAGGACTGCTAAAAGGCAGTCCTTTTTTATTCCGTCAACTTCTGCCGTACCTCAAAATATTCTTTGGCTAGCTTCAGGTTTTTACGATTAGCCTTATTGAAGAAATCCCAAACATCACCGATAACGGGAATACCACCTATCAAAAGATCAAGCAGAATATTCGCCACCATTGTAAGAATTACGGATCTGGGAACTCCGTTTCGGAAAAGCGCAAGTACAATAAGAGAGGATATTAGAAAAGTAATAACATCCCCTCCAAAAGGAACAAGACCAATTATAGGATCCAGACCAAAGCGAAAATTGACAAACGGAATTTTGAACTTGTCGTCCATAATACTGACGAGCTTTTCTGCATATTCTAGCTCTTTTGGGAAAGTCTGTTGTTCTATCTTATGCATAACTTCTTAACGTATAAAATAGTAGCGAAATTGTTTTATGCCTCTGTTGAATCTGTCAGTTTTGGATTATACAGTTTTGGATACTTGGCTGAAATCTTTGAGTAGAAATCCTCGATGTATTTAAAGTCGGCAGCTTCATCATCCGTAGGATAAAAAACCTCATCAAAACCTACTTCCTTTTTCACAAAATCCATATAAGCCAAAATAATAGGTACACCAGCTGCCTTGGCCATGTAGTAAAACCCAGTTTTCCATCTCGGTCTCCATTCCCGCGTGCCTTCTGGAGCAATTACCAAAATCAATTCATCTCGCTTGGCAAATTCCTCCGAAACCTGCTCAACCATATTCTTAGTCTTCGCTCTATCAATAGGAATTCCGCCCATAGATTTAAAAATGAAACCCATTGGGCCGTCAAACAACTCCTTTTTTGCAATAAAACTAGCTTCTCTTTTAGTAGGATACCAAGCTCCAGTACCCACAGGAAAATCTTCGTTAGCCGTATGTGGTGCGGCTATTATCACCACCTTTTTTAGATGCTGGGGAAATGAAGAAACAACTTTCCATGCTCCCCACTTGTACCAGAGTAGATGTACTAACCAATAAAAGAACCGTCCCATTTTTATCGTTTGAATTTGATTCAAAAGTAGGTACAGCTTTTAAACCGACCATACCAAGCTTGCACGCATTCAATAACTTATTTTTGAAGCATGGCAGAAGGCGTTTTAGGAGTGGCTTACCCCCGAGCAGCGTTAATTGGCAATCCATCAGATGGGTTTGGTGGAAAAACGATTGCATTTGTTTTCAGTGATTTTCATGCTGAAGTTCGTTTGGAAGAGCATGATCGTATTGAAGTCTTACCTGGACGTGTAGATCACTTAGATTGGGATAACCTTGAAGAGTTCCAAGGCTCGGTTTCTAGCATGGGTTATTATGGCGGACTACGTTTATTAAAAGCCACTTTATTCGTATTTATAGAGTATTGTAAGGAGAACGACATTACGCTGCACAACAGAGGATTTAAACTCAGTTATGGCACAGATATACCTGTTCTTCTTGGGCTTTCTGGTTCAAGTGCCATTATTGCAGCATGTCTTCGGGCACTGGGAACTTGGTATAAGGTAAAAATGAAATCGTGGCAATTGGCGGATCTCGCATGGCGCGTAGAAACAGAAGAACTAAAAATACCAGCAGGTTTACAAGACCGCGTGGCTCAAGCCTACAATCATCCTGTATTCATGGATTTTGACCAAGGCCATTTTAATGACAATCCGTACGGGAAGTATGAGAAGTTAAACAGACCTGTGAAAAACGTTTACATTGCCTATTCTGATACATTGGCTGAAGGTTCAGAAAAAACACATGGCTCCTTACGCGAACGTTTTGAAGCTGGTGATACACTGATGTTGGAAGCTATTGAATCTTGGAAAAACCTTACCGTTCAATTCCGCAACGCGCTGGAAGCGGGAGACATGAAGGTAATGAACGATTGCATCAATTCTAATTTCGACATTCGGAACAAGCTAGTTAGCCTACACCCAAAACAGGTGGAATTGGTAATGTTGGCGCGAAAAACTGGTGCTAGTGCCAAATTCTGTGGGTCTGGTGGTGCCATCATCGGCATATATGAAGACCAGAAGATGCTGGAGCGAATGAAAACAAGTTTTACAAAAGCTGGCGTGAACATACTTCTACCTAATATCGTTTACTCATCATGAAAGTGAGAAGGGCAGTAATTCCGGCAGCGGGCTTTGGCACACGCATGCTACCAATTACTTCTGCTGTTCCTAAAGAATTGTTACCTGTTTGCGGAAGACCGGTAATTGAACATGTAGTAAGAGAGGCAGTTGAAGCAGGTATTGAAGAAATTATCCTCGTTATTAGTGAAGGAAAAGAGTCTATTGCCGATTATTTCAGCCCAAACAAAAAACTTGAGGAACAGTTACGCAAAGACGAAAAGTATGACCAGCTTGGCCTCTTAGAAGAGATTTGGAACCTGGTTAAAATCACAACTGTTTATCAAGATGAGCAGAAAGGACTGGGACATGCGGTGCTAAGCGCTAAAGATGCTATAGGAAACGAACCTTTTGCTGTTCTCTTAGGTGACAGTATTATCCAGATGGACGAATGCGGCTCTTTTACCCATCACTTAGTTTCTTCATTTAATAAGTACGGACGTTCTATTGTTGGCGTTCAAGAAGTGGAAGAATGTCTCGTTCACAAATACGGGATTTTTGAGGGTGCTGAGTTTGACGACACCATGTACAACGGCAAACTCCTTATTGAAAAACCAACCGAAGACGAAACGAATTCCAATCTGGCTTTCTGCGCGCGATATGTTTTTAAGCCTGAAATTTTTGAATTTCTCGAACAAACTAAACCAGGTAGAAACAACGAGATTCAATTAACAGATGCCATGCAGCAGCTGCTGGAATCTGACGGACTGCTTGGTGCAAAACTTGAAGGTGAACGTTTTGACATAGGCGACCCGAAGGGGTTACTCTACGCAAACCTCAGCCTAATGGAAATTAGGTGCGGTGGTGAAGATTAATTTGACCGAACTCGATTACCATTAATTCAAAAGGTTCACTGAAATCGAACACGCGGCCAACTGTCCGTTTTTCGGTTTACCTCTATTCCATCCACAGATTTTATTACCCATTTCCCTTGTGAAGAATTTACATCAAAGGCAATAATATTTACTTCTGACGAATGGAATATTCCTGAAGTTAAATCAGCATTCAGAGCCGCCAGTTTACTCAGCTCAACTTCTTCCTTTGGAAGATAGATAAGTCCAAAATCGGTGGTTGAATAAGTTACCACAGTCACATCCGAATTAGGTTCGAATAACTTCCAATTCCCAAGAGAATCAACAGCTTGAAACTGGTTTGGAATCTGAACTCCATTTCTACCAACGGCAAAACGATGATGCACACCAGTGTTGTTCCACTTTTGCCACTTTCCTTTTCCGTTGATGTGAAAGCATTTCATGTGGTCCATAACTCCGTCATCTAGCATCAGCACAATGGGGCGCGTCACAAGTTGCGAAGCTTGCCCGCGCTGAAAACCACCTGCCGAAAGCATAAACCCTTTCCCTCTACTGTGCATTTCAGGGCTACTTCCTTTCCCATGCCCAATAAGAACAAGGCGTTCTGAAGTATAGGCATTCCAAATTTCGGTTGGCGGGCGATAATCGTATATAAGTGCAGACAATGCCTGATGATGGTTGTGCTTAATGTCTTTTACATCAAACACCCCTTTTTCGTGCTCCAAATACCATGTTTTCATCATGCTTGTAGATGCGTTATCTTCCAACGATGTGCTCTTGAATCGAGTCATCCGTCTTCTAAAAGGAGCGCTCTTTCTAAACTTATAACTGGTTTGTATATACTCCCAAACCCACGCATCCAGTACTTCTTTTGCTTTTAACTTCAGCTTATCAGAAGCTGCATAAGCATGCAGAATCAGCAATGCGCTAATGGTATAGCCTTCGTATGGTTTAGAATTGAATTCGTACTGTCCCGTGGTGTGTAACTCGTCCAAATTATTGAGTAGAAATTGCTCTAAACCGTTTGCAACATTATCGTAATTCACATCCATCTCGTTATGGTGCCACATCCATTGATTTTTGAGATACTGCGAGATGTTCGTCATCAGAATATGATTCTCCGTATCCTTCATAATTCCCATTACTTTGGGTGTTTTCTTGTGCGGCTTCCCCCCTTCTTCAATTAGAAGCGTTCGTGCAATGTGTTCTTCTGTCTTGTTCCATAAAACGATGGAATCATTGGCAAACCGATGCAGAATAGCAGCTAGAATTACGGTAGTGAAATCGTAATCTCCTTTAGGGTTGAGCTTTCCACTTGTTCCGCTGTTGCCCCACGGGATTGATTCCAGTAGATAATTATTGACAAACTCAATATCTTTTTTAGCAATCAATTTGGCTATGAGTAGCCGCTCTGGTCCGCGTTGGTCATTTTTGGTTGGTCGCACAACATCTTTATCGGCCCAATGATTTACCAGAGGGTGTGTAGCCAACTTCTGGTCTGAAATTCTATTCGGTCGTTGGGAGAATTTCGGGTAATCCGTTTTGTCAATCTTTTTATAGCTGTTTTGCCAGCTATTTCCGAAGTAATAAGCGCAGCCGTTAAGACTTAACGCAAGGAGAATAAATATCAGATATCGCATTGCTGCAAAGCTATAACCAAAACTATTTCCTTCTCAGCATATAGATCTTTACTTTGGCGGACGTCAATGGCAAGTAAGCTCGAGAACAATTCGCTACAGTTAGGAACCATGCCGGTTTTTCTAACTTCCATCGCTACCATTTTGGGAGCCATTCTGTTTTTGAGATTTGGCTACGCTGTTGCCAACATAAGCCTTTTTGGAACAATCTTATTAGTGATAGTTGCCAATCTGGTAACGGTGCCAACTGCATTGGCAGTTTCAGAAATAGCTACCAACCAAAAGGTAGAAGGCGGTGGGCTCTATCATATCATTTCTCGTTCGTTTGGATTGAACATTGGTGCCGCAATTGGAATTGCGCTGTATTTGAGTCAGGCCATCAGCATCGCCTTTTATGTGGTGGCATTCACAGAGGCGTTTTCTCCGTATATGGATCAATGGGCTGAACTTACCGGCTATCGTATTGTAGATATGCGTGCGATTGGAATTCCAACGGTAATATTGGTTTGTGCTTTGATGCTATACAAAGGTGCAGACATTGGTATAAAGTTGCTCTACTTCGTTATCGTTTTACTTACCATTTCGTTGGTGATGTTTTTTGCTGGGTCCACCGATTATCAAGGAACATACAGCGGTCTTACAGACACAATTGCGAACTCAGATGACTTCTTTAAAGTGTTTGCTATCTGTTTTCCTGCATTTACAGGAATTGCAGCGGGCATCGGGCTTTCGGGAGATTTGAAAGACCCAAAAGTTGCCATTCCACGAGGTACAATTATAGCTACGGTTGTAGGAGGTTTTGTCTACGTAGCAGTTGCTTACAAGCTTTACATATCGGCTTCACCAGATGAGTTGGGAAGCAACATGCTGGTTATGGAAAAGATTGCCCTTTGGGGACCGATTATTCCGATTGGATTGGCTGCGAGCACGCTCTCATCTGCCTTGGGGTCCATAATTATTGCACCGCGAACATTGCAAGCCATAGGAAATGACCGGATTTTTCCTTCTGATAAACTGAACGATTGGCTTTCTAAGGGAACAAAAAACAAGAACGAACCTATAAACGGAACGCTTATTACATCTGTGATTGCCTTGATTTTCGTTTCTATTGGTTCAATCAATTTTGTGGCCGAGATAATCACCATGTTCTTTATGGTGACTTACGGTGCTATTTGTCTCATTTCATTCTTGGAGCATTTTGCGGCTGATCCATCTTATCGTCCAACTTTCCGGTCTCGTTGGTACTTGTCGCTTCTTGGAGCAGTATTGAGCGTTTGGCTCATGTTCAAGATTAATACAATTTATGCTATTGCCGCCATTGCTATAATGCTCATCATCTATTTCAGTGTGACATTTTTGAGTCCTGAGAAAACCCAGATGGCCAAGGTTTTTCAAGGCGTAATCTTTCAGGTTAGTAGAAGGCTTCAGATTTTCCTACAGAAGTCTGATACTGGCGATGAGGACGACCATTGGAGACCAAGTGTTGTATGCGTAACGAGTCATTCGTTTGAGCGCTCGGCAGCATTTGATGTTTTGCGCTGGATTTCTCACAAGTACGGCTTCGGAACGTTTATACACCTGATTGAAGGATACCTTTCTAAAAAAACAAATAAGGAAGCAAAGGATGCTTTGAACCGCCTAATTACAATGGCAGACAACTCTAAGAGTAACGTTTATCTCGATACGCTTATTAGTCCGTCTTCCACATCTGCCATTGCCCAGGTTATTCAGCTGCCTGGTATTTCGGGCAAAGACAATAACATGCTGATGTTTGAATTTTCGCGCACGCAAACAGAAGATTTGGAACAAATTGTTGAGAATTATTCGATTATTCGTTCAGTAGATTTTGACACCGTGATTTTAGGAAGCACCGAGAAAGGTTTTGGTTATCACGCACAAATGCACATTTGGATTACTCCTACTGACTACGAAAATGCGAGTTTGATGATTCTGTTAGGCTACATCATTCTAGGTCATCCTGAATGGAGCAAGTGTGAAATCAGTATCAACGCCATTGTTCGTGAGGATCAAATGGAAGAGCAGAAAGAATACTTGCTTGGTTTAACCACAAGTGGTCGACTACCTATTTCGTCCAAAAACATCAATATAATTGTGCAAGAAGAGAACCGAAACTTTAAGGAGATTGTGTGCGAACGATCTACAGAAGCTGACCTAATTCTGATTGGTTTCCGAGGCGAGGCAATCAAACGGAAAGGTGCCGAAGTGTTTTCTGGCTTTGAAGGTCTAGGAAATATTTTGTTTGTGCATTCCTCTACGGAGAAAGAGATTAGTATGCTCTAACACCTACTCGGAGTGCCGCGTGAGGGATGGAAGCGGCATCCTTTTTTGGAACAAAAAAGATACAGCGTTCAGCCTGAACCCGTTTCTTCGGGGACACGCCCAAAATATTTTCAACATTTTTGGCGTTGCAATGCATACATCGTAAAATCGGCTTATCTTAGTAAGCTCAGAAAATGAAGAGTTTTATCCTATCCATACTAAGCGTTCTTGTGGTATGTGCCTCAGCAGTTGCTGATGAAAATAATTTTGAGGAGGGAGTAAATTGGTACAATCAGCGAGCCGTTGGTGCTGTCGGGTACAATGCTAAACCCGATTACATAAACAAGGCCATTTCGTTTTTTGAAAGAGCTATGGAAGCCAACGAAAACGAGTTGGAAACAGGCATTTTTCTTATGCGCAGCTACATTTGGAAAGCGCGTTTTGTGCAGAAAACAAACGCTGAGAAACGAGCAACTTTTAAGTTGGCCAAAGAGGTTGGAGATAGGTTAGTTCCGAAGCATCCAAAAAACAAAGAATTACGTTTTGAATATTTAAGTGGACTTGGCCAATGGGGCGAAGTATTGGGCGTTTTTACTGCGGCACGAGAGGGTGTTGTTGATAAGGTTAGAAAACAAATGGAAGCGTTAATAGCTTTGGACCCTGAGTACAGAAAAGGCACTTCGACACGTGCTTTAGCTGTTCTTAATTTGCGTGTTCCTAAGATTCCGTTCATCCTGAGTTGGCCTGATAAGAAAAAGGCCGTTGTAACGACAAAAGCTGTTGTAGATAAGTACCCTGACGATATTGGAAACAACTTTTACCATGCAGAAGCTTTGGTTAAAAACAACAGAGACCAAGAAGCTATCCCGTATCTAAAAAAAGCACTTTCAATAAAGCCCGAAGCAAAATACTTGCTTGAAGACCGCTATTTTCATATGGAAATTCGTGAAATGCTTTCTGACATTCAGGATTAATTTGTTCTGCGTTGCTATCTGATACCTTTGCGCCATGGCTGCAGAGAAGAAGATTCACCCAGAAGTTAAGTCTCGATTACATCCGAGGAGTAAACACAGAAATCGGTATGATTTTGAAAAGCTGATTGAAGGTTTTCCTGAGCTTGAACCATTCGTAAAACCAAACAAGTTTGGAGACGAAAGCATTGATTTTTCTGACCCAAAAGCGGTTGTCACGCTGAACAAGGCGCTTCTAAAACATCATTATGGAATTGAGAATTGGTTGATACCTGAAGGCTACCTCTGCCCTCCTATTCCAGGTCGCGCAGATTACATTCATCACATTGCAGATTTGCTTTCCGAGAGCAATTATGGAAGTATCCCAAGAGGAAGCGATGTGCTTGTTTTGGATATTGGGGTTGGCGCCAATTGTATTTACCCAATGCTTGGTGCCATTGAATATAATTGGTCGTTTATAGCTACCGATATCGACCCCATTGCAGTTGAAAATTCCAAGACCATTATTCAGGAAAATGAAATACTGAACGACAAAATTGATGTTCGATTACAGCATAATCCTAAGGATGTTTTGTACGGAGCAATTAGAGTTGAAGACAAAGTAGATTTGACTATTTGTAACCCGCCATTTCATGGTTCTGAAGCAGAAGCAACGGCAGGAACGAATAGAAAACTGAGAAACCTAAAGCTTCAAAAAGCCAACAAAACAGAGAAGAACTTTGGTGGTAAAAACGGTGAGCTTTGGTGTGAGGGTGGCGAGAAGCGTTTCATTAGAAACCTGATTCACGAAAGCACAAAGTTCTCTAACTCTGTATTCTGGTTTTCTACGCTTGTTTCTAAGCAATCGAATCTAAAAGCTATTTACGGAGCGTTGAAATCTGCCGATGCTATTGAAGTAAAAACCATTCCGATGGGACAAGGAAACAAGAGTAGCCGCATAGTTGCTTGGACCTTCTTAAAACCACATCAGCAACGAAACTGGCGCGAAACGAGATGGGAAGCTAGCTAAGCCATCTTGCGTTGAGAAACCTTCAAGATTTTCAACTTTTCTTCAAAAGCCGCCACCTCTGCTTTAAGTCCTTCAATGCTTTTCTGAGCGCTTAACAATAATGGGTTGTCCGGCTTTGCATTGGCGAAAAATGCCATGTTGTTCTCATACTTCATCAATTCATCCTTCTTCTCCCCAAGCATTTTCTGAACGTATTGTTGCTCTTTGTAAAGTTGGTCTGAACCGTTATTACCAGTTGCCATACGCTCTACTTTGTTCCTAAAACGAACCTTGGCCACTTGACCTTTATCCATTTTTAGCTGAGCGTACAACTTATCAATTGCTTTGTCGTATTCAGAAGCAATTCGTTTGACATCATCCTTTGGAACGTGGTCTATGGCAGCCCATTCAGCAGCGATTCTTTTAATCACTTCCAAACCTTCTTCCTGTGAACCTTCCAATTTGGTTTTGGCCATTTTGGCAAGCAATTCTTCCTTGGTTTTCAGACTTGCCGCTTGGCGCTCGTCCATTCCATCAAACCACTCTTTCTTACGATTGAAGAACTCATCGCAAATACCTCGGAATTTGTTCCAAAACTTGTTCTCATCACGCTGTCCAGCCGAACCAATAGCTTTCCAATCGTTTTGTAAACGCTTTAGTTTTTCAGTCGTATCCCTCCACTCTGTGCTGTCTTTCAACCTTTCGGCCCGCACAATCACTTTCTCCTTCTTCTCTTTATTCTCCTTGAAACCTTCACGCGCTTCTCCAAAAAAGGCCTTCT
>Ga0209632_10005260_pt1 | contig 11253 bp, 8 predicted proteins | sample COG_10_FD_184754 | JGI IMG/M metagenome (GOLD analysis project Ga0209632, IMG submission 184754) | Pelagic Microbial community sample from North Sea - COGITO 998_met_10 (SPAdes) (version 2) | ecosystem: Environmental > Aquatic > Marine > Neritic zone/Coastal water | place: Helgoland, sampling...
GCAATACAGAGATCAAGTAATCACGATGACTAAATAAATACTCATCTTTGTTCGTGTATTCAGCAACCATAGTTTCGATTGCTTCCGATCGCCCCATCAATTCGGGATAAGCCAGTACATCGCCTAACACAACCTTCAACGCCTCGATGTTATCTACGATAGCGGAGGCCTCAGGATGGAAGGTGTAGAAGTTAGGGGCTATGACGGGAATAGTTGGAATATCAGAAGGCAGTGAAACTAGGCTGCCGTGAAGGCGCGTTGTCTTCTCTTTGTAGTATTGTAGCACATTCTCGACATCACGAATCTTTGCCTCCTGATCTGCCGCAGTGGCCACCACTTCCAGCGTTGCAATCTTTAACCATTGCGAAGCCCAGGTCAGCCCGCTCAACTGCGGGAACCCAACACGGTAAGAATAGGCATAGGGATGATCTGCGAGAAGCTCATCAGATTTTGGCTTGTCAGCAACGGAGTGCTTGTCGTCGCTTAGGTAAAGCTTGACGGCCGCATCGACGGCGACCTTTTTATCATCAAAGGAATCATCTAGATAAATTTCCAGCAACTCTTCGACGAATTCACGACCTCGCTTCAGCGTCTCAACGGCGACCTCCGGAAGTTCACCACTCTCCCCTAACGCCTCTGCTGCCTCTTCAGCTGTCTGCTCCCGATTGATAGTAACGATGATGCCCGGTACAGCGCGGCTTTCAAACACGCGATGCGGTCCCAACATGGCAAGATGATCACCTGCGGAGTGATAGTGAGATGCCGTCGCTTCGGCCAACTCCTCCAGCTGCTCCATTAACAGCCGTTTGCCAATCGCAGCCGATGGCGCTTCGTTTGTCGCTTCAATTTCCTCAAATACGCGAGCATGTAACACGTCATGGGCGTACAACAGATTCACCAACTCCGGGAAGAGCTGATTCAGCACAGGGCTATCAGCCATAACGACATTCGGGCGCAGCAACGTTAGCGCGCACAGTCCAGTTAGGGCAAATTGTGATAGCAGCGAGAGGTTTCGCATAATTTTCTCCAGTGGATCCCAACCATCAGTCGGAACGAGTTCTCTGTAAAGAAGGCTATTTTATAAGATGCCCCATGCCTATGCGACATAATGTCTCAACCTTTATCGGGTGAAAATACGGGAATAGTAGAAATTAATATTTATATCAATAGCTTGAATAGAAAATGAAGTGAGAAAAAGCAGCGCATGTAACAAAAAACTACAGATCCAAGGGCCGAATATCCACCCGGCCTAGGCCTTTCAATTGGAAAACGCCTAACTATTGATCCGACATCGTACGATTTCGGTAAAGATTATTATGCAGACGGCCCATAAATTCGTCGACCTGCTCCAACTTTACCACATCAAAAAGCGACTCCATCTCCATTCTTGCGTGCATAAATGACGCGCTTTGTTTCTTAATTAACTCGTCGAGATTCTGCGCATCCATCCTGCCAGTTTCGCCCTGTGCCATACGAATGTGTTTGACGATGGTATCGAGGAGCAAATTCTTGTCCGCTTCGTTTAGGCTGCCAGTAGTGCGCGAAAGTTCTTGGGCATAGCCATTTTTCAGCTGCTGATCTGTCGCACCTCCACGCTGCGCATCGATTACGCCGAGCTCCGCCAGGGTCAACAGCGGCTCGAGCCTAGAGCGTACATAGTCGTATTCAGTGATTACCTTAAGTTGATCCGCTGAGGCCTCATTCTGCGCAACGCGTAAACTCAATTCCGCACGCTCACTAAACAATTCCATTAATACCGCCTCCACTTGGTTGCGCTTGAGAGGCTGAGTGACTAACGACCTGAGAAAGTCGCCGTACTGCACATCGATCTGCACGCGCGCCGTTTGCTCAAATTGGGTGTCCGCCTGGCTGCGCAGAATCATATCTCGCACAGACTGCGGCACAGTTGATTCTCTTATTTCTTGCGCGAAGCTGTTAGTCACACAAACGGAAACTAGAACCGATAGAGCGGTAAGTAAGATTGAATTTTTCATAGTGATACGAAGCATAATGATCTCAATGGTTGAAGTCTAGTGCGACTAATTAGGTGGCTTTTCAAAACTGAGTACGAAACGATCGGTCTGTCCCTTAATGTCCGAATCAAAGACGATCATGGACCGATCGTCTTTCGGGTTTCGCAGCGCATCGCTACTTTCTACGAGACGAAACCCCACACTCTCGACTTCGCTACGTGCCTTAGCCTCGACCATACGATGCAGATCAAAGACTTCCTCACTCTGCATCATCGGGTCGCCTGCATGTTCTACCACAACGAAACGGGAACCAGGTTTTAGAGCATCGTATATCTGCTCCAAAAAGTACCTGGAGTTGGCTGGCCTGCCTACTGGCACATATTCTTCACCGTTGTAGCGCTTGGGAATGACATAGATGTCATGCAGCGCCATCACGATTATGGCCGCATCCATGGTCTCCTCTCCTAGATCGAGGTTAATGCCGCTGCGAGTATGACGCTTGATATTCCCAGGATCCCGCTCATCAAAACGATCTCTGAGCCCGTTAATGCCCCACGCCTCAAAACCATCGTTGTTGTGTAACCAGACCTCTCCGCCAGCGCCTACTACACCAGCTAGAAGCTCACTGTAATAACCGCCGCTACCAAAAATATCGACGACCTTAGCTCCAGACGCGATCTGCAATAGCGGAATCACCGCCGCAGGCTTACTGCGGCTATCTCTCGCGAGGTCATCAGGCAACCTGCCCTGTACACTCATCGCCCTGCGCACCGCTGCCGCGTCAATCTCAGCCGCGGCTACAGATGTCCAACTCAATACTGCGCCTACAAACGCCAATAGTGTGAAACATTGTTGAAGATCAGAACGCATAGAACCCACTCCCACTAGTCTTCGTCTCTCAATTCGAAACGGATATTTAGATACACGATTGAGTCAGTTTGCTTGATACCATGTGGCACGCCAGGCGGAACAAACACAACATCACCTGCCTGTATCAAGCGCTCATTCCCGCCACGAATAGCACTCCCTCTGAACTCTCCAGCGCTAGATCCTGCTTCCTTATCTACGAGTTCACCGCCAGTGGCGACGATTCCAGAACCCTCTTGAATAACCCACACCTCGCTAATGCGACCGTGCTGAAGTGCGGTCTCTGCACCTTGAATATGCCGGACATTGATGCTGAAGATACCGCCTTCAAGCATGCGTTTGGTAGAGATGCCGGCATCCTTCAAGTGCTGCGCTGCAGCCGTGAGTTCGGCTAAAGACATATCCACGGCACTGTCTTTCGGTGCTAACGGTGCGTCTACAGTTTGCGCTATGGCCTGAGTCGACAGAAGCGCTGCAGCCATCAATATGCACCTAAACAGTTTCATGGTGTTGCCTCGTATTCGATTGATTTGCATTTTCAGTCTACTCTACGTTTCTCAAGTGACGCAAACAGGCGACGGCTTTATTTAGCTACAGCTCTGCAGGCGACGTATTACTAGGAGCCCCGCAATCTGGGCCGCTAGCGCGACCAGAATTATCAGTGCGGACCCCGTCACCCCCGCTACAACAAACGCGCTTAGGCTTATAACCCCATTGAATAGCGCATACGGTAGCTGAGTCTGGAAGTGCTCTATCTGCGAACAGCTAGCGCCAGTGGAAGAGAGAATGGTCGTCTCTGATATCGGCGAGCTGTGGTCCCCAAATAGTCCGCCGGACAGCACTGCACCTATGCAAACATGCAGCGGCGCATCGATTGCAACCGCCGTTGGTATAATCAAGGGGAACATGATCGCGAACGTTCCCCAGGATGAACCCGTTGCAAACGAAATAATGGCGGCCAAGACAAAGGCCACTGCAGGCAACATCCAATACGGCAAGCCAGCTTGGGCGACCGTGGCGATATAATCCGCTGCGCCTAACATCCTTCCTATGTCGCTAAGTGCCCAAGCTAGAAGCAGAGTCACAGCGACTAATGTCATGCCGGTCATGCCATTAAGAAAGACCTCAATGCTACCCAATACCTCGCGCACTTTTAGAGCAGCCATCAGAGCAATTAAGAGTGTAGCGGCAGTGAGATAGGCTGTAGACAACCCCGCCCGAAAATCTGTGCCAGAGACCTGTTCGAAGGGAAAGCCAAGAGGCACCAACATTATCCCGAGAACCACAGCAAGAACGATCAGTGGTGCCCACACTAAAACAGGCTTCGCATTCGGGTGCGTGAATGCCTGGTACTGAACCTGACTCTTGTTCTGTGCTAGGGCCTTAGAGTCCTCATCTGAATCTTGCTCCGCAACCTTCTCTGCCCTGGCCATTGCACCGAAGTCAAAGCGAAGAAACGTGAGTAGCGGCACCATCATCACGGCGAGCCAGGCGTAGAATTGAAATGGGATTGCTCGAACGAAAGCGGTGAACTCACTCTCGGAAATTCCCAGCGCCTCGTATTCCACATAGATTAAACTCATTATGTACACGCCCCAGCCAATAAAAGGCACCAAGATAGCGACGGGTGCAGACGTGGAGTCGATAATAAACGCCAGCTTCTGCCTGGAGATTCGCAACCTATCCATCAGTGGTCTAAAGACTGGACCGACGATCAGAGGTGTGCCTAAGTCAGAGAAAAATACTGCAATGCCACCTACCCACGCGGCGATCTGCGCCTGCCAACGTGACTTCACCCAGCGATTGATGGAGACGGCGAAGGCTGTCCCGCCGCCGCTATTCTCTACCAGAGCGACAAAACCGCCAATAACCGCCAGCAGGATCAATACTCCCGCGTTGTAGCTATCAGTGAGCTCGGGGATCAGATGCTCTTTAACCATGATGCCGGCGCCGGCCAATGGATTGGGCCCATTTAACATCAGCACGCCCACGAACACGCCAGTAAAAAGACCTACGATAACGTTGCGAGTATAGAGTGAAAGACCTAACGCGAGAGCTATGGGAATAAGTGAGGTAATATCAGACGCTGGCATTTTGTATTATTCCGAACCCACATGATCGAGACGAATAGCGGTCTCATTGAAATACGAGGAATGTAAACGAAAAAGAAGCGCGCCCCTGAAAAGAGATCGCACTCCTATCAATCCTTCTATTAACGATGGCTTCGACTACTGCCGAGTTCCGGTAACGTCGAAATCACCAAAATCACTGCCAAATGCCCCAGTAAGGGAATCACCCTCCACCACTCCGCTGAAACTCAGGCTCAGAGACTGCCCACCCGCATCGATATCAACGACGAAGCTTACGTTATTGCCATCAACAATTATTCCATCGATAGGCTGATCGCCCTGATCGCTTGCCATCATACCCGTGCCGTCTTCAGCGATTGTCCACAAAGACTCCTGATTGCCAAGCGGAGTGGTCGCCATAGTGTCCCACGTACCTGCGAAGGGGTTGGAATTGCCAGCAGCGCAGGCTGCCAAAATCACCAACATGGCCGCAGCGACAATATTTCGAATTATTTTTAACATACTAGGCCTCTAGATTTTCCGGTATTACACCGTTTTATTTATGTGATTTAAAATTATAATTTTTCAGATTAGTCAATTAATTCGCAAGTGGGCCTCGATATCCATAATTGAGGGTAGGCTGGGTGTAGCCTGGGGGAGGGGCAGAAAGTGTAAGTTTCGGCATAGAGAGCTGAGATTGACCAATGCCCCCATGATTATGAAATGCTTCATTCTGGCGCATGAGGTAACTGGTGCTCCGTCGCTCAGCTTGCACCATTTGCAAATATTCGCGCTGGATCTCCCCGATAGTATTCAACTGCGCGAGAAGATTAGGGTGCACCTTAGCGAGTGATTCCATCTCCTGCTGTAGGCGTTTGATCGGTACAGAAGCTTTCTTTTCAAGGGATCGCTTTGCGCGTTCTTCAGGCGACTGGAAGGCATTGCGAATTCGCGCCAGTAATCCAACTTCGATGTTAGCGCTGTTCGCGATCTCTTCATCAACCTCAAGCCTAATTTTTTCTAGAAACACTGGCTTACAAAGCTGACGAAAAGCAACGGCATTCTCGGTGGGGTTTGCTGAGCAGGTTATATCGTTCGCATCCGAGCTATTGAGAGTATTGAACAGCTTATACAAAGCACGCTCATGAAGCTCGAGGTCATTCAAAAGCACCTGCGGAGTCTTAGCTTCAGCTTCATTTGCTGTGGCTGTGATTTCGGATTGGCCGTAGAGCGGCACGAAGATTAAGATATTGGCGACAACTAGCGTCAATAGAATTTGAACAGCCTTTTTCATAAAATGTAGGTTCATAGCCTATCTCTCTAGGAAAAATTCAGCACTAAGCGAGTATCAGTATACCTCTATTCTCGAGACGGTACAGCTGCAGCTACAGTAAGACGAGTAGACAGCGCTAGTCCGCGCACAAGGCAGCGACCGCATAGCGCCGACACCAGATGGCCCGTCATGATCAACACACTCTAAACACCTAACGTTGTCAGGGCAGCAACAGAATGCCCTGCTTTCGAATATAAATTCCTGTGAACAAGCCTAGAGCGCTAACAGGTGCGACATTCGCAGGTTGCCGCAATACCGCACCAATCACTACTATAAGTAGCAGGTAAGAAATTTACTTATTACTGATAAAAATATCAACATAACTGAACTACTAAAATCGTTAGAACGAAAAGTTCAGGGAAAGTTGTGCGGTACGATCCTGTGTATTGAATCCATCGACAATCTGATATTGCCTATCTAACAGATTCCCGATTCGCAGCCGCAAATTAAGCTCATCATTGAATCGATAGCCAGCAATCAAATTCACAATTCCGAATCCACCCACGGTCGAGCTGCCAAAATTAACCGGATCGATATCCAAGTGCTCGTTTTGCGCTAATAGATTGACCGCGAGATCGAACGCACCGAACTCTCGAGCGATATTCAGCGAAAGCGTCTGCTCTGGTCGGCGTAGCAAATTAACCCCAGTGTTTCGGTTCTCATGATCTAACAAAGTGAGAGCAGCATCAAATTTCCAGCCGGCGATGGTCGAACTTGCAGTCGCCTCCATGCCGTCGATTCGAGCCTGTTGGATATTCGCCAAGGAGGTGAACGTCGCGTCGGTCGAGATCAAGTCATCGATGTCGTTGCGAAACACATTCAACTGCCAGGTCGCGCCCAAGGCCTCAGCCTGCAGGCTTAACTCTATACTCTCGGCAGTTTCCGGCTTGAGATTCGGGTTCGAAAAGAAAAAGAAGGATGGGAAATCCACATACAGGTCAATCAGGTTCGGTGCCTTAAATGCCGTGCCATAGCTTACCCAGGCCCGCACAGACTCACCGAAATCACTACCGACCGCGATACTGCCAGTACTGTGATTACCGAAGCGTTCGTTGTCGTCGTTACGCAGCGAAAGCGTGAAGTCCAAGGGGCCATTCTCGTGAATATACACACCATACACACCATCGTTATCACGTGAGGTGTCAGTTTGCAGCGCACCGAAGGTTGAGTAACGTAACTCCTGCTCTTGGTGATCGATACCAAAGGAAAATAGGTTGCTAGCAGTAACCGTGTAAGTATTTTGCCAGCTTAGCTTTTTATTCTTGGTAATGCTGTTAGTAAGCCCGAAAGCACCAGCATCCATGTTGCCTTCTTCAAATTTCTCAAGAATAAGATTCGAATTCCACTGCTCGGTAAGCGATGCCGTTACTGTACTGCTGAATTGCTGGCTGTCTGTGTTTACCACTCCATCGTCATAGTCGGATTGCGCCTCAAAACTAGAATAAGTAGAGGACAGGCTGAAAATCTCGCTGAACTGATGCGAAGCAGACAGTGAGAACGAATCGTTTTCATAACCGTCATCATCTGAACTGCCGCGCTGACTATTATCAATGCCCTCTGTCTTTCGCTGAGAGGCGTTCAACGACAAGCTGGTATTGCCGACTCGTCCCTGCAGGCCGATGTTGGCATTACTGCTATCCTCAGTGCCCGCCATCACCTTCACCGATCCACTAAAGTCCTCTTGAACATTCGGTTTAGTAAATATGTTTATGACGCCGCCGATGGCTTCCGAGCCATACACGCTGGATCGAGGGCCACGCACAATTTCGATGCGTTCAATCTGATCAAGAGGAATGAATTCCAATCGGCCTGCCGGCCCGCTATTGGTTGTCATCTGCACACCATCGACCAGGATCAAGGTATGGTCCGACTCGGTGCCGCGCATGAATAGGCTCGTCTGCGCGCCCTGCCCGCCAGAAGGCGAGAACTGCATGCCAGGTACTCCGGCTAATAAGCCTGCAAGATTCTGTGCTTGAGACTGACGAATGGCTTCTTTGTCTATGACAGTAGTTGCTGCCAAGACCGTGCTGAGCGGTTGCCCAATGCGATTGGCTACCACGATTATTTCCTCAGCAGCGCTATCACCTGATGTCTGCGCCTGCACCAGTGTAGGTAATACAGACGCGCTCAGACAAACGCCCACCAAGAAGGTTGTAACTGCTAGTACTTTCATTATTGAGACCTCGATGAAAATTACATTTCATGAGGGAGAGGCAAAAAGTAGAGGGTAGGATGCCTAGGCAAGAAACCGACTACCGATGAGCCCTCCGCTGCATCGTTGGTGTCATTGCATAGCAATGACGTAGTCTGTTTCAGGCCGGTGTCGGGCTCACCTACTCGTTAATACTAACTCGAGTAAGTTTACCGTTGCGGGGGCAGCGTCGGTTTTTCACCGAACTTCCCGTTTAACCAATCTGGAATTGCTTCCAGAACTGGCACCTGACGCAGGTGGCGACACAATAGACAAACTAGACAGAGGGGTCAAGCCCAACCGCGCCTACTGAGTAATATTCAAATTCCTGAGTTACGAAATTTGCTTCAGATCAACGCCCCATTGGCACCTGCTTGCTTGAGGGAGATACCAAAGCCACAATGTCACTGGAGAGTTTATCAGAGCCTACCTAGTGAATAGCTCATGCTAAGTCATCTTAGCGAAAGTCAAACCAAATCTGGCAGGCGATGAACCCCCTTAACACCGCATAGGTGCAGCTACTAGCGTTTGCCAAGCAGCACGGAGAAACTTCTACAACTATTCTCAACACTGTATTTAGCGCACTTACGAAACACTCTAACAGGACTTGATTTTAACACGGCGGCCACTTTAGATTAGTTGTTGTCACACATTCTCATAGCTTCAATTAGCTGAATTCGATCCATAAGCTCTGATCGAAGAGCAACGCCTCAATTCAACTACGATTCTGATTCTTGAGTTCTGCACAGGCTATAACGTCGAGCAAAACGGATTACTAAAGCCGTCCAGCCTGATAGAGCTATACTAGGGTAGCTTTGTTAATTGCTGACAGAATCTTATAGAATGAATTATCTCATTTATTTCTCACCAGAGGCTAATCACGAACTGGCCGAATAATTCCGAAAACAAGATAGCCCTTGCGGCAAACAACCAATACCAATACAGAGTTCAATCTATGCATCCAAGTCATTTCTCTAAATCCACTCCTGATAAACCTGCCTTTATTATGGCCGGCAGCGGCGAAGTGGTGACCTATTTACAACTAGAGCAGCGCTCGAATAAGATTGCTCAGTTGTTTCGCTCGCTAGGCTTGCAGCCCGACGATCACATAGCTATCCATATGGAGAATAATCGTCACTTTATGGAAGTTGTTTGGGCTGCTCAGCGCTCTGGCATAATCTATACAGCAATCAGCACTCACTTACGTGAGGATGAGATTGCCTATATTGTCGACAACTGCGAAGCCAAAGTATTAATAAGCTCAATTGCGCTCGGTGATTTGGCTGGTAATATTCGCAGTCGCTGCAATGGCCTTCAAGATTGCTTTATGGTTGGCGGCACGTCCCATGGCTACCAGTCATTCGAGGACGCTCTGGAATCACAGCCAAATACACCCATAAGCGACGAAGAACGTGGCGTACAAATGTTGTATTCATCAGGCACCACGGGTCGACCCAAAGGCGTGTTACCCAAGCGCGTAGTGGGTGAATCTATTCAAGTTATGACTCCGTCGGCAGCCACGCTGGGAGTTAAATTTGGTTTTGGTGAGGATACCGTGTATCTGTCACCGGCGCCGCTTTATCACGCCGCGCCATTGACTTATAACACTATTACTATGCACTTAGGTGGTACTAGCATCATTATGGAGCGCTTTGATGCCAAGCGTAGTTTAGAGCTCATAGAGAAATACCAGATCACCCACAGCCAATGGGTGCCGATCATGTTTATCCGCATGCTGCGCTTAGATGAAAAATTCAGAACTCAATTCGATTTCAGTTCTCATAAGGTGGCTATTCATGCCGCCGCACCCTGTCCGGTTGAAATAAAGCATCAGATGATTGCTTGGTGGGGGCCAATTATTAACGAATACTACGGCTCCACCGAAGGCATGGGATTTACCGCGCTGAACTCCGAACAATGGCTGAATCATCCTGGCTCAGTGGGTCCACCGCTGGGTTGCCGTATTAAGATTCTTGATGATGAAGGTCAGGAATTGCCAGATGGAGAAATAGGTACAGTCTATTTTGCAGAGCGCATAGGCGATTTCAGTTACTACGGTGAACCCGAAAAAACGGCCGCCTGTATATCGCCTGAAGGCTGGGGCACCGTGGGTGATGCAGGCTATCTAGATGACGACGGTTATCTGTACCTCAGTGACCGAAGGGATTTCATGATCATCTCCGGTGGCGTCAATGTTTATCCTCAAGAGATTGAAAATCAACTAATTCTCCACAACGCTGTTGCCGATGTGGCGGTGTTTGGCATACCCAATGTTGAGTTTGGTGAAGAAGTGAAAGCGGTTGTGCAACCAATACAATGGCCTGTTGATGGAAAAGTAATAGAGCAAGAATTATTAATTTGGCTGCGCGAATTTTTATCACCAGTAAAAGTGCCGCGCTCCATTGATTTTTTGCAAGAATTGCCGCGCTTGGACAACGGGAAGCTTTATAAGCGTTATCTTCAGCAGCAGTATCGAGATAAAGCGAAGCTGTTAAGCTGACTCGGGTGTGGGGGGAGAAGAGATTTGGGACGCTAAGGGAGTTACTAACTTAACTGGCGGCCCTAGATAATTCATTTGCGCTAGAGCTAGAGAGAACAAGGGCATTCAAAACTAATATTTAGCCGAATACCGCACCATCTTCCTACGAATTAAGTTATTGGTGCCTGTTTTTTCTCATTTAACAGAGCTTTGCCAAAGTCAGATAAATCATAGATACCGCGGGACACGTTCTGAAACCAGCCATAATGATTGTCATAGACTATGGCCCTGGATTTCGGAACCTCTAGACTCTTCGCAATATCGCTGGCCTTGGTAGCCCC
>Ga0209632_10005263_pt1 | contig 11249 bp, 10 predicted proteins | sample COG_10_FD_184754 | JGI IMG/M metagenome (GOLD analysis project Ga0209632, IMG submission 184754) | Pelagic Microbial community sample from North Sea - COGITO 998_met_10 (SPAdes) (version 2) | ecosystem: Environmental > Aquatic > Marine > Neritic zone/Coastal water | place: Helgoland, sampling...
CAGTTTAGAAATCAACCTACTTGACCCCAATATCCTCAGCACTAAACAGGATATATCCCTCCAAGTCGCCGCCCAACTCCATTATGAAGAAGCCAGTTCCATCCAGTGGCAGGACCGATTTCGCAACGTAATTAATAACTACGGGCAAATGGTGATCAATCCCAATGCCGAATACTGGCAAGCCTTTCAAGCTCGCTGGGATTCTGGAGGTGCCTGCACCGCAGTTTTGTCCACCCACTCTCCCGAGTCCTGCCTCCCCTTAACCGGACTGACCCAAATCTCACCATCTCCTGGACAAGACCCCGCTCTGATTCCAGTTAAAGTGGATGACCGGGAAATTCTTTTTGAAGCCTATGAATTTTCCAGAGATTATCGTAAACTCTATGTCTTCCGCTGTTTTTGGCCAAAAAAACTTTCTTCCGGGCAACCCAATTTCTTTCCCCGCGGGGGCTACAGCTTTGATGGTCGCATAAAATCAGCCCTCGACGGACGACGGAATGTTGGCGGTACCATGCTCGCCCTTGCTCTAGCCAATGTCGATTCCCCGCAAACTGCGATTAACAAACTTCAGGCACTGGCCAACCAACGCCTAAATTTCGACAATAGATAAGCTCGGTAGCTCTGAATCGATTTTCCAAATCCTAAAAAAACTTTCGTTGAAAAAAAATACTACGATAATCAAAGCCAAACGCTCATGGTTTGATTTAGAGTTGGGTGACTTTTTAAAGTACAAAGATCTGCTTTTTTTATTAATCCGAAGAGACTTTGTAACAAGCTACAAACAAACCATCCTTGGGCCATTTTGGGTAATTGCACAAGCTCTCCTAGGCAGTGCAATTTTTACAATAATCTTTGGCAAGATTGCTAATCTTTCAACTGATGGGCATCCAGCATTTCTCTTTTATTTAAGCGGTATGCTCGGTTGGCAATATTTTGCATCTGTCTACTGTGTTGGATGTAATGCCCTCCAATCAAACTTAATGCTTTTTTCCAAGGTCTACTTCCCTCGATTAATCCCCCCAATTGGACAAGCAATCTTTGCAATATTCAATTTTCTGATTCAGTTAAGTGTATTTTTTACAGCTTTTTTTATTTACCAAAAAACAACACCCTCGATTATCTTCCCCCATATAATTGGAGTTTTATTTATTCCACTTTTGCTTTTACAGACAGTCGCACTTGGTCTGGGTATAGGATTCATTATCTCCGCATTATCTGTTAAATATAGAGACCTTTCCAGAGTGGCAGGTATGGCGACTCAATTTATTTTATATGCATCTCCTGTTATCTATCCAATTTCAGAGATTCCAGAAAAGTATCAATCCTTCATGGCATGGAACCCACTAGTTTTCATTATCGAGTCATATCGAAAAATTCTACTCGGACATTCGACAGCCAGCACCCTTGAATTCGCGCTCCCATCAGTGGGGTTAACTGTAGTAGTCTTCTTTATTGGTCTAATTCTTTACAACAAAACTCAGAGAACTTACGTCGACTACGTTTAAACCTGTGGCAGTTATTGAAGTAGAAAACCTTTCCAAGCATTATCGCTTAGGCAGTATAGGTGCTCATTCCTTTTTACAAGATTGTACTAACCTTGGAAGATCCATCGGTCTACCATTCAAAAACCATAAAAAAAATAACATATTCACTGCTTTAGATGATGTAAGCTTTAATGTAAAGGAAGGAGATATAGTTGGTATTATTGGTCACAATGGAGCCGGCAAATCAACTTTACTAAAGATCTTAAGCAGAATTACTGAACCATGCCAAGGTAATGCAACCATTCGTGGAAAAGTAAGTTCACTTCTTGAAATTGGAACGGGTTTTCATCCTGAAATGACGGGAAAAGAAAATATTTATTTAAGTGGGAGTTTATTTGGACTTAAAAAAAAGGGAATTGATGATTGTTATGAATCTATAATTGAGTTCGCTCAGGTTAAGGAATTTATTGATACTCCTGTAAAACGTTACTCTTCGGGCATGTTCGTCAGACTTGCCTTTTCTGTAGCAGCACACCTTGAACCTGACATTTTAATCATTGATGAAGTGCTTGCTGTAGGAGATGCTGATTTTCAAAAGAAATGTATTACGAAAATTGATTCACAAACGAAGTCAGGTAGAACAGTACTGATTGTAAGCCATAACCTTTCTCTTATTGCAAGCCTGTGTAATAAAGTATTACTTTTAGAAAAAGGGAAAGTTTTAAAATACGGAGAAACTGATAAATGTATTTCCAAATACCTAAGCTTGAACGACCAAACCCAATTTAATTCATTTGGAACAAATAATTTTGTTAAAAATATAAAATTAAATAAACAAAGTGCAGCTAAAGGAACCTTTGTACTTAAAATAAATCAAGAATTATTAATTGAGTTTAATATGAATGATTTACCACATAATGATATTTTGCCAGTTCTTTCATTTTTCACAGAAAATGGTCATATGGTATTTCACGCTATACCTCAATATCATGATTTCGAAATCTTTAATAATTGCAAATTAAGTTTAAATATACCCGCTAATTTTTTTAATAATATAATATATTCAGTTAGATTGAGATTACATACAATAAATAGAAAGATTGGATGGAATAAAGATAATATTATTTACGAGAATAACTGTCTGTTTATGTTTTCAGTTATTGAAGACATAAAGAACAATAAAAATAGATTCGGAAAGAATGATTCAATAAATGGGCAATTAAGACCAATATTTAAATGGAATTCGATAGAGAACCAACAAAAATAAGTCGCATAATAGCAATTTACATTAGAATTATATATATAATTAAATATGCTCTTACCTTTCGAACAATAACTCAGATTAAGTACCCAGTATTCATCATCGGATGTGGGCATAGTGGTACAAGTATTTTATTATCTATTTTAGGCAATCATTCAAAAGTATATACAGTTCCTAATGAGTCTTATTTATTTTTTGAAAATATTAAAAATATACAAAAAACTCTTTGTCTTTGGATTTACCAATCAAAATCTTCTAAAAAAGAAGTGATTTTAGAGAAAACTCCCTCACATGTACATTGCATAGAATCAATAAGAAAAATATTTCCTCGTTCAAAATTTATATTTATAATAAGGGATTGCCGAGACACTGTTCTATCCTTGGTAAAGAGGGGATTTGAATTAAATGAATCGGTACGCAGATGGGTGAATGAAAATAGTGTTATTGCAAATCATAAATACGATCCCAATACTTTAGAAATAAAGTATGAAAGTTTAGTTTCTGATAAAGAAAATTATTTCCAAATAATATGTAAATTCATTGGAGTTCCTTTTGAAAAAGAAATTCTAAATAATAATAATAGAACTAAGTCCTTTTATTCTCATTTCCAAAAAATCGATTCGTTACCTAAAGAATCAGACCATATGGAAAGGAGAAATTTTCAAATCAATCAAAACTTAACTGATTATTCAGGGAATTGGAAACTCAAAAAAAACTACTATCAAGTTAAACAAATCATGAAAGATGAACATGTTTTAAAACTTATGATTCATTTTAACTATATTAACAAAAATTAATGAAAGTTTGTAAAAGGTGTGTACTTGATAATAAATCTGCCAACTTAATTTTTGATGCCGCTGGTGTTTGCAATTATTGCAATAATAATACAACGAATATTTCCAATATAGATGTTGCTTTTGATCAATTAAACCTCGCCCGAACCATAAGTAAGATTAAAGAAACTAAAAAAAGTAAAAATTACAACTGTATTATTGGTCTCAGCGGAGGAGTTGATAGCTCATACTTAGCTTATTTGGCAGTGAAAAAATTTGGACTAAAGCCGTTAGCTGTACATTTTGATAATGGGTGGAATTCTAATTTAGCTGTAGAAAATGTACACAACCTCGTATCGAAATTAAAGTTAGACTTAAGGACATATGTTATTAAATGGGACGAATTTAAAGATCTTCAACTTGCATACCTAAAGTCCTCGGTTGTTGATATTGAAGTACCAACTGATCACTTCATTATGGCGACCATGCACAAATACGCTCATGAAAATGGAATAAAGTATATTTTAAATGGATGTAATCATGCTTCTGAATCAATTATGCCATCAGGTTGGAATTTCCCCAAAGAAGATCTCGCAAACTTATTAGATATTCATCGAAAGTATGGTACACTTCAGCTAAAAAAGTTTCCTTCCTTTGGGCTTAAGAAAAGGCTTTTCTATCAACACATTGTGGGAATAAAGCAAGTATATCCATTAAACTATTTGAATTACAAAATAGATGATGCAAAAGATATTCTTTCCAATAAATTGGATTGGAAAGATTATGGAGGAAAACATTTTGAATCAGTTTGGACTCGTTTTTATCAAGGTTATATATTACCCAAAAAGTTTAACATTGATAAAAGAAGGGCACATTACAGCAGTTTAATACTTAGCCAACAAATGAATCGAGGTACTGCTTTAGAATTGCTCAATGAACCACCCTACCCTGTGAAAAATCAGTTAGAAGACAAAGAATATGTATTAAAAAAATTAAGTCTTTCAAGGGATGAATTTAATCAAATTATGGCATCTCCGAAACGTGAACACGGTGAATTTAAAACAGAAAATAAATACATAAATATTTGGACTAGCTTTTTTCTGCTTCTTGAAGCATTCATTTTTTATATTTCTAGGCCTAAGCAAGCTGCCAAATATTTTAAATATAAATTTTCTACAATTTTCTGAGGTTATAGCAAAGAATTCGAATATAATTATTATTGATTTGGGTTGTTCCAATCTTAAGTCAATTGAAAATATACTCAATAAAGTAGGAGTACGTTCTAAAATCTCTTCAAATGCTGAGCTTATCTCAAAGGCTGATAAACTAATTTTACCTGGTGTAGGCTCTTTTGATTTTGGCATTAATCAAATCCAAAAACTCGGTTTATTTGATCCAATTATGAATAGTGCATCAGAAAGAAAAATACCATTATTAGGGATTTGTTTAGGGGCACAGATACTCACAAGGTCGAGCCAGGAAGGGAAAATGAAGGGTTTGGGATTGGTTGATTATGAAACAATCGCTTTTGAAAAGTTCAAGTTAGGTAAAAACTTTAAATTTCCTCACATGGGTTGGGAAGATTTGATAATACGGAAAAACTCTGAATTGTTTTTGAATTTAAACCAGTCTCCTAGATTCTACTTTTTGCACTCATATCATTTCATGTGTGTTGGAAAAGACCAAACAACAGCAATGGCACATTACGGATATGAGTTTGCTGCTGCTTTTCAAAACGAAAATATTTATGGAGTACAGTTTCATCCTGAAAAAAGTGGTAATTTTGGAATGAAATTAATGAATAATTTCGCTAATATTTGAAAAGAGTACGAGTCATTCCTGTTTTACTCCTTTGCAACAATTCGTTGTATAAAACCAGAAAATTCAAATCACCGGTTTATATAGGTGATCCGATCAACACAGTTAAAATTTTCAGTGAAAAAGAGGTGGATGAAATAGTTTTGCTTGATGTCAACGCACACAAAAATTTAAGTGAACCGAATTATTCACTTTTGGAACAAATTTCTTCAGAATGCTTTATTCCTATTACCTACGGAGGGGGCATTCGTAATTTAGATCACATAAAAAATTTACTTTTTTTAGGTGTGGAAAAGGTTTCAATTAATTCAACACTTTTTTCACATGGCGACCTTTGGAAGGAAGCAATATATAAATTCGGAGCCCAAAGTATAGTCGCAAGCATAGATATAAAGAAACATTTCTGGGGGTACTCAGTTTATACACATGGAGGAACTAAAAGAATATGGAAATCAATCCCTTTGATACTTGATTATGTCAAAACTATTGGATGTGGAGAAATTTTCTTAAACTCGATAGATCGTGACGGAACATTTAGTGGATACGATCTTAACCTTGTAAGACTTGTTACTGAATTAGCAGAAATGCCCGTTACAGTTTGCGGTGGATGCTCTTCATTGGAAAACATGCAGGTTGCAATATCTGAGGGAGCTAGCGCGGTAGCCTCTGGCAGTTTGTTTTGCTTTAAGGGATCACGTCAATCCGTTTTAATAAATTATCCAAGTCAGGAAGATTTAAATCAAAATATTTTTTCAAACTTCTGAAAGTACTCTTACCAAGTCTAATAAACGATCAATTATTTGATTTTGCACCAGATGTTGATTGGAGAGCTATTTATAAAAAGTATGCAGAAGAAGGAGTAGATCGTAACCCTTTCGTGAAACACTTTCCTATGGAAGGTGTAGAAATTGTTCAATACTGGATAAATCATGAGCAGGCTCAAAAATCTTGGGCCAAAGAGTTTAAGATTAAATATAATCCTGAGAATTGGTATTTAGAAATCTTGGAAGCACAAATTTTAAGAGAAGATCCAGAAGTAATTTATAACACAACTCTTACTGTTATTCCTTACCAGTTCATAGAACGAATTAATCAAAAATTTAAAAAGAGGCTTTTCTGGATTTCTTACTATGGCGTTAGAAGGTTTGGTGAATTTTTAAAGTTTAAAGAGTACGACTTATTCATCACTGGATTCAGGGAATTGGAAAAGGAGTTAAGGGTAGAAAATCAAAAATATGAATTTTTACCCCAATATTTCGATGATCAGCTTTGTAGCAGTTCCTTTAATCCTGACAGAAAAAAATCACTTACTTTCGCTGGATCACTGACATACAAGCTAAACGATGATCATGGGTTTTCATATCGCCGACGCTTGGTGGAAACTCTGATGGATGCATGCAGCTTGGAAGTGTACTCAGAGTTAAATAATGAAAACAACAATCCCAAAGAGGCAATCAGACATAGAATTTGCAAAATTAGATATGAAATTCATCAACTGCTAAACTCGCTACAACAGCCATTGAGGTTTTTAAACCATCTACCCGGATTAAAAGAAGTCTGTGATTGGGAAGTAGAAGTGAAAGCTGATTATTTTTTTAATCCAAGGTTAATGAAAGGTGTACTTCCACCTTGCTACGGTTCTCAATTGTACAAATTATTAAATAATTCGAAGATTACCTTAAATGTTCACGGACACGTAAATGCAAATTACGGAAAAGCTAAATTTGCAGCTGGTAATATAAGACTGTTTGAAGCAACTGGTACAGGTTGCTGTCTACTGACTGACCATCTTCCTTTTCTAGATGAGTTTTTTATTCCCGACGAAGAAATTGTTACTTACAGAAACAAATTTGAGGCGGTAGAAAAAGCAAAATATCTTTTAGATAACCCAAGTTTAGCAGAATCTATTGCCCGAAAAGGTCATACAAAGGCGTGGGCTCATCACACCTCTAAAATAAGGGCTAAAGAATTTTGTAAAATATTAGAGCAAAATGTCTAAAGTAAAAAAAGTCTTAATTACTGGTTCTGCTGGTTTCATTGGCTCCCATTTAGTCAAGTCATGCGTGAATCTTGGACACAAGGTTTATGGAGCAGATAATCTATCAAGAAGAGGAACTAGTCATAATTTGGAATATCTTACTAAAAATTGTGATTCTTTTTTTAATCATAATTTGATTGATCTTACCGACTTGGAATCAGTCCAAGAACTATTCAAAAAACACGGGCCATTCGATTGGATTGCCCACGAGGCTGGCCAGGTTGCCGTTACCACAAGTCTAAAATCCCCGCTTAACGACTTTCAATCGAACGCGCTTGCTACTCTGAATCTACTTGAATGCGTAAAGTCTCAATCTCCTTATGCAAAACTTGCTTTTGCTTCAACCAATAAGGTATATGGAGAACTCAGAGGCCTAAAGATCGAAGAGTCAGATAAAAAATATCGATTCGCAGACGGTATTTTGGGAGTATCAGAGTCTCAAGCATTAGATTTTCATTCACCTTACGGATGCTCTAAAGGAACTGCAGATCAATATGTATGCGATTATGCCCGTTCCTTTGGTTTAAAAACAGTTTCTTTTCGTCAATCATGTATTTATGGAACCAGACAATTTGGTCTGGAGGACCAAGGATGGGTGGCTTGGTTTCTTATTGCTGCAGCACTCAAAAAACCCTTTAAGATTTTCGGAAATGGCAAGCAGGTTAGAGACCTACTTTGGATTGAGGATCTTTGTGATGCCTATCTAAGATTTTGGCAAAAAGACACTTTCCCTTGGGGAACAGCAATTAATCTAGGGGGAGGTTTAGGTAATTGCCTATCCCTTATTGAGTTAATTGAAAACATGCAGGATCTACAAATTGAATTTCCCTATCCGGAATTTGATGATTGGAGAACCGGGGATCAAAAAATCTTTTGTTCAGATAATACAAAAGCGAACGATCTGCTTGGTTGGTCACCAAAGACATCAACCAAAACTGGAATTAGTAAACTTTGGAATTGGGTTCAGGAAAACATTTCAGAAATCGAAAATTTACTAAACTCTTCACATTAATATCTGTTTTCTAACCCCTTGCTTTCAGTTTGATAACAACCCGACTGGAGGTCTCCCTATTCATTACAAAAATTTAGCAGAAGAATTATCGAATAGAGGACATAAAGTCACGATAGTATATGCAGATCGTTTTGCAGGACCTATTGGAGATGTTAGTAAGCGTTTATCGCTCAAAAGTGTTCAGTTTACTATCCCAAAGATACTCCATTACCCAATCATTTCTAAATTTATTAAAAGATTTGGTCTAAGTGAAAAGGTTCGTTTCGATGCAGACAGCAAACAAATAGCAAAAGTTGTAGAAGCTCATCATCAATTTGAAAATTTTGACATAATTGAAAGCCCAAACAACGGTGCCTGTTTTCATAAACTAAGAAACCTATCAACAAGAAGTTGTATAAGGATCGCCACAACGGATAAAGAACACTCCATCATAAATAAAACAAATTTTTCTCCCTATTTAAAAGAACTCTTTTGGGCAGAGGGAAAAACTTTCAAGAGCTGTCCTAATCTCGTAACCCATACCAAAGCCCACCGAGACAATATTTGTAACGAATACAAAATATCTCCAGATAAATTCAGTCTTATTCCTCTCTCTGTTCGAATTCCACTCGATTCAGAGATCACACATTCTTCTAATGAAAAATGTGTGAGTATACTTTTTGTTGGAAGGTTCGAATCGAGAAAGGGAATTGATATTGTTCTGAAAGTTATCCCTGAAATCCTTCAAAAACGAACTTCCGTACATTTCCGACTCGTAGGTCCTGACCCGGATAATCATTACCAATCAAACTTCCTCAAAGATTATCCTTCCTTTAAAAAAAATGTATCATTTCTTGGAGAAAAAAGAGGAGACGCATTAGACAAGGAGTATAGAAATTGTGACATATTCTGGGCACCATCCCGTTATGAGTCTTTTGGATTAATTTATGCTGAAGCTATGAGCTTCTCTAAGCCTGTAATCGGCACAAATATTGGAGGGATCCCAGAGGTCGTGGAAGACGAGAAATCAGGTTTTTTGTGTAAAAATGAAGACTTGGAACAGTTTAAAGAAAAACTTTTACACCTGATCGACAACAAAGCTTTAAGAGAAAAATTTGGTGAAGAAGGAAGAAGAAGAGCTATCGAACTTTTCGATTTTCAAAACTTAGTAACTAAAACTGAGAACTATTACGCGGAAATTTCCAACAATCTGAATAATTGAAAATTTGCCAAGTTATTGATCTCGTAAATGTTGGAGGAGCTGGTATTGCCGCGAAACGTATATCCAATGTACTGTCAAATCACTATGGTCACGAGATAGTCGAAATTTCCTCAAGCCCCTCAAAAAATAATCTCAAAAATTACACTCTCCAAAATTCTAGAAAATTACAGTTAATCAGCCTTTTCCCAAGGCTTTCAAGAAATCACTATTTTAAAAAACTTCGCTCTCTAGATCTAAATCAACAATTTAATAGAATTTTGGAGATAGAAAAACCCAATAGCATTAATTTCCACAACATCCACAGTGCAAGCTGGTCAATTGATCTGGTAAAAACAGCTCTTAACTTTGCACCCGTACTGTGGACCCTTCACGATTGCTGGAGTTTTTATGGGTCCTACTACCCAAGTCACTGCTCAGAACCGACTTCTTCTCTAAGTGAAGAAATTAAGGATTTTTGGGCAGCATTGAAATACTCCCCTTCTTCGTATGCCCTATCTGCGGTTACTCCTTCAAATTGGATGAGCGAACAAGCAAATTCATCTCATTGGAAAGATCATCAAGTTTGTACGATTCGTAACCCTGTCCCAAATTCATTTTTTGAATGCTTGGATCGGGAAGCTTGTAAAAAAGCATTAGGCCTATCCCTGAAGAAACCAACTGTTTTGTCTATTGCAGGCAATCTAAATGAAGAAAGAAAGGGCGGCCCAATCCTCAAAGAAATTTTGGAGTCAGAAGTAAAAGATCATTGCCAACTTTTGCTGATTGGTGAGGGGAATCAATTCAATGATCCTAAATTAAAAAGTCTCGGATATGTACAGGATGAAATCACCCTACGAATTGCCTACCATGCTGCGGATGTTTTACTACACCCTGCCCAAGTTGATAATCTTCCCAACACCGTTGCTGAATCAATGAGTTGTGGCACACCCGTTCTTGCATTTAAGACTGGTGGTCTCCCTGAAATGGTAATTCCAAATAAAAGTGGTTGGTTGGTTGGAGATATGAATACGAAGGCAATGATCAAGGAATTGAATTCAATCCTAAAATCCGACCATACCAATCATTTAAGAGAAACCACTAGAGAAAATGCTCAAGTTTTGTTTAATGAAAAAAAGGTGGCAGATAATTATGTTGAATGCTTCAACCACTCACTGAGCAAATGAATGAACTTCAGGAAAAGATCGCTATTTCAAACGCAGATTGGCTAATGTCTGCCAGAGAGAAACTTGGTCTAATCGGTCTTCTCTTTTGTTTAAAGCCCAAGAAGACTTTGGAGCTTGGCTACCATCGTGGTGGAGCAACCAAGTGGCTGGCGGAATTTTCCGAGAAAGTCATTACCGTTGATGTCAACGAGTTTGTCTCAGACGCACCTAATCAGTTTCACAATGTGGAAGCATGGAATTGCCCTACCCTTGAAGCTGCCTCTCGAATAAAAAAAGAAAAATTATTCTTTGATCTGGCAATCATCGATGCCGATCATTCGAGAAAAGCAGTTTCTGCTGACATTAATGGTATCATCGAGCACTCCGATATCATTCTGATGCATGATAGTTTTAATCCCGACTGTAGAAAAGGAATGGTAGACGCCCTAGAAAAACAGGACTCCCATGCATACTACTTAGATTTCATACCTTCTGTTAGTAAAAATAACGGTCTATGGGG
>Ga0209632_10005269_pt1 | contig 11243 bp, 13 predicted proteins | sample COG_10_FD_184754 | JGI IMG/M metagenome (GOLD analysis project Ga0209632, IMG submission 184754) | Pelagic Microbial community sample from North Sea - COGITO 998_met_10 (SPAdes) (version 2) | ecosystem: Environmental > Aquatic > Marine > Neritic zone/Coastal water | place: Helgoland, sampling...
GTGTATTAGAATTAGAGAAATAGATGTTGTCGGGTGTATTGTAAGGTTTATAGTCTAAATTGAGAGATTGAAGGTCAAAAGGAATATTGATAAGATGAGAATCGATGAATGTGAAAATGATGTCGCAATTTTTGATAGGGTTTTCCCATGTGCGAAGTCCAACAAGAACAAAATTGCCGGTGGAAACAATATTATTTTTTTTATTGCGTCCTCTAAATTTGCCGCGAATGTGACAGACAACATTTTGAAAAAGATTGCCTTTATGCGAAAGGTTAACGTGACACATCCCATTTCCCAGCATTTTGGTAACAAAAGCATAACATTCGTCATCACATTCCGAAAGTCTAGGTTTAGCAGAGATAGGTGCGTTAACCAATTTCCGAGCCATGCCCTTATGTTTACAACCACCTTGTGTATTTTTAACCATTATATAATATGTAATTAGAATACAATATAATATATTATAGATTTAAAATCAATTTTATTAGTAAGGGGGCTTCGCCCCCTTATGATCCCCCCATTATAAATAAAACACAAGACCTTGGAAATGAGGGTAAGGGAACCAATATTCCCTTATGATCCCTCCTTATAAATAAAACACAAGACCTTGGAAATGAAGGTAAGGGAACCAATGTTCCCTTATGAACCCTCCTTATAAATAAAACATAAGACCTTGGAAATGAGGTAAGGGAACAAGGGGGGTTCCATTAACCGGTAAATCAATATCCCACTCATTTCTGGATAACTCTGTTTATAGGTATTCAACGGAACTATTCTAACGGAACTATCTAAACGGAACTATGGGTATAGGGTGGGTTGTACCCTTAATCACTATTGGTGGGTGCGATAAATCGAACTATACTCATTATAAATGATACGATGTTTAATATAAAACCATGTGTCGTTACTAATTCATTAAAGTCTTTTAACATCTCTATTGTTTGAATGTCCAAGATTGGTTCCTCTATGAATAAAAACTCCGATTCTAGGGTATGTTCTATATATTCTATATTTTCATTGAATTTTACTGTTTCTTTTTCTTCTTCTTGGACACTTTCTACTTGAATACTATTGTTTGGTAATATATCTGATTGAGACACTTCTCTTTCTTCTTCTTTATCAAACATTATATCCTTTGCTTCTTCTTGGACACTTTCTACTTGAATAGTATTGTTTGGTAATATATCTGATTGAGACACTTCCTCTTCCTCTTCTTCCTCTTCTTCATCGCAAGCATTTCCGCAAAGATATTGTCCACAACCTTTCATTTGAACTACATCATCACTTTTTCCACAAAGACTACATTCTGCTTCTTTGTTGTTTGGCTCTTCTTGTACATATAAAATATCTCCCATTCCATTATCATCAAAATATCCATCACATAGGCAACATTTTTTCCACTGATCCTCTTGATAAGTCTCTTCGGTATCTTCTTCAAAATCCCAGTTAGGAGGATATCTTTCACAATCCATATTTTCACATAATTCTACCACTTCTTCTTCTTTTTCTTGGACATTTTCTTCTATTATCTCATTCAGAATATTTTGACTCTCATCATGGATTTGTTTTGATAAAACATTACGTGTATGTTTCTGTGTTAAAAGATGGCGGTTTAATCTAGTATTTGTTGGAGCATTAAAATTACAATATGTACATTCATAAGACATATTTTAATATAAAATAAAAAATAAGGTTTAAATAGATTCATTAAAAAACAAGTTAATATAAATTCTAATTTTTATGTTTATGTTTATGTTTATGTTTATGTTTATTTTTTTTCAAATTAAGCGAATACTTCGACTACCTCGTTTTTTTCGGGGTCAAATGTCCCAATATGGTCGTGCGTTTCAACCGAGTAGATGTTGTTTTCTCCATCGATGAGATACGTCTTATCACCTATGATAATCTCTTGTGTATGGATCTCTTCATCTTCCTCTTCCTCTTCGACAGGAGGGGTAGGGGGAGGAGGAACAACTTCCTTCTTCGCACGAGGCTTTCTTGCCTTCTTCTCCTTTACAGGAGCAGTTTCAGCTACAACGACAGGAGCTACTTCGACAGGAGCTTCAAGCTCAAGAGGAATCGCAGCAACCTTTTCCTTCTTCGCACGAGGCTTCTTTGCCTTAACCGGAGCATCAGGTGCCTTCGCTTCTGCCTGTCTAGGAGGGCTCATCGGAGCATTCGCTGCTTCTACCAATTGAGCAACTACATCCACTTTGGTATCATCCGCTACCTTGTCCGTCTTCTTGGTGCGAGGCTTCGTTTCCTTCTTCGCACGAGGTGCCTTTGGGGGCTTCAGACGCTGGGTAACAAACTTCTTCATCGTCTTTCCGGTATCCTTCAACGAAGTGTTGAATGATTCATAAAATGCGGATTGGTCTTCAACCGAGTCGAAGAGCTTGATCTCGGAATATGCGGTCTCGACTCCTTCGTCGGACAATAGACCCTTGCTATGAAGCATCTGGATGATGCTGTAGTTGGCGATAACTACCTTTGAATACTTCGCAGCGAGAGTGGGCTTTCTGGGCTTCTTCTCCTTAACAGGAGCGACAGCGGCAACAACAGTGTTTTGAACTTGAGGGGAAGACATTTTGAACGATTCTAATGTATTATTATAATATCACTCATTCATTACCAAAAAGACCTTTCAATTTTACGTAAAATTCATCATATTCATTGGCTTATTCTCATATCACACGTAAAAGCCTACAAAATTGATAGTGAAATGTGTGTTTTATAAGAGACATAAATTACAGACATGGAGCAAATCGCACAAGAAATTAGAGACATTAAAGTCATTATGAAGTATCAATTTATTCTTACCGAACAATACCTTGAAGACAAAAAAAAGGCTGAAAATCAAGGAAAATTATATGACGGTGTTAAAGTAGAAATCGATAAGGGTTTTGAACAGAGATTAACTGAATTATATAGAAGAAAATCCGTATATCATTAACCTAAAAATTTGCTGGAACAGGGGGGTCGGCTCTTTTTCTGTTCTAAAAAAATGCCGAAAAACGCCGAAAAACGCAGAAAAACGCCGAAAAATTTATATGCGAAGAGTGTGACTTTAAATGCTGTAATATAAAATATTATTATCGATATTTATTCACTCGAACGTATAACATGCTTACTAATGCTTACTTACGCTTACTAAAATGCTTACTTATGCTTACCCCCAAAAATAATCATGAAAATAAAGAATAATAAATATCCATTTTATAAATTAGTTGAGAAATATTGAAATTGGAACTTTTTAAAAAGTTCCAAAATAGACATGGGCCAGATATTTCCATTTGATAAAGTTGGAAAAAACTCGGTATAGAGCATAATGCTTTAGTTTTGTAATTTAAAAATTTGGAATGACTGCATCTTTTTTCTTCATATATTTATATTTTATGCGGAGAAGGGTTTAGGGGTTTTTTATATTTCCAATATATAGGAAATAAATGGAAATAGAAAAACCCCAAAAAACCCCAAATGAGTTTATATGTATAACGTGTGACTTTAAATGCTGTAATAAAAAAGATTATAATCGACATTTATCCACTCGAAAACATAAATGGAAATCAGACGGAAACGTTGGAAATGAAAAAAAAACCTACAATTGTAATGGATGTAATAAAAATTTTAAAACTAATTCTGGTTTATGGAAACACAAAAAAATTTGCAAACTCTTACAAGAAAATACTCCAAAAAAAGAAAATACTCCAAAAGAGGACGAACGGGATAAATTAATTAATATATTATTCAATGATAAGAAAGAAATGTTAGAGGGCCGCTACAGAGACATGTTAGAGGACAGGAAAGAAATGTTAGAGGACAGGAAAGAAATGTTAGAGGAAAGGAAAGAAATGAAGGAATTAATTATATTAATGGTAAAAAGTATGCAAGATGTAATACCACATGTAGGGGGAACAAATAATACCACAAATACAGCAGGTGACCATAATAATCTAACAAATAGTCAGAACACATTAAATTTCTATTTAACAAACACTTGTAAAGATGCGGAATCATTAACAGAATTTACATCCCGTTTTTGCGAACGAATAGAGACATTTTTCACTGGAAATTTCCAAAAGATAGCGAACTATCAAGAAGATTTGGCTAAAAATGTCCAAGAAATGTTTTTTGAATGTTTGGAAGATAAACCCCAAGAGAATAAATTCATTCAAACGACAGATACAAAGAATGGAATATATTTTGTGAAAGAACCAAATAAAGTAGAACAGGAATTAACGTTTGGAGATTCAAAATTCGTGAAATATAAGGATGGTTTTGAAAAGACAGGGGATAGAATAGGACATGAAATAAACAAAGTATTACAACCATCAAGAAATGAATGTATGGAAGAATATAAAAAACAGCTAGTATCAAAACCAAAGGAAGAAGATTATGAAGAAGATGAAGACTATGAGAAAGCAAAAGATGAATATCACAAATCCACAGGTAAAGTAGAAGAGAATTTGATGTATCAAACATATCATGCGGGAAACATATTTGAGAATAAAAAAACGAAGGAGAAAATAATGTCTAATACAAAAAGACCAAAGGTCGAAGCATAAGGGAACCCTTACTCCCAAACAATTTCAGGAGGAACATCCCATTCAGTATAACATATAGATTTGCTGGTAGGTTTATCGAGAGATAAAAGTGTATCCAAAGCTTGTTTGCGACGTTCCATAGGAACTAAAGAACGAGATAACTTGCGACTATAAAATTTCCAAGCCCATTCAAATTGTAAAGCAGATTTCCAATCAGGAAAATTACGAACGTGACATGCCCGTGTCCAAGATTGCCCAAGAGAGACTTTGCGACTAGTAGCAACAGCCCCACCTTTAATTTCTTTATTATGTTGACGAAGACGATGATCCAAATCAACAGTAGCCCCAATATATGTAGAACCATCAGTAGAGACTAAAAGATAAACAAAAAAAGACATATTTATATGTATTAAGATATATAAAAATGAAGATAAAACCGAAAAATGGATATCCGACTCATTTCTGGATAAGTAATGAAAAAGATGTTCAAATAGTGTTAAATAATAAAATGTCGAATTAGATAAGATTAAGGACGTGAGTTGAAATAATATTAAAATTGACGGGGGTAATAGTAGGTTTAAATCGAAGTTTGGTAATAGGGTTCCTACAACTAGGACAACAATTCTGTATACCACCCTGCATAGTTCGTTTTAAACAAGTCACACAAAAGGTGTGACCGCAATCAACAGCAATAGTATTATCAGGAGTCTGTGGTTCCATACAAATAGGACAATCGTCATTAACAAAATAGGCTTGTTCAGTAGTATCCATATGAATTTGGATTAAAGAAGGTTTACTCCGAGGTGTTAATGCTTCTTGAACGTGTGCTTGGGCACGACGCATAAGAATATTTGCTCGATCAAATTCTCTCTGTAAGTTCCGACGTACCAATCTATTAGGGTCAGCAGCATTCCGTTGTCTTTCAACTTCACGAGCACGTTGTGCTTCAACAAGACGTTCTTGATGTTGAATTTCTCGAATCCGGTTTCTTTCACCACGTTCACGGTCATGTGCGGCGATAATAGCATTAATATCAATTTGCCGTTCAGTAGGTCGAACATATCCCCCAATCCGAGCCCTACAATTTAAAATAGTACCAGGAATATTCAGTATGAACCTCATCTCGGCATATTGTTCCCGATCTGTTCTAATAAAACGAAACCATCTATTTTCACTCGCACATTGCTTCAAACAAACAAACAAACGATTAATAATAGGCTTAGTAAAACGATAATTCTGTGCCCACAATTTAACCTCTTCATCATTTTCAACAGAATTGTGATATCCAAACATCCAATAACGTTTTAATTTTTCCGTCCATTCAGTAATAAACACACCGTTACAATCAGGAGAACGATGTCCTTCAACCTTACATATAGAACAAATAGTCATTTTTTTATTATAATAGACTTTTATCCATATATTTATTATCAATTTTATACATATAAACTCAAAAATCGATAAATTACCGGTAAATCAATATCCCACTCATTTCTGGATAAGTATTATACTGAAGTCTTGGGTATAAGGCTTGGGGTAGAGGCTTGGGGAAGAAGTCCGTTGGATAGTGCCGTTGGGGGGGTCGGGTACCTGGTATGTCGGGTGTCGAATAATGTATACCTGTTTACTACACCATAATTATCTTGGACAAAATTGAATTAGAGAATAATTATTAATGAATGTTAACAAAAAAAATGGTACCATTTGAGATCGACTATATAGATGAGGGGGAGTATTCACTTATACAACATTATTATGATAATCCTATACAGATAGTAAGGGAATTGTGGGAGATAGTATATTCAACTATAAATTAATTTAAAACATTTTAAAAGACTTTGGTTTATGGTGTGGTATAACGTGTGATGATTGAATTTTGTTAAGATAAAAGCGAGATGTTCGTATACGAATATCCTTTTTTTTACCAGACATATGAAAAATGTAGGGAGTAAACGTCTCATCAATATAGAAGTGTTGAAGAACACCATAATCAACAAAATGAGAATGGTTAGAAATGTCCATAATATTCTTATCAAACATATAGTCCAAACCATCTTGGTCATGAAGGTTGTTTAAAAGGATAGTATGGTCATATATCTCGTCGTCGTATCCCCATTTGGTTAAAAAATCCACACTATATTGTGTATTTTTAACAATAAACACACCAGTATTGACCTTTTGATTACCTAAATCCCTAGAAAAGATGAAAGGAACATCGTGTTTGTTAATGAGTTCCATAATATGTTTAGAATCTTCGTAAAAAAAGGCATCACTATCTATCCAAACCATATAATCATAATTATACAAATGCTCCAAAATTAGATAAATTCTCTCCCAATGAGGTTTTCGTTCAGATTTTCTAGCAGTCTTGGACACAATAAGGTCAATGCCGTGTTTTCTACAATATATATCATTAATGTAGCGGGTTATATCAGAATATTCTTTAATGTTATCATCATAAAACATGCATACAGCTATTTTCATAGTATTATAGATACTATGAAGGTTAAATCTTGGACACTTATAGAAAAGAAAGGATAATAATGTATTTTGATAGAGAGAGACATCATAATTATTTAGTATAAGCCAATAGTATATAGTAGAGATGAATTTTACAGATGATGTTATGTTATTAGGTATGAGTAAAATCGATGGTTGGTATGGAGTATATGCTGCGGCAATGCCTTTTATAAATAGTGCGACCAACTTATTAACAGTAACATATTTAAAGCCCAAGTATGGAATAGAACTCTATCCCCAATTCCCAACTAAATCTGGAGAGATGTTATTAAAGACAAGTATAGATACGCTTGCTATAACAGGTATAGTAGCAAATGCGTCACATTATGGACATAATTATTCGAGAAAGGTGGGATTATTAAATGGTACATTGTACACCGTGTTCACATTTTTCATATATAACTTATTAATCAAACACATATTGCATTCAAATTCCCCACTAATGAACTTGATAATGGGTTTATTATTCATTTATCTATTAGAGATAATGGTTCATGGAATAACGTATTGTTATATACAACACACAAAAAAGGAATAATTATTATTTTTTATCCATCAATGAAAAGACAGAATATTGCCCGTGAGGTTTATTGTTGTCCGCATATGTAGTAGAAGAATATAGTTTTAATATATTAGACACAACTTTGCTACGTTCAACATCAGAATTGGTTAATTTAACAGCACGTATATCATGAGTACGTTGAGAATCTTGGACAAGTTTTGTGATATGAGACAATCCATTATCTTCACAACGGTCACTTTGTTTAATATCGCCAGTAATAACCATACGAGAGCCGTGTCCAATACGTGTAGTGAGCATAAACATTTGATTAGGAGAAGAATTCTGCATTTCATCAGCAATGATAAAGGCATTTTTAAAGGTGCGTCCGCGCATGAATGCGAGAGGAGAAATTTCGATAATCCCGGAATGGATCATAGCATCAATGTCTTTGGAAGAATAAAACTCTTCAAAAATGTCGAATATAGGGCGTGTCCAAGGATGCATTTTATTGTTAATAGTCCCAGGTAAATATCCAATATCTTCTTCAACGGTGACTACAGGACGAGTTAATACGATTTTATTAACACTACCGGACTTTAATTCTTGGACAGCAGTAGCACAAGCGAATAGTGTTTTCCCAGTTCCAGCCGGACCACATCCGATAATAAGAGATATATCAGGGTTGTTTAAATAACGAACATATTTTTGTTGATTAGAGCCTCTAGGTTTATAATGAGGAATAGCTTTAGATTGATTTTGAATAATGGAGTCGAATTCTAATTTGCGCATAGATTTATTGCTCGCTTGCATGACGATATTATGAAAAACGGGTCGTCGAACATTGGAAATAAAAGAGTTAGATGCGAAAATCGTCGAAGAAAGGATGGAATTATATAACATTCTTGGACACTATAATTAGAATGATATGATGTATTTATATTTTATTAGAGAGACATCATATTTTATCCATATGTAACCATCGCAATCATGCGTCGATTCCCAGAGAACCGTTTATCCGATACACCACCAACAACAACACGTCCATCTTGTAACATAGAGGTAGTAGAAGTATCAATCGTATATCCGTGCGTTTTCAAATAAGAAAACAAGGAAGGGATATCATCAGACCCCATAAAAGCCCTATTATTTTTAAATGGATTCCCAATCTTGGACACAGGATGTCTTAAAAGAACAAAAATACAATTAGACCCATCAAAGTTAGGTGTGGATTGTTGGAAACGTGAAAGTTTTGAAAGATTAATATGAGTGACCATATCACTGAGTGAACCGGCCGGATCACAATTGAGTGTAATAACATTTTGATAAACTTGTAAAATGGAATTATAAATGGGTTCTAAATACAATACAAAAGATAGATTGGAATCAAAGGGATTATCTTCAATAGTGGAGGATGGTGTAGTATCCTGGGATGAATTGTTTTGAAAGGTCATATTCATACGTTTCATATATATTTTCATTTTATAATGTATTAAAGAGAATATCTAATTATATAGAGGAGAGCTCTTATAGTGTAGAGGTTATCACTCAAGACTTTGAATCTTGAAACCCCGGTTCGAATCCGGGTAGGAGCTATTCCGCCTTGGCTCAATGGTAGAGCGTCATCAAAATATATGTTGAAGGAAGTAAGTTCGATTCTTACAGGCGGAACCGTATATTACCCCGATAATTCGAATATATGAAAAAGAATATTAAGTTTTGATAATATTTGAATGTTTATTCTCTCGTAGCTCAGCTGGTTAGAGCGTGCGACTGTTAATCGCAAGGCCACAGGATCGAAACCTGTCGAGAGAGATACCGGGCGTAGCTCAGGGGTAGAGCATTCGACTGTAATGGTTTCAAAAGCAAAAATCGAAATGTCGCTGGTTCGATTCCAGCCTCCCGGAAAGATTATATACGTGTTACATGTTTATAATCAACAAAACACACAACTGTAAAATTGAAAGGCTTTTTAAATAAGATGTTACGTGTATAAAGAAGAATGAATGAATATAAGAAATATAGATTTGATTTCACAAAGGATGTGGCTGGGTTGATGTATAGTTTCACAAAAGAGCATCGTGATGAGACAGCAAAGAATTTTAGAGCAAACTGGAATGAATGGATAAATAGGGGAGACGTAAAACGAATTTTAACAACAGAATGTGAACTGTTGTTAAATCAAGGATTCAAAGGAGATGCGTGGGATAAAATGTATAAAAGCGCCCGATATTATTATAAAAAACAACCGAGAGATAGAGCCTCAAAGCATAAAGAAAAACAAAAAGGAACAAAACATACAAATAGGTTTAGTTTAAACTTCTTACAAATGATAGACACTAATATTTCAAAACATATACAAGATGAGAAACCGCAAATAGATTTATTTAATGAATTTTGCGAGACAATGTCGGAAGAAATAATAGACGAATTGCGTGTTATAAAAACAGAAATGGGTGAAATACCAGAAGATATCAAAGAAAAGTTAAAAAAAACATACAAAAATAGATTTTATAAAAAACGAAACACTGTAGTATAACGGTTTAGTGACGACGCATATTACAATATAGATGAATATCCATCTTTTTTTAATAAAGAATAACGATAACAATATTCTATATAGATAGTATAAAATGAGTAAAAATAATCAAAATAATCAAAATAATCAAAATGAAATAAAAGTATTAGGACAAGGAACATATGGTTGTGCAGTGGAGCCACACAGAGAATGTGGAAGACGAGGACAAATAAGCAAGGGTTTTTTATCAAAGATACAAAAAAATGATAAAACGACGGAGAATGAGATAGCAATAGGAAAAAAAATAGCACAATATACAGATAAATTCGCACCTATAACAGGGTCTTGTCCATTAACATCAGGTAAAATCCAACGAGATATATTAAAAAAATGTGATAAACTAGATAAAACAAAAGAAGCAATGATTACAAGCAAGATCCGTTATGTAGGAAAAGAAACACTGGATACTTTTTTACAAAATATTATTAGTATGAAATCAAAAGATAAATCAACAAAATATTTAAAACAAATAATAAATAAACATTTATTTTTACTCGAATCATTAGAAGTATTAAATAGAGAGAACGTATTACATTTGGATATAAAGAGTGATAATATCATGATAGATGATAGAACACAAAATCCAATAATAATAGATTTCGGAATATCATATGATGCTAGTAAATTACAAATAGAGGAATATAAAAAGACGACAGAACCCTTTGGTATAATAATAGATTATTATACGCCGTGGTGTTTCGAAATAATATTATTAACACATATATCCAGATATTTAATGGGAAAAAAAGATGGTAAGTCGTTAATAATAGATGCGGAAAAAGAAAAACGTGTAATAACATCAGATGAAATAGCCAAATTAAAAAGTGAAACATTGGAAAAATTCATAAAGAAAAATACAATACTACAAATGTCTATATTCACCGACGCCGAAAAACAAGAATATCTATCAAGATTACAAAACATGATAAATGGATTTGAAGGAAAAACATGGACGGAAATATGGAATATAATAATAGCTACCAAAGATACGTGGGATAATTACGGACTATCTGTAATGATTTTATCCGAATTAAAAATATCAGGTTTAATTCAAATATCAGAAAATAATACAAAAAATAATACAAAAAATAATACAAAAAAT
>Ga0209632_10005277_pt1 | contig 11229 bp, 17 predicted proteins | sample COG_10_FD_184754 | JGI IMG/M metagenome (GOLD analysis project Ga0209632, IMG submission 184754) | Pelagic Microbial community sample from North Sea - COGITO 998_met_10 (SPAdes) (version 2) | ecosystem: Environmental > Aquatic > Marine > Neritic zone/Coastal water | place: Helgoland, sampling...
TTGTGTTTCAACGTAAAGGATATCCTCCTTTAGATCCTGCTAAACAGACAGCTACAAACATTAAAAGAACTGCAGCTAAAAAAAAATTCAAAGGTGAGAATATAGAAAAAACAAATTTTAAAAATAAAGATGTTATTTCTAAAGATGATGTACCTGGAAATGAGGAATATAAAGGTTACGTTAAAACAGGTACAGAATATCCTCATGGCGAAGGTACTTATATATTTCGCAATAAAGATAAATCTATTTATAGTATTGAAAAAGGTATCTTTGAAAATGGATTTTTAATTAATGGAACAGAAATTGAATATTTGGGTTGGTGCATACATAAAACAATAGGTAAATGGAAATGGCATAGCAATGGCAATCGTCATGAAAGGATCTCTGGTAAAGGTGAGGAACTTTATTACAAATCAGAAAGTGATATGAAAAAAAATAAACCTTTTGGTTATTTGATAGGTACTTTCGATGATGGAATGATTTTAAAAGGTGAAGTTTTTAAACCTTTTCAAATCAATTATACTAGCAGTGATTTTGTTAAAAAAATTTTAATTAAAAAAATATACAAAAATACTGATTATTTAACTGAATATACAAACGGTAATTTAGAAAATGGTGAGATATTTTTTGAAAATGGAGATCATTATAAAGGTGAATTTTCTGGTGATATGCCACATGGCATGGGAACAATGACTTATAAAGATGATAGTAAAGTTAAGGGTAGATGGCATCATGGAAATATTGCAGAAGATAACCAGTAATATTTAAAGAAAGCATTTAAATTTTAATTTGAAGTTATATTTTGAATCAGTATATTAAAAATGTTGATAGATAATGTTATCTTTTAATATTAGGGAAGAGCAAATATGATTGCACTTAATTAGATCTTCAGCAATATATTTACTCTTCCCTCAATGTTATTAATTTTTAGTAACTTTATCCAATCAGCATAAATTAATAGTACAATACATGCCCATTAGGTTAGGTATTGGATTCGAAGATCTATATTGTTGATATTTGCATCCTTTAAAATCTATTGGTTAGAAAGGATATATGAGAAAGAAACACTTACAAAAAAAGATCAAGTTTTATTCATTATTTGCAATGTTGAAATTAACAAGATGGTTATTTCGTTGTTCAAAAAGTCTAACTAAATTAATCTATCAAAAAATAGATTGGAAAGATTATAGAAAGAAAATTTCTAAAGTTGATCCTAGAGCTCAAAAATGGGTTAAACATAATAGTTGGTTTGGAGAGGATGAAATTTTGACAAGAGCTTCTTTTAGAATTCACCAAATACTAGTAGAATTTGAAGGCATAGATCCTAAATCTAAAAAGTATTACAATGAAATTGATAAAAGAATTTATGAGCAATTTAAGGATAGAATTAACAAATACTATTCAATGGATAATTAAACTCTTTATTAAGGAATTAAAAAATGAACATTAAACAAACCGTTATTTTTGCCTTCATAGTAATAATCATTGGATTTGGATTTAAGGATTTTTGTCCCAATTATAAACAATTAGAAAAATCCAGATCTCTTATTGAAAAGGTTGCAGATGGTAAAGTTTATGAATGGGCAACAACCAAAAAATGTGAACTATCAATTGTTTCAGTAGACGGTGTTTCTTTAGAAAAATATATGAAAGAAAATTTTTCAAAGATTAAAGATGATGAAGAAATAAAACGGTTAGAGAAAATGTTTAAATGAAAAAATTGTATGTGGTTATTTAGTTCAAAAGATCATCTGTTTAATTATTTAGAGGAAGTTGTTGTAGATAGAAATTTTTTAAATTTACATAATTATATAAATAAATTTGAATTGGACCAAAGAGGTAAATCAGATAACAATGATAAACATAAAATTATTTATGAGAATATTAGTTATGATTTCTTTATAAACAAAAGAAGAGTTAGGTTTAGTTGTACAAAAAAAACTATAAAAAATTATGAATTATTCTTTGATTATTTTGAAGCCGAAATGATGTCCAAGACAGATAAAGGATACATTGGTTTGCCCAGTTTAGCTGATATGAAAGAGGCAAAATCTCTTTTTCCATTCAGAATCTTAGAACTTTGTTCTATTGTTTTAATTAAAGAAAAATACAAAGGCAGAAATAGAGAAAGATTTATTAATGCAAGTAGTAAATATTATTTATGGATAGCACAGAAAGAAAATGGTTCATGGGAAGATGATCTAGTTAAAGATTTTAATTATGTTTCAAATAAATTAATTAAAGAAACATTGAAAAATTTAAATCAATTAAAAAAAAACCAATAATATTATGATCTTAGCTCGATTAAAATGGAATACTAAATTAGTTGAAGTGGATAAATTTGTAACAAAGTTCAGAAAAAAAAATAAAAATAATGATTTAAGAATTGACGTTAAATTAACAGATACCGAATGTTTAATTTATCTTTATAGGAAGCTTCATTAATGAAAAAAAAATTCCCTATTGAAGATCATGATATTTCTATTGGCAAAAAAAGTAGTGCTTTCCTTAAATTTGATTTTGGAGATTTAGGTGTGAGAAAAAATGTAGATAATTATAATGAAATTTCAATAGCTACTGAAAGAATACATAATTTCTTTGTAGATCATAACATGACTAATAATAATAGAAAATTCTCAGAATTGAATTGTTTAGTTAGTTATATGATACCAAATGAAGAGCAATATAAATTTTTTCTGAAAAATAAAAGATATAAGAAGGACTATGGACACAATACTGAAAATTATTTAAATTATAATTTATTTAATTATTCTAAAAAAAATAAGCAACTACAAGTGCAATCAGCTTTTTTAGAACTTTCACAACCGCACACGCTAAGTCTTATTACTGAAAATTTAGAAAAAATAGATAAGATAGGGTTTTACAATACTATATCTGTTTGTGATTTATTTCCTGACTCAGAGGAATTTCAATACAGTCCATTCCCAAAATATATAACAAATTTTTTAGGTCATAAAAAATGGTTTAATCATGATTTAATTATTGATGAGCAATTTTATAAGGAAGGTTTATATAAAAATAATTTAGATGATTTAGTAGAAGCAAGAAAATTCGTTGACCCAAAAATTAAATTCGAGATATTAGGTGCTAATGAAAAAGAAAAAAAATGTTTTGATTTTGCAGGTTTATTTTAGAAACAAAAATATTAAGAAATTTAATTATGTCACATAATGTTTTAGCCTTCATCATTGCCTGGATAGTTGCTGTTTCTTTTTGTATTGAATATTTTGATTGGGCTAAAAATAAAGTGATAACTTTTTTACTTATATTATTTTCTCTTCATACTTTTATTTATGGAATATATATTTTTTCTAGTTGGGGTAATTATGTTTCACAAAGATCATCTAATTGGTTAATGGAGAATCCTAATGCAGATAGTGTTCCTACAGTGTTTTTGATTCTTCCAATTTATCCTTATCTGTTAATTTTCTTAGGATTATTTGGACTAATATTCTATTCATCAAAATTAAAGAAAATGTTACATTAAACAAATGTTAATATTAAATACAGTAGATGATATTATTAAAGTAATTTTTGAAGCCAAATTAAATCCTCCAAACAAACTAACTTCTACTAAATATAACGACAACGTTACTTATGAATGTGGTTGTAGAGAATTTCATAGAGTTAACGATCCCTCAAATATAATTTTTGCAATTGCATTCCCTGTTAAATTTGTAATGGATTGCAAAAATGGCTATGTAACATTTTTTCAAATCAAAGGTTTTTTTAAACAAAAAGTAACATCATTTTGGACCACAAAATCTAAAACATTCTCAAACGCTTTAGAAAAATTGGGAATTAAATTTTAACTATGGAAAAATTAATATTAATACTGGGTGTGCCTCTAATGTTTATAAATACATTTGGAGGAATAGTTGCATTAGTTTGGCTTATAGTAATAGGAGATTATTGGTTTTTAATTGGAGCAGGAGTTTTTGCTCTTTTTTTTAGTGCTTTTGGTTTGGGATTACTGATGCTTCCATCCACAGGAGTTCAAATGGCTGGTTTCAAATTGATTGAAAAAAAACAAAATATATTAGGTTATATATTTTTATATTTTGGTAATTTACTTTTACTTGCAGCATTTGCTTCTTGGGTAATTTATGTTTACGCGTTTGGACTTTCAAATATACAAAGCGCATCAGATTTATTTCCTATTATGCTTTGGTGCTATGGAGTTGCTACTGGGCCAATTCACTGGATGGCAAGCAAAGAGGGTAAAAATAGTGAAGGAACCCAAATTATGACATTTTTTATTTCAATTGGGTGCATTGGAATGACTATAATGATCTCTTTTTTTTATATGAGCTTATATACATCGATGATTTTTTTTCTGATATGTGTTTTCTTTAGTATCAATTTACTTTTTTATGAGTCTTATAAAATAGCAAAAATACACAAATGAAAAAACTTTTAGGGATCATCGTTCTGGGTTTATGACACTTGAGATAATTATAATCTTATTAACTATCGTCCTTGCAGTTTATTTTTTATTTAGACCTACTTCTAAAAAAGAAAAAGACAGGTTTGAAGATAAAGATAACTGGAGAGGTGGGTTTTAAATGAAAAAATTTTTAGAAATTATTGTGACTTTGTTAATTGGAATTATTTTAGCTTCATGCCAACAAAATTGGCAAACCACCAGCACAAATACTAAGCTAGATAATGATAAAAAATATTGTAAAGCGGTAGCTAATGCTACCACTCCAATTTATATTTGTGAAAACCCACTAATGTGCAAGCCTAAAGAAAGTTCACTCGTTTTTGAAACATTGGCTAAAAATAAAGGTACATTTAACAAATGTATGTACGATAAAGGCTATTATACTGATTAAAACGATCTTTCATATCTACATTAAATCTTTCATATCTACATTAATACGAATAGAATTTATTAATGAAAAATCGCATTTTAGATTTATGGGACAAGTATAGCAAATGCGATAAGCAAACAATCGTTATTGTTGCTGTTTTAGTATTAAGTGCAAAGTTATGTAAAGCAGATGGTCATTTTTCTCAAGTTGAAGAAGACGAGATATTAAAAATAATCCCACACGAGTCTTATCAAAGAACTATGCTTATAGAAATTCTAGAGGAAGGTGCCAATGATCCCAATCCTATTCAAGAGGACGCTAGAAGATTAAAAAAAATACTAGGACACAATAATACAACTTTTTTTGAATTTATTATTGCTGTGTTGTATCGATTAGCGGAAGTTGATCATATTATCAGTGAAGAGGAGATAAGAGACATAAATATCGTTGCAATTGAATTTGGCGTAACAAGTGAACCGCTTACTCAAAGAATTTTGAATTTACTTTATAAAGATAAAAAGAAAACAAAGTTAAGAGCTTATGGTTAATCTAAATAATATTTTTAATAAATTTTATCCAAAGTCGCAGACGTCTCCTATGGGTAAAAAACTTATTTACCTAGCTTGGGCAATTGAAATAACAGTAGCACTTGTTGGTTTTACAATTGCAGCAAGTTTTATTGTTTTAGGAAATCAAGAAGTTGCAAATGCTACTGGAGAAACTTCTAAATTTAATTTTGAATTTATTATTATTGGATTAGCTTTTTTTGTTGTTGGAATTATGGAACTAACAAAAATCCCACTCGCAACAGCATTATATTATGCAGCAAAAAGTTTTTGGAAAGTTGTATTTTTTTTAGCATTAGTCGCAGTTAATTTTTCAACATTTGAAACTATTATTCAGGGTTTTGAATTAGCGTTCAATCAAAGATCAAAAGTTGTGAAAATTGAAAGAAAAGTTCTAGACACTTTTAAAAATGAATTAATGGTACTTGAAGAAGAAATGAGTTTTGAAGGTAATATTGATGTTGAAATAAATGAAATTCAAAAACAAATAACTCAACTAGAAAATAGAATAACTTCAATTAACACTGATGCAAATAATGAAATAGCAGAGTTACAAAAACAAAGTGCAGGAGCAAACCCCCGAATTGATTTATTATCAAAACAAATACTCAGCAGCGAACAAAGATTACAAAATTTAGAAGAATCTAAAAGACAAGCTGTACTCTCATTACAAAGTATTAAAGAAGGTTTTTTTAATAAACAAAAACAAAAAAGAGACTCAATTAACGCTCAAATAGCTAGCTATGATGGTGATATTAATGATGAAAAAAATTTATTAGCAAAAAATAGAAGTGAATTAGATAAAATAGCTGGAGGTGCAGGAGCAAGCATAGAGCCGAAAATTAATGCCGTAAAAGATAATGCAAGATTAAAAATTAATAATATTCAAAAACAAATCAATCAAATTACTTCAGACCAACTATCATCAAAGCAAAGCTCAAAAACTAAATTAACATTAAAACAAGATGAGTTTAACGAAAAGAAAATCATCATTGAAGAAAAAATAAATACTCAAAAAGAAAAGGTAAATGATATAGCTAGTGAAAATCAAATTTATAGATTAGCTGTTATGATTAAAGTTGGTCCAGGTCAATGGTTTATGGATCAAAAAATTGATGGAGAAATTTCAGAGGCAGATCTTACCCAAGAAGATATTGATACAGCGTTTTGGTTATGGTTTGGTTTTTTAGCATTTATAATTTCAATTATTGGAAGTCTTGTTGCTTTTGCAGGTCTTCATTTAATGGATGAAAGAATGCATGAGATCAGAAATAAACCCGTAGGAAAGAATACTATTAGATATAGATTCTCTAAATTTTTAGTACTTATGATACAATTTTTGAATACCTCAATTAAAACTAAACTTAAACCTATTACGGTTGAAAGAATTGTTGAAAAAGAAGTAAAAGTCGAAGTAGAGAAACCTGTCTATGAGGAAAAGATTGTTTATCAAAAAATAGAAGTACCAAAAGAAGTTGTTAGAAGAGAAATTGTTCATGTACCTTTGTGGACACAAGATCCTGATCTTTTAGGTAAAAAATTTGATCCATCAGAAAGCTCAACTACTTCGCCTAAGAAGAAAAAATAATTATGAGTAAGGAAAATATTAGTTTTAAAGAGAATAACTATGATCCCCTTAATAATGCTATAGACGAATCTATAAGAGCTCAAAGAGCCAAATCATCATGGCAATATGCAAAAGTGTTTGGTTTAGTATTGGTGAGTATTGGTATTCTGGCAGTTCTTCTTGCTTGGGCATATAACATTTTTAAAAAACCTAATCCTGATCTTGTTAGAAAAATTAATGAAGTAGATAAGAAATTTGAGCAAAGTAAATCTTTAGACAAAAAACAAGAAAAAGTTATAGATGGAGAGGTTATAAATTATAATTCAGAAACTCTTAGATTTTTAAAAACCATAAATGGAGAATTTACAATTTACACAAGATTTATCTATTCAACCACAAAAGATTTACTTGAAGGAAATAAACCCAAATCTACAACATGCTATATGGGAAAAGGGGGTGTTGTTTTTGAATATGATGAACCTAAAGAACTACAAACAGCTAGTTTAGAATTATTAGAAATTAATTATGCACAAGCTATGTCTTATAAGAAATATTGTCAGTATAGTAACTATTAGTTTTATAATTCATAATTTTTCATTTGCACACTCAGGAAAAACTAACTCAGAGGGGTGCCATAACGATACAAAAAATAAAACTTACCATTGTCATAATAAAAAAATCAAAAGTAAAAAAAAGATAACTGGAAAATTAAAAGTAATAGATGGTGATACAATTCACATAGGATCATTAAAATATAGATTTTCAGGTATAGATGCACCAGAGAAAAATCAGATATGTGAATTAAATAAAGTTGCTATTAGATGTGGAATATTGGCTACTGAAAAACTTAGAGAAAAGATAGGACTTAATACCGTAAAATGTAGAGAAGAATCTATTGATAGATATAAAAGAATAGTTGCTGAGTGTTTTGTGAATAATGAAAGTTTATCAAGTTATCTTGTTAAAAACGGTTATGCTTTCGCTTACAGGAAATATTCTAAAAAATTTATTTTAGATGAAGATTATGCTAGGCTTAATAAAAAAGGACTATGGTCAATGAAGTTTGAATATCCTTGGGATTTTAGAAAATCAAAAAAAAACTAATTTTTAACCACGCCTCAGGCTTTTAAAACCATTATTTTTTAAAAAAAAATTAAATTTATAATTAGCTAAAATAAGTGGCTAGTTGACTCACTAATTTAAGGAGAATATGACTCAAATGTGTCTCCTATAGTCTCCCAATCTTGAAATATAAAATATTAGTGTTATATACAGTCTTGTGCTGACATCACCGTTAAAGTATTAAAATCTGTCTAGTCCCGCCGTGACGATAAAATGCCGTGTGTAGCAGGAAGAAAAAACCTGTGAGTTAGGAAAGGCACAAAACCCTTAAGTAAAAAATTTTTCACAAACTGCAACTAGTTAATAGGCAAAGTTATGTTGAATAAGATTTTTATAGAGGGATATGAATATATACACAGAAATATTCGGATTGATCGTGGCCACGATTATAATCTTCCCAATTCTATTACCTACTTTCATCTAACATCAAAGCCTATTGATGAAATTTCGAGTGAGCTCCTTTTGCAGGGGGGTTCACTCAACAATTTAAACTTAATAGGAAAAAACTATGTCAGACGAAAAGAAAGTTGTTAAGTACGATCACAACTATAAAAACAGATCTGTAACGGAGGAGCTTGCAGAGCAAGTCTCAGAAAATGCATATCTTCAAGACGCATTAACAATAGCTGTTAAAACCATTGCAAAATTTAGCAAATCAGGTCATGCAATTGCTAGATCTTTATGTTCAGTGAATAGTGCAAAAAATAATTGGGACAGAAGTAAGCATGTTGATACTGCAATTAGAAATGTAGAAAAACTTAGCAAAGACCTACACCCGTTTAGATGCGTACTATCAGCTCTTAGACACAAGGAGGATATGTATGATCATCGAAACAAGACACATACATTAGAGCTTGGAAGTACTTATGGTAACTTTGGTATGCATCATGCAAATGATAGAGAAAAATTATCAGATGCTGTAAATGAAGCTGAGAACCAATGGAAAGAGGAGGACAATAATGAGTAATCCTTTTGATAGATTTGGTAGAGACCTTGCAGAAGCAACACTAAAGTATGATGACCATAACCCTAAGCAAAAGAAAGTGTTAGAGGACTATCTTACTAAAGAAAATCAGTTGCTTAAAAAACAAAGTCAAAACCTCACTTCATTTTTTTATCCAAATGTTGCAAAGAAAAAAGTAGTGCAGCAACAAAAAATAAAAAAACTAATTAATATAGATATTAGTTTGCCACCTGAGCTAACTAAATTGTTGGAGGATAAATAATGCAGGAACCTCTAAAGCTAAATAAAGAAGCATTATCAGCTCTTATCACTGCAAATGTAACTGTGTTTGCATATGACTACGGAACTAAAACTGTCAAAGCTAGTTGGTTAAAACGTCGTAAGCAAATAATTAATTCAGTAGATGATGTTGATGAATATAAAAATTATCACATCATCACTGGAGACAATAACATTGTTGATATTGATTTAGATTGTATGGAAGCCATTAAATTGGCTCCATACTTTTTACCTGCAACTAATATGAAATATGGGAGGCAAAGCAATCCAACATCGCATTGGTTGTTTAAAGTTATAGATCTAACCAAAAAACATACTCGTAAATTCTTTAGCTTTGAAGATCCAAACGTTGATAAAGAAACATTGGTAGAACTTAGAGCGCACGATCACTACTCGATGTGTGCTGGTAAATATCCAGAAGAAGAATATGTAAAATGGACTGACTATAGCTCCATTAAAGAAACTACATATGACGTTCTGTATAAATCTGTTGCAATGTTAGCAGTAGCTTCAATTATACTTCGTAACTACCCAACTGGGGATAGAAATGTTTATATTTGGCAAGTAGCTGGTACTCTATGGCACCATAAAGTTGATGAGGATGATGCATTAAAAATTATTGAAGTAGTTTGTAATGCAACAGGAGATGAAGAAGTTAAAGGCAGATTAGCAAAAGCTAAGCATGTTTATAAAGCTGATACTCCACAAAAAGAAATTGTTGGACTCCCAACTCTTGCAAAAGGTTTGAACTGGACTGAAAAGCAAATAAGCAATCTAAAAGATGCTTTATATGCTGTAACAGGTCGAAGTGCTTTACCAATATTTACTCATGATTTTGTAGAGCGAATTGCCTACATGATGAAGCAAAAGAAATATTATGACCTTGAAGATAAGGAAATGTACGATGCAGAAAGCATTGATGTTAAATATGCTAAAAACTTTGATGGGAAGTACACCCCATTAAAATATTGGAAAATGCATCCTGATAGTAAAGTTTGTGTAGATTTTACATATAAACCAAATGATCTAAATAGATTTGTGCATGTTGATAAAAAGCTCATGATCAATGTGTTTGAGAAAAATGATCTACAACCTGATCCTAAGGCTGACACTGATATATTTTGGGCTTTGTTAAAACATGTAATACCTCATGAAGAATGTAGAGAGCATTTTTTAGATTGGTATTCGTTTCCGCTACAAAATCCTGGTGTTAAAATTAGACATGCAATCATTATGCAATCAGATGAATTTCAATTAGGTAAAGGAAGTTTGTTTGACCTGCAAAGAGATTTGTTAGGTAAACAGAACACTAGAAAGATTGAGTTAGCAGAAGCATTAGATAAAGGTAAAAATTATTTATTAAATTACCAAACAGTTCTAATTGATGAAGCAAAGAGCTCAGGTAGTTGGAGTGAAAAAGCTCAACTTATTAATACATTAAAAACCATTATTAGTGAGGGCTCAATTGGTGTTAGGCAATTGTACAAAGAGTATAGCGAGCAAGACACCATTACTAACTACTGGATCAATACTAACTATAAAGATGCTTTCCCACTACCAAAGAATGAAGTTAGGTATTGGGTTTATTTTAGTCCTGCAAAAAGAAATCAAAAGATATTAGAGGAATTTCATGAACAGAGACTAGGTGGTAATTTAGCTGCGGGCGTTATGGCTGAGTTATTGAATAGGGACCTAAGTAAGTTCAATCCATTGGCTCCAGCACCTTATACAAGTTACAGAAATGAAATGTCAGGAATGGCAGATCGTCCTCTTAATGACTTTATTAGAGAGCAATTTGAACAGGGAGTTCACCCTTTTGATAGGGATATGCTTACAACTGTTGAGTTGTTTGAATACCTAAAAGTTGAGAAGCGATTGAGAGTTACTAGAGAA
>Ga0209632_10005279_pt1 | contig 11227 bp, 12 predicted proteins | sample COG_10_FD_184754 | JGI IMG/M metagenome (GOLD analysis project Ga0209632, IMG submission 184754) | Pelagic Microbial community sample from North Sea - COGITO 998_met_10 (SPAdes) (version 2) | ecosystem: Environmental > Aquatic > Marine > Neritic zone/Coastal water | place: Helgoland, sampling...
GTTTCATCATCACATCCGTTTGCTAATAAAGTTTTTTTAGCTAAATCAAAAATTTCATCTAAGGTAAGGGAAACTGTACTCATCCCTTTTATTAAATATTATTTATGACCAAAGATCAATTTTAAATTAACAACTTTTGAAAGATTTTGACATGTTTTTGATTAAATCAAAATATAAATTTTTGCCTGGGTTAAGTGTAGCTCCCAATGGATCTAAAACACCAGTGCTAATATTCATATCTTTAGCAACTGCATTGATTATATCAGGGTTAAATTGAGGCTCAGAAAACACACAACTTACTTTGTCATGTTCAATTATCTCTCTAATTTCTGCTAATTGTTCTGCTCCGGGCATTACATCTGTATTTACAGTGAATGCACCCAATACATTTACATCAAATCTTTTTTCAAAATATTGATAAGCATCGTGGAAAACAATTGATTTAAAATCTTTATTCAATTCCGATTTTGTCTTTTTGGTTAGTTTGTCTAAATCTTTACGTGCTTTTTTTAAATTAGCTTTGTATTTAGAGGCATTTTCTTGATCATTTTCAATTAAGTGTTCAGCCATTTCTTCTAATATTACTTTAGCATTCATTGGATCTAACCAAATGTGTGGATCATATTCTCCGTGAGCGTGACCTTCATGACCGTGGTCGTCGTGGTCATCTTCTTTATGACCCTCTTCATCGTGTCCGTGGTCGTCGTGGTCATCTTCTTTATGACCCTCTTCATCGTGTCCGTGATCGTCATGATCATCTTCTTTTTTGGCATGCTCATCATGTCCATGATCATCGTGCTCTTCGAATATGTTTCTTTCTCTAAACTTTAATTTATTAAGTCCTTTTATTTCCATTAATTCTATTTTTTCAGCTTTTTTTGCTATTGATTTTAATGGTTTTTCTAAAAAGTTCTCCAAGTCTTCACCAACCCAAAATATTAAGTCAGCATTTTGCAACATTTTTGCATGTGATGGTTTTAATGCAAATCCATGTGGAGAAGCATATCCATCTACTATTAAATCTGGTTTACCTACCCCATCCATCAAATAACTCGCTAATGAATGTATTGGCTTAATTGATGTAACTACTTTAACATCAGCATTTGCTGGTGCAAAAATAGTTAATAAAGATAATATGGATAGTAAAAATGGTAACTTTTTAATGTTTTTCATAATAGTAATATTTTAAGGTTGTTATAATATAACACTATGTAATAATATAACATATATAAGTCAAGTAATTAAATGAACTCAAATAAAAATGTATTAGTAAAATTAAAACAAGCTGGTTTTCGTATAAATGATAAATGGCTAGTTAAAGGTGTAACTTTGCAAATTGAAAAAGGCAAAATAGTTACTCTTATTGGTCCAAATGGTTCTGGAAAAAGTACTACCGCTAAAATTGCTTTAGGAATTTATAAAAAAATTGATGGAGAGGTTGAAAAATATACAAATAAAATTGGTTATGTTCCTCAAAAAATTTCAATTGATTGGACATTACCCCTTAGAGTAAATGATTTTATGACACTAACTGAAAATCTTAATGAAGAAACTATCAATGAAGCTTTATCATTAACAGGTGTAATTCATCTTAAAGGTAAAAATTTAGGTGATTTATCAGGTGGCGAATTCCAAAGAGTATTGCTTGCAAGGGCAATTTCAAAAAAACCAGATCTATTAGTACTTGATGAACCTGTCCAAGGTGTAGATTTTACAGGTGAAATTGCATTATACGAACTTATTAAAAAAATTTCTGATGAATTGAATTGTGGAATTTTATTAATTTCTCATGACTTACACACAGTTATGAGTGCAACAGACCATGTTGTTTGTTTAAATGGGCACGTATGTTGTTCAGGTACACCAATAGATGTTGCTAAAAATAATGAATATAAAGCTTTATTTGGTGAACAAGCCTCACAAATATTAACAAGATATGAGCATAGACATGATCATATTCATACAAATGAAGGTGAGATAAAGAAAAATTAAATGCTAGATGACTTTTTCATAAGAGCTTTATTAGCTGGACTTGGCGTTGCAATAGTAACAGGACCTCTTGGATGTTTTGTAATATGGAGAAGATTATCATATTTTGGTGATACTCTCGCCCACTCTGCATTACTTGGAGTAACTTTAGCTTATACTATGGAATTTAATATTGCTTTTTCTGTATTCATAATCTCATCATTAATCGCATTAATTCTAATACAACTTCAAAAAAGAACTAATCTTCCTGGTGATGCTTTACTAGGTCTTTTAGCGCACTCTTCTTTAGCAGTTGGACTTGTTGTAATAGGTTTTTTAACATTCATCAGGTTTGATATCATGGGATTATTATTTGGAGATATATTAGCCGTAACGGTTGATGATTTATTAATTATTTGGATTGGTGGACCATTAATACTTTTGGTTTTAAAATTAATTTGGAAACCTTTATTTGCTTCAACTGTAAATTATGAGTTAGCAGAAGCAGAAGGTTTAAACCCTGATAGAGCTAAAGCAATTTTCACAGTCTTAATGGCTGGTATTATTGCAATATCAATTAAAATGGTTGGATTATTATTGATTACTGGAATGCTAATTATACCAGCAGCAATGGCTAGAAACATTTCTGATAGTCCAAAGAAAATGGTTGTCTACTCAATCATTGGGGGATTGCTATCAGTAATATTAGGATTGTTCTCTTCTTTAGAATTTAATACATCCTCTGGACCTTCAATTATAGCAGCTGCTTTATTCTTATTCATTCTTTCTTTATTAAATATAAAACAATCAATTAAATTGAAAAATTAAATGGGAATCAATAAAATAGATAAAATGCAGAGCCTTTCAAAAAATCAGCAAATTATTTTTGATTTAATAGATAAATCATCTGAACCATTAAAAGCATACACAATACTTTTTAATGTTCAAAAAAAAGGCATTAAAGCTCCACTACAAGTTTATCGAGCATTGGATAAATTAGTTGAAATAGGAAAAATTCACAAAATTGAAAGTCGAAATGCCTTTATTGCCTGTCATAATTCAAGTTGTCAGGTAGCTAAAGCTACTGCATTTTCAATCTGTGAAATCTGTGAAAAAGTAACAGAAATAAGCAGTGCAAGTCTTTCTAAATACTTAACTAGTTTCAAAGACAAAGATGGCATGAAATATAGTAAATATAATCTTGAGTTTTTTGGATTATGCAAAAAATGTAGATAAGTTATTATCTAAAATCAAAATAAAATACACCGAAAGGAGAATTAATGTTTATTAAGAAATATCTTAAATGGATAAGCACATTTCTAGTTTTAGTTGGTATTCTATTAACAAACCTAAATATATATCCTTTAAATATATACTTTCACGGATTAGGTGTTGTCGGATGGACTATAGCTGGACTCATTAGCAAAGATAAAGCGATACTTACTAACTTTGGACTACAAATACCATTGTTCTTAATTGGAATTTATAAAATTATTATTTAAATTAAAGAATAGCCTGACGATCTAACTGTTCTTATTAACTCTTTTTTTCCCTCAATATTTATTGATTGTCTAAGTCTTCGTATATGTACATCAATAGTTCTACTTTCTACATTCACATTATTAGGCCAAACCGTCTCTAAAATTTGATCTCTTGAATAAACTCTTTTAGGGTTTGCTAGGAAAAATTCTAATAGTCTAAATTCTGTGGGGCCAAGTTGAATTTCTTCATTTGCTCTAAAAACTCTTTTTTCAATTCTGTCTAGTTTTAAATCTTCAAATATCAATTCATTAGCAACAACTTTAGGATCAGATCTTCTAAGAACAGCTTTTATTCGAGCAGATAGCTCATTAAAACTGAATGGTTTTGTAATATAATCATCTACGCCACTTTCAAGACCTTTAATTTTATTTTCTTCCTCACCTTTAGCTGTAAGCATAATGATAGGTAGGTTTTTAAAATTATTGTCTCTTCTAATATTTTTACATACATCGATGCCTGATAAGTCTGGCAACATCCAATCTAATAAGAGTAAATTAGGTTCAAATTTTTTTAACTCTTTTAAACCTTCATTTCCATTTAATGATGAAGAAACAACGAAACCTTCTTTTTCTAAATTGTGCTGGACTAATTGAACTATTGAAGCTTCATCTTCAATAATAAAAATTTTTCCTTTCATTTAATTATTCTTGGATTACTTTGCCCTTTGGCCTACTACCTTTTAAATATTCACCTTTTACTAAATAGCATACTGTTTCAGCAATATTAGTTATATGATCTCCAGCTCTTTCTAAATTTTTAGTGGCAAAGATTAAATGAGTAGAGAAATCTAAATTTTTTTTATCTTTAGACAAGAAATCTATTACACTTTCCATTGCGATATAAGTTAAGTCGTCAACTTGTTCATCTTTTTCCCAAACTTCTTTGGCTTTATCAAAGTTTTTGTTAACATAACTATCAAGAACGTCATTCAGTTGCTTCATAACAAGTTCTCCCAGTCTTTTTAGGTTTCCTAATAATTCTTCTGGCAAATCTAGTGGTAAAGGCTTTACTTTTTTTGCGTTACTTTTTGATAAATCCCCTATTCTTTCCAAATCTTGAGAAATTTTTAATGAACTGATTGTTTCTCTTAAATCAATTGCCATAGGTGCTCTTTTAACTAATAAATTCATTATTTGGGTATCTATTTTAGATCTAAATTTATTAATTTCTTCATCACTCTTAATGATTTTATCAATTGAATCCTTATCAACTTTAATTACTGCATCCATTGCATCACTCAATTGGGACTCGGTTAAGCTCCCCATCTTAATTAAAGAGTCTTTAAGAAATTGTAATTCTTCTTCGTATGACTTTACTGTATGTTCACTACTCATAATTTATCCAAATCTACCTGTAATATAATCTTGTGTCATTTTATTGTCAGGATTTTTAAAAATTTTTTCAGTTTTTCCAACTTCAATCAACTTTCCAAGGTGAAAAAACCCTGTTTTTTGTGAGACACGCACTGCCTGAGCCATAGAGTGAGTCACTATTACAATCGTATAAGTTTTTTTTAATTCATCAATTAATTCTTCAATTTTTGCTGTAGCTATTGGATCTAAAGCAGAACAAGGTTCATCCATTAAAATTACTTCAGGATTTACTGATATCGCCCTAGCTATGCAAAGTCTTTGTTGTTGACCACCAGATAAACTTGTACCCGGTTCATCTAGTCTATCTTTAACTTCCTCCCATAAAGCAGATTTTTTTAGACTATTTTCAACAATTTGATCTAATTCACTTTTCGTTTCACCTTTTCCATGAATTTTTGGACCATAAGAAATATTATCATATATACTTTTTGGAAATGGATTGGGTTTTTGAAAAACCATTCCAACTTTTTCTCTTAATGCAACCACATCTAAATTTTTATCGTTAATGTTCATGCCATCCATTTCGATATTTCCTGTAACCTTACAAATATCAATAACATCATTCATTCTATTTATACATCTTATAAAAGTAGACTTCCCACAACCAGATGGTCCAATTAATGCAGTAACTTCTTTTTCATTTAAATCTAAATTGACATCAAACAGTGCTTGTTTATCACCATAAAAGACATCCAAATTTTTTGATTTTATTTTGATATTACTCATTTAGTTCCATCGTTTTTCAAATTTTTGTCTTAAATATACTGCAACAAAATTCATTACAATTAAAAAGGTTAAAAGCATCATAATGGTTGCTGAAGTTTTTTCAACAAAACCTCTTTCTGCAGACTCTGACCATAAATAAACTTGAACTGGTAATGAAGAAGATGGATCAACTGGACTTGAAGGAATATCAACAACAAATGCAACCATACCAATTAAGATAAGTGGTGCAGTTTCACCTAAAGCTTGAGCCAATCCAATTATAGTTCCTGATAAAGTTCCAGGTAAAGCTAATGGCACAACATGATGAAAAACAGATTGAAATTTGGATGCACCCACAGCAAGAGCACCTTCTCTAATTGAAGGTGGTACAGCTTTTAATGATGCTCTACATGGAATTATGATTCTTGGTAAAGTCATTAACGCTAAAGTTATCCCAGCAACTAATGGTGTTGACCGAGGTAATTGTATAGTAGCAAGTAAAATCTGAAGAGCAAGTAAACCATAAACAATGGAAGGCACAGCTGCTAAATTATTTATATTGATTTCAATAAAATCTGTAATTTTATTTTTAGGGGCAAACTCTTCCAAATAAATTGACGCTAGAACAGCTACAGGAAAAGCTAATAACAAACAAATTAAAATACTATAAAGAGATCCAACTAAAGCTCCACCTATACCTGCTAGTTCTGGATCCCTAGAGTCACCATTATTAAAAAAATAGTTATTAAAGTTTTTACTTATTTTTTTTTTCTCTACAAAATAATCGTATATTATCAATTGAAAATTAGAGATCCTTCTTCTTTCTTCAGGAAGATCTCTTGGGTAATTACCCTTATGTAATTGATCAATGTCATCAGAGGCAGTTAAATCTAATGTGATTGTTTTACCTATTAAGTTATTATCTTTTAAAAAGGCTTTTTTAATCTCAATTTCAGCTTCACTACTAAATAGCTTCAATAATTCATCTTCCTCATCTCTATCTTTTGCTGGATAAGCCTTTATTAAATTTTCTATCATTACGTCATAAAAATCAGCTTCCATTATTTCATCCTGTGAAGCTCCATTTTGAATTTCTAGCAACTCCTGATCAAAGAAAACTTCAGTAGTAATTACTGTTTTTTTAAAAGCTGAGCTTCCTTTTGAGAAAATATTTTGAACTAAAATAACAACAAATAATAAAGCAACAAAAATAGATGCTAAACCATAAAATCTAAACCTTTTTTCAGCTTGGTGTCTTTTTTTTAATCTTTCATCTTTAGTCATATTTTTCTCTATATTTTTTAACAGCTCTTTGAGCGATATAATTCAATACTAGTGTTGCGATAAATAATGTAAGTCCTAAAGCAAAAGCAGACTGAGTTTTTGGACTATCAAATTCTTGATCACCAACAAGAATCATAACAATTTGGGTTGTAACTGTTGTGGTAGACTCTAAAGGATTAATTGTTAGATTTGCTGCGAGACCAGCTGCCATAACAACTATCATTGTCTCACCTATAGCTCTTGACACTGCTAATAAAACTGATCCTATTATACCAGGCAGTGCCGCAGGGATTACAACTTGCTTGATAGTTTCTGACTTAGTTGCTCCTACAGCGTATGAACCATCTCTTAATGATTGTGGTACAGAATTTATTACATCATCAGATAAAGAGGAAACGTAAGGTATAATCATAATACCCATAATTAATCCTGCAGCTAAAGCACTCTCAGATGAAACAGTTAATCCTAAATTTTCACCTACTTGTCTAAAAAAAGGTCCAACAGTTAATGCAGCAAAGAAACCGTAAACTACAGTTGGTATACCTGCTAAAATTTCAATAATTGGTTTAGATACTCTTCTCACTTTAGTTGAAGCATATTCAGCCATATAAATTCCTGAAAATAAACCAACAGGAACAGCAACTAACATTGCAATAAAAGCAATGAAAGATGTTCCTGCAATCAATGGAATAAAACCAAACGCATCTTTTAACTCCTCGAATTCAGCTGTAGTTATTGATGATGCATCTCTAACAAATGCTCTTTGAGGACTCCAATTTGTACCAAATAAATAATCAAAAATATTAATTACTGAAAAAAATTTAATACTTTCAAAAAGTAGTGAAAATATAATTCCTAGAGTAGTTAAAATAGCTATTAAAGATGAAACAAATAATAAGCCCTTTAAAATAACTTCTACATCATCTCTAGCTTTATTGTTACTTTTTATCTTTTTAAGAGAATAAATAACTGAGGCTATAATAATTCCAAAAATTAAAACTACTTTTGAATTTGTAAAAAGATTTGTAAATTTTGCATAAGCCAGAGCACTTTCTTTTAGAATACTATCAATATCACCAAAAAAAGTACCTAAATGAATAGCTTTAATTTTTTCATAAATTAAGTTTGCTTCATTTTTGTCATTAAAAATTGCACCTTGGTTTGCAGCTGTTTCAATAATTATGGATTTTATAATTACAGGTTCAAATAATGACCAGACTAATAAAAATACTAATGCTGGTATTGAGCACCATAAAACAAGATAATAACCATAAAATTTTGGTAAGGCATTTAATTTAATATTATTTTTAATAGAAATGGTTTTTGTTTTTGACCTTCCATAAAAAAACAAAGAAACTGAAAATATAGTAATTAAAAATATTAGAACTATGTTCATTCGCACTGATTGATATATTCTTAATGTTACAGAAATATTACAAATTAAATCTAAGATTGAATCAATAAAAAAGGCCAGTAATAACTGGCCTTTTTTTGGGGATAAGTAGGAATTATTTTAAATTAATTATGTTTAAATCTATCGCTGCAGTTCTTGTAACTTTGTATTTATCTGAAGCTAAAGGAACTAATCCTATTTCAGCTAAATATCCTCTGTTACTCATAGCTTTTTTAGAAGTAAACTCTCTAAGAAATTCTTTTATGCCTGGGATTACACCAATATGAGCTTTTTTTACATAAAAGAATAAAGGTCTAGCAATAGGATAGGAGTAATCCTGAATGCCTTCCAATGAAGGTAGAACACCGTTAATAGATGATGCTTTAATCTTATCTTTGTTAGCCACTAGGTAACTATAACCAAAAAAACCAAATGCATCAGGATTAGATGAAAGTTTTTGTACAATTAAAGTATCATTTTCACCAGCTTCAACTGCAAATCCATCTTCCCTAATTTTAGCACATTCTTTTTTTGCTTTTTTTCCTTCATTTTCAAAAAGAGATTTCGCTGTTTTACTGCATCCTTTAACCATAACTAATGAATTCCATGCATCTCTAGTACCTGATGTTGGGGGTGCAACTAATATCTCAATCTTTTTATTTGGAAGACTTGAATCAATATCACTCCAATTTTTATATGGATTTTCTACAAGTTTTCCATCAATGTCTACTTTTGATGCTAAAGCTCTCCATAATTGTTCTTTTGTAAAATCTGCATCTGGAGCATCAGCTGAGTGTGCAAATGAAATACCATCATTACCTATTATTATTTCAATAATTTCTGCAACTCCATTTTTCTCACATAAAGCTTTTTCTTTTGTTTTAATTGCTCTTGATGCATTTGTTATATCAGGATGATTTGCTCCTACACCTGCGCAGAACAACTTCATTCCTCCACCAGTTCCTGTACTTTCAATTACTGGTGTTTTAAATTTTCCACCTTTACCAAACTTTTCAGCAACCACAGTCGCGTACGGGTATACTGTAGATGATCCTACAATTTTTATTTGATCTCTTGAGTAACTAGTTGTTGTAAAACTAAGAACTAAAAGAAACCCTAAAAAAATATTTACTAATCTATTCATATTTCTCCTTTATTTAGTTTCGTTATGCCCTAATAAATAAATCTGAATCTTGAACATTTTATTAAAGGAAAGTTAAAGTTTTGTTACAAAGACTAACTTTTTAGTTGAATTAAATTGAATTGAATTTCAGATCTATAGTAGTTCCTTGATTTACTTCACTATTGATAATCATTTCACCTCTATGTTGAGAAACTAAATGTTTAACAATTGCAAGGCCTAAGCCTGTTCCACCAACACTACGACTTTTGCTAGGATCAACTGTAAAAAATCTTTCAGTGATTCTATGTATAAATTGTTTAGGAATTCCTACCCCTTGATCTGATATAGAGACAATATTTAAATAACCATCTTTTTTTGTAACAATCTTAATTTCTTTACCCTTCTCACTATATTTAATTGAATTATCAATAAGATTAGTAAAAATTTCTATTAATTTATCTCGATCACCAATGATTTTAAAATTCTCAGTTTTTTGTAAATCTAAATTTATGTTGTTTTTTTTAACAATATTTTCATAAGTCTTCATTACATAGTTAAGTACTTCTATTAAATCTATTTCATGAGTTGGTCTTATATGTTCTTGTAACTCAATCTTTGAAAGAGATAACAAATCTCTGATTAAATTTTCCATTCTTTCAGATTGGGAGGTCATTACTGGTAATAAATTAGTAACTTCAGAGTTCTTTTTTAAATCTACATTATTTTCAAATGTCTCAAGTCCCATTTTAATAGATTGCAGTGGAGTTCTTAGTTCATGAGAAACATTTGCAACAAAGTCTGATTTCAGTTGTTGAAATTTATAAAATTCAGTCAAATCTCTCATAAAAAGCAAACAAGATGGTTCATCAAAGAATAAATTACGATTATCTTGGTAGATTGTTACGTTCATTCTAAGAACTGAAGGGTTTCGCAGCTCTATTTCAAGATCATTAGAATTTTCTCCATTGAAAGCTTTCTCAATTGAGATTAACAAGTCGGGATTTCTTAAAAATCCACTTATATTTTCGTTCAACTTTGTTTGAAATCTTTTACTGGCTGAACTGTTGCTGAATATTATTTCTTTAGATTTATTTAAAATTATAATCCCTTCAGGTATATAATTTAAAAGATTATAAATATTTTCTCTATATTTCTCACTTTCATTTTCATCTATTTTATTATCTTCAATTTTAACTTCTGTGTTAATGCCTAAAACTCTTTCTTTTTTTAAAAGAAAAAATAACAAAATAGCTATTATGATTATCAAAACAAATGTTAGAAGTTCCATAAACTACTTTACTCTTCCGTATACATCCTGAAATCTTACAATATCTGTTTCTTTTAAAATTGAGCCTACCTGTGCTTCAATAATTTTTACTGGTTTTTTGTAGGGATTTTCAATTCGATGAACTGAACCTAAAGGAATAAAAATAGTTTCATCAGGTTTCATTGTAAAGTATTTCTTATTTAAAGTAATTTTAGGATTACCTTGCGTTACTACCCAGTGCTCAGCCCTATGATGATGTTTCTGAAGACTTAGTATACCCTTAGGTTTTACATATAATTCTTTTATTAAAAATTCTTTGCCATTGAATAAATTAATGTAACTACCCCAAGGTCTATGAAATACATTTTTCTTTTTAAAATATTGTCTTTTATTTCTTCCATACATTTTACAGATTTCTTTCCAAGATCCTAAATCAGACCAAGGAATATCTAATTTGATAGCATTAATGTCTTTTGTTTTTTCTAAAATTGCATAGTCAAAAGACTTAGCTGTTGCTTTAGTAAATGCTTGTTTGTTTAAATAATACACATTACTTTTATATTTTGCTTTTG
>Ga0209632_10005284_pt1 | contig 11221 bp, 8 predicted proteins | sample COG_10_FD_184754 | JGI IMG/M metagenome (GOLD analysis project Ga0209632, IMG submission 184754) | Pelagic Microbial community sample from North Sea - COGITO 998_met_10 (SPAdes) (version 2) | ecosystem: Environmental > Aquatic > Marine > Neritic zone/Coastal water | place: Helgoland, sampling...
AATGACAATAACATCGCAGTTTATCACCATAAGTCTAATGTATAGTGGAGAAATCGATGAAAATAAGCCCGATAAAGAATATTATGTATCGCGTTATGTCGGAGATAGTTTAAATTTTAAAGAAGTGCAGTTTCCTACATTAGAAAAACTGCCCAACACATTATTTAGCGATATAGGAAATAATACTTTACATTTATACTTAATTAGACACGGACAAGGCACCCACAATGTATTATCTGGAATGAAAAAGAAAACCGCATCTGTATTAGGCGACGTAGATACCAGTCTTACCGAACAAGGTGAAAATCAAATAGCACGTGCCGGAAAATATTTTGGGTTAAATAATGATAGATCACAAGATAGTATATTCAATAGCAATTATTTATTTGTATCAGATCTACAAAGAACAAAACAAACTCTTGCTGTATTTTTATTGAATGCTCAAAAATATAGTGGTAGAGTAATTCATGCGACCGAAATGATCGTATTACCATGTTCACATGAACTGAATTATAATAAGGATGGAAATTGTGATGGTTCATATGGCCAAACATTCGCAGGGAATGAGAACAAATCGGCATGTAGTAACGTATCTTCATGTGATAAAAAATTTACTACATACGCATTAAATTGGAATTATTATAATGGTTTTTACAATGGTACTCGAAGGAAACCTGGTTCTCAAAAAAAACAATGTCGTAATACCAGTATTATTTCTGAAGCAATAGATATAATAAATGATAATACTACAACGAGGGATAACGTGTATTCATTGGGTGGGAGAAAAAATAAAAGAAAAATTACAAAGAAGTTGAAGAAGTCAAATAAGTTGAAGAAGTCAAAGAAGTCAAAGAAGAGGCATACAAGAAAGAGGGCAAAACTAACAAATTCAACGCATAGAAAAAGGCAAACTTATAGGAAAAATAGATAATATATTATATAAACTAATTAAGCATATTAATGGTTATATAATATATTCTATATGGATCCAACAAGTCAAGAGCAATTTAAATTAACATTTTTTATGAATTTTATTAATCATTTTAAGACACACAATATACTAATAGATTCAATTATATCCACTCTCATGATGGGTATAATATCATTTTTTACTCAGTCTTTATTAAATAATTTATCCCTCGATAGACTGAACATTTTTTCATCTATATATAACAATTATATTTGTCGTCAAAATGTAATAATTATTGAAGGACGTCGCTTAATTTCCACAACTAATTATTGGGGAAATCAGGCACCATCATATTCAAATAGTTTTAAGGCCCTATGGGATAATATATTAAAGAACAATAATGATAACCCGCAAATTATATCTATGCGTGAAATAACATGCAATTATGTAAATTATTCGGATCCATCAAAAAATATAGACAACATTATGGTAATTGACCAAGCATCCAGTTTTAGAATAGATAAAGACAAAGACATACATGCGTTATGTAGTATTCATATAGATGCTGATAATGACGACACTAAGACAACATCAAAATATGAAATAATTAGACTAAAAATTTATAGCCATACATACTCGGTTTACGGTATAAAAAATTATATAAATGATATAACAGATAATTATTTAAAGACGATTAAACGTAATCGCGGAAATAACCAGTATATATATACGCATATCAAAAATAGTTATACCGATTCCAAATATGAAATGTGGCACGAATGTATATTTAAAAGTAATAGAACATTTGATAATATGTTTTTTGATAATAAAGAAAAGATACTAAAAAAAATCGATTTTTTCACGAATAATAAGGACTGGTATGATGAATATGGTATACCATATAGTCTTGGTATTGGTCTACACGGACCACCAGGAACCGGTAAAACTTCATTCATTAAAGCACTTGCTAATAAATTTCCGGATAGACACCTTATCGTATTATCATTCAAAAATATAAAAACGCGAAGACAGTTAGAAAGTTTCTTCTTTGAATCAACATATAATGCTGATAATGATAAACATTCAATCGATTTCTCCAAAAAAATAATCATATTTGAGGATATAGATTGCGCGTCTGATATTGTATTAAACCGTAGTAATAAATCGGACCAATCGTCGCTGATTACAGTAGAAGATATATCTAAGCTTTTAAAACCAGATATAAAAGGCACAACAAGCACTGAAATAGTACAAGGTCCGAAAAATGTAGCAAATGAAACCGATAAATTAACATTAGATGACATACTAAATCTATGGCAGGGGCTAAGAGAGACCGATGGTCGTATTATGGTATTATCTTCGAATCATTATGATAAATTAGATCCAGCATTGATTCGACCCGGTAGAATAGATATTTCACTAAAAATGGATTTGGCATCACATGACGTGATAAATAGTATGTATAATCATTTCTATAAATCATATATACCCAAAGATAAATTAAATAAAATAAGTGAATTTACATTTTCGCCAGCCGATCTTTCAAATATATTTTATGATTGTGACAGCAAAACGGCGTTTATAAATGAACTTATAAGTAGGTCAGGTTCTAATAAAAGAAAACGAAAGTAATGATTATTTCTTATCTATTTTACGTTTAATATTTTCTTTTATTTTTTCCGCTCGACTTTCCATGATATGAGAAGTAACCTTTTCTATATCTTCTTCTTTAGTAAAATATTTAGATAGAGCGCCTAACAATAATTTTTTATTGATAGGTTGTTTAACTTTACTTGTTGTATAAACAAGCTTTCCATCACTCAAATCGAAACATTCAATATCGTTAGTTTTCATAACATCCATTAATTGTGTGCTTAAATCTTTTTGTATTGTCTTGCGTTCCTTTATTTGCTTCTGTAATAGTCTTATTTCTTCATCAACTGTGATCCATCGTTTGACATGAGTAACTAATTGATCTTTTGTTTCCATTAAATAAATAGTATAATTAATGTTTATATTATTTATTTTGTATCAATATTTTTATTGTTCAAATACGTTTTAATTTCGTCGATTAATAATGACTTCTTCAACTTGTAATATTTATTTATATTGTAGTCCTTAGCAATAGCGCGCAACTCTTTCACGGTCATAATACTATAATTTTCTGCGTTAGTTGTAATATTCTTATTTTTGGGCGTTGATTTAATATGAGTATTACAATATTCGAAATAACATAATGAATCGCATGTGTTTCCTTTACGTTTTCCGCTTTTAAAACGGTAGTTACATGTATTTTCACACATAGTCCAGTTAACAGGATTGTTAACATATGTTATTTTTCTTATACCTTTCATTTTAATATACGGAATCAGTTTATTTTGAACATTGCGACAATATGGACACTTGATCTGAAATTCCTTTAATTTGACTACTTCCAATCGTGATTTGTTTATTTTTTGATTGACGATTTCATTAAATAAAGGCAGATAGTTAAATTCATGTCCACATTGTAGTGTAATACTGCTTGTTTTATCTATAATTTTATTAGATATCAAACACATATTATCATTTGATGATGATATTTCATCTACATAATCATTGTTTAACATACTGAAAAAATTAGCAGTATCTTCCATTACATACGACATTAAGGAAATATATCATAAACTCTTTATACTATATTATATATATATGTCAATATACACATTATGGGGGCCGGCTACATGGTATTTATTTCATACTTTAGCCGAAAAAATAAAAGGTGACAAATTTTTGTTACTTAAAAATGAAATGTTAATGCTAATAAAAAATATCTGCTCTTCATTGCCTTGTCCAGATTGTTCTGTACACGCAAGTCACCTACTTGCTTCATATAGAAATTATCATATGATCAGGACAAAGGATGACTTTAAGAAATTCTTATTTAATTTTCATAATATTGTAAATGGTAAAACAAATAAACAAGTATTTTCCGTCGATATCCTTAATAAATATCAAAACGCAAATTTAGCACAAATATTTCAGTATTGGTATGCGAACTTTATAACAAAAAGTGGTGGAATAAGTAATGCATTACTTATAAATTCAATGGGACGCGATAATGTAAAAAAATCAGTTCAACGTTTTTTACAAACCAATAGTCATCACTTCAATATTTAACATTGTAATTAATCATAATAAACATATAACACATATATATTTATTAATAAATGGACCATTATAACGCAAAATATACATCAACAATAGAAAAATTATACGGATACCCGAGAAATATAGAAACAGACAAAGCATTAATGGCAGACAACATACTCCCTCATACTTATACTATAACTGAACGTGTAGATATGACAATGTATCCTACGTATAGTATCGACCCAGATGGATGTGATGACGCAGATGACGCGTTTAGTATTTATGAAGAAAACGAAAGTCTATTTTTAGCGATTCATATAGCCGACCCAACGGAATATATAAATATCAAATCGTCATTATGGAAAGACATAGAAGAAAAAATAGTTACCAAATACCCTTCAAATACCAAACCAATACATATGATGCCGGAAGAAATAATGAATAAAGCGAGCCTAATGGTGAATGACTACGGTGATATTAAATTAGCAATAACCATTTTAACTGAAATAAATAAAGATACCTATCATCCTATGGGTGCGATTAAAATTTTATTCTCCAAAATTAAGGTCGAACAATGTAATGCTCTGAGTTATAAAGAGGCCAGTAATATTATATATTCAAATAATGTCATCTATAATGGCTTCAGAATAAGTACCGCATTAAAAGAAATAAGAAGTAGTAAAACCAAAGGAACAATAATGAATGAATTATCTAACTCATATCCAAAATACGAAAATAATATTCCATATTTATATTGTGATACAGTAGATGAAACGATGATGAAACAAATGATAGCTGAATTTGCTATAATTGCAAATTCATTTGTAGGTGAATATTTAAAAATAAATTTTGAAGGTAAGGGATTATATCGTATTTGTTCGGCAAAAGAATGGCTGAATACTGTTTATGATGGAATATCAGGACAAGATTTATTAAATGAAATAATAGTAAATGGAATCAAAGCTGAATATTTTACAACAGTAAGCGCGCATGATTTGGTGGGTGCCCCCGAATATTGCCACTTCACATCGCCTATTCGTCGATTATCTGATTGTGTATGTCACTATTTATTGAAATATATACATTTAAAAAAACAAGCCGATTATCTGATAGCGCCATTTATAAATACTCAATTAGAGAAATATTCGAATGACTGTGTGCGTATATCAAATACTACAAAAAAAATTCAATATAAAGATATAAAATTCCGAATGATACAAACAATGAGTCAGTTATTAATAGATAAACAGATACTAACTATTGGATATTTTGTAAGCAGTTATATCGGATCTTTTTTAAATATTATCATAAATAGTATTAACGAACATTCAATTTATATATCATATACATTACGTATTGAAGATTTACAGACGGAATACAAGATTAAAGAAATGAAACATATAAACATTACTAAAGTCAAATGTATAGGTAAATTTGATCAAGGAAGTATACCTGAATTAGATGCGGTATACATGTGATAATACTCTATGACTGTCTAAATTTTATAATAATTTTATATTATTATAAAATGGCGTTTATAATTGTGAAATGAGCTCTCCATTTTTATAAACATTACATTTGAATGTTTGTTTCTCAGGGCGCTTACATACTGTTTTGTTACTTAAAAGTTCATTAAAATACAATAGATTATCGTTACCGGTTGCATGGAAAACAGTAAACCATCCTGCTCCAAATATGAAGCCGAGAAGTGCTCCAAAGAGAATTCCTGTAGCAGTAGTACATTTACCTGTTAATTTAGTAAGCGCGTCTATTGCGAATATACTGAGTAGAGTAATAAGAAGCGAGTAGTTCATTTCTTCATTGAAATACATAGGAATAGTTAAATACGCAATAGTGAAAGCAATGAACATACTGTTAAAAGCCGGGCTGTTATAGTTGTTTGCCATGAATGGTGCTTCTATCATATCACATGTAATAGACCTATCAGGAAAAGAAGGACTTTTAATAAGATTCATGACAAATATATTCATTACTGACGAGAGTAATACGCCTGCTAAATATATAATCCCTTTCACATCTTGATTTATTACAGAAGCCATCATAAGTAAAGTTCCTAATAACAACGGCGATAATGCTGATATTAATTTAAATACATTACTAAAATCCATTTTCACTGCCATGTTATATATCTATATACATCTATGAAGATTTAAAAAACATAAATATTTAATTCTCTTCAAAAATAAGTTCAAATACTTCGCTTATATGTTCTACTTGATGGAATGAAATTTTAGATACATCCTCAGTATCACCATATTTTTCCAAGAACATTTTGTAGTCTTTATCATTTTCTTTGGGAAATAAAAACTGGGTTACACCAGCCTCTATACCGCCTAATATTTTCAGGTCTAAACCTCCGATCGCGGTTACTTGTCCCTGTAGGTTCATTTCACCAGTAATGGCTACTGTATTCTTAATCTTTTTGTTATTTATCAGACTGTAAATAACTGATGTGATGGCTGTACCGGCTGAAGGTCCGTCTTTAGGTGTTGCGCCTTCAGGACAATGAATATGTATACCCTGACTCTTAGTGGAATCGAATGAGGCGATCATTTCCTTTTTAGTCTTATCGTCAGTGAGATTCCATGCGAGTGTTCGTGCTACATTCATACTTTCTTTCATTACATCGCCCTGCATTCCTGTTAATTTGAAATCCAACATTGTTCCAGATGGGAAAAAATGTGATTCAATTGGAATAATGCCACCTTTACCTAAAGCATTTGCCCATAGTCCATTTATAATACCAACCTGTGATTGCTTATGTATTTTTTTAGGCTTAAGTGCGTGTCGTTCTTTCAAGAATCTTGCTTTAATTTGCTCCTTAGTAATATGAATAGGTAATTCAATACTATTGATATTTGCGAGTAAATCTAAATTGATTTCTCCTACAATTTCGAATAGCAATTCCTTTAACTTTCGCACACCAGGTTCATATGTGTACTCTTTAATAATATATTTCACGACTTCATCGTCTATTTTAATATTTCCGTCAAGTCCCATCTTTTTACAAATTTCGGGGATAATATGTTTGTGTGTAATAACTAATTTATCCGCAACAGTAAGGTGATCGAATTTAACGCGATGAATTCTATCCAGTAAAATTTTGTCAATGAGTCCGGGATCATTATAGGAGAATATAAAAAGTGCTTTTGATAGATCAATGTCAATTCCACTGAAATATTTATCCTGGAAAGCATCGTTTTGTGTAGGATCAGTTAAATGAGTTAATACGCCAATAATTTCCTTTCCATGTTCGGTCATACTAATCTTATCTAATTCATCAATAAATATAATGGGGTTCATACATTTCTTTTCAATTAATATATCTACAATACGTCCCCATGTAGAACCGACATATGTATAATTATGTCCTTCTAATGTGCTTCCGTTACTGGAACCACCAATTGCGATAAAGGAGAAGGGACGAGGAGTTCCATCTTCATCTGTTAAGCAATGAGCGATACCATTTTTAGCAAGCGATGTCTTACCTACACCTGGAGGTCCTTCAAATCCAAAACAATACCCAGTATTTTCACCATTTATCCATTGTCCAATGATACGTTCCACTTGTCTTTTAGCTTTACTGTGACCATAAACAGCATCGTCTAAAATGTCTCTTGATTTTACAATGCCAGAATTTATATTATGTTTCACATCTTTCATATTTTGTATAGTCGTGTTTATTTTTTTAATATTTGATAAATCAACATTACATTGAAGTTGTGACAAAAAATCAACATTATGTTTAAAACCGACTATGGCGACAATGATAGCTTTTTTCATTTCTTCTATTTTCATAGCAGTAGTATTAATTTTAGAACCACATTTGTTTAGTTTAATAATTTTATTAATAATAGAAATTAATTCCAATAATTCCTTTCTCTTAAGACTCCCGACATTTTCTACTATTTGATTTTCGCATGTTAATACCAATTCGTTCATTTTTTGATGGAATATATCTATCTTCGAGAATATATCAGGACCGGTTGTTTTATTTTTCGAATCGACATCAAACTCTACGCCATTCTTTTTGAATAATTCTAATACAGAAAAATATTCATTTTTAATAGATGGTATTATAGTCATCATCTTTTCTTCACGGTATACATTAAAGGGAATTTTCAGTAGTCCTTCTAAAAATTGTCTGGGTTTATTTCCAGAGTCTTCTGATTTTGCCTTTACTTCTTTTAATTTCATAAACGCCTTTTCTTTAACGGTGTCATCTACTTTCATCAAACAAATTTGTTGTTCCAGAGGGATTTTATTATGATCTAATTCGCCAATTTCATTGGTATATTTAATTGTATTTTTCATTGCGTCTTTGAAATATTTTTTAACAGACCATGGTAAACTATCAAATAATTGTGTTTGTTCAATAGTATCAATAGCTCCATTGTTATCATTCGATAACAAGTCGTATAACAAGTATGCCAAATACTGCAATTCCACGTCATTATTATGTAATAAAAACTTTATAATTATATTTCGTTGATTATATAAATCGTCTGTTATGAATTCCTTTACTAACATAGAAATCTGTTTTTGCTTCATTAAGCATACGCTATTTATCATACCAATATATTTATTATACAATTCAGCATTAGAATATATAAGTAATTCTTTAGTAGTTAGACTGGAAACAAATCGAGCGAATATATCGTCATTAAAGTCTGGGTCATTGGGTTTATCTCCTTCAATTGACAATAGTTTCTTCTGAATAAAGCTATAATTCATACATTCAATATTAATATCATCTACAATTCCGCATATAATTAATGATTTCTTGAGAGGTTCATGTTGTATGGCGAGCTTAACGCCATATACTTTAGTCTGAAATGATTTACTTGTTCTTGATAAGTCAAAACAATCGAAATTTTCCGCTGATTCTACGATTGTAAAATCCTCTACTATTTTATTCTTCGCTATTTCTTTTTTCTTACGTTTTTCTTTGTATGCCATTACTTTATAACCAATAGGATGCACATATTTTTTAATCACTTCGTATCTATCTCTATTTTCGTCAGTTATAATTGTATTTAAGAAATCCCCACCGAAACATATAGTGATAAGGTCATCGATGCTATATGTTCCAAATGATTTCAATAGTGATGACAAATCATTGTTTATCTCCTGTAACTTCGATACACACAAATCCAAATTAGTTGAAGGATTATGTTTAATATCGTGAAGCATTCTGTCTAATTGCGAAAATAATAATTCTAATGACGACATACACATATTTATTTCATTTGGACCCAAAATGTCTAAAGATTTGTACTTTTGAACGGCTAAGCAAGTTTTTTTGATTATTTCCTGAAATGTAGAAATTTTTGACATGATAAACGATGATATATCCTTTGGATTATTAACGACACCCTTGTGTTTCTGGTCGTTAATTAGTATAATTTCGTTGTTCGATTTCATATTAATATACCGAGATTTTATTATTAACAGTAAATTTTATACTATTATTCATATTTCATTAAACAATATGTAAAATATCTTAAACATATCATGTAATATCATATATAATAATGGGTATACCAGCGTACTTTTCATACATCGTAAAAAATCATCCGACAATTATAAAGAAATTACAAACTATACATGGAGCCGTAGATAATCTATTACTTGATTGTAACTCTATTATATATGATGCCCTATTTAATATAGAGTTTACTACAAAAACTGAATATGAATCAGCCATTATCGAGTATGTTTGTGAAAAAATTAGACAATATATTAACGATGTATCACCTACATCTATCATTTATATTGCTTTCGACGGAGTTGCACCAGTTGCTAAACTTGAACAACAAAGAAGCCGTCGTTATAAATCGTGGTTTACAAATCAAGTGTTAAAAAAAGAATCCGCATGGGATAGGTGTGCGATTACTCCAGGAACTCAGTTTATGTGTGATTTATCTGATAAAATACATTCTACATTCGGAAAAAACCCGTTGTGTAAAATTTCTACCAGCACAGAACAAGGGGAAGGTGAGCACAAACTTTTCCAACACATAAGAGAACGTCCGGATATGTATTCAGATAAAACAACCATTGTTTATGGTCTTGATGCGGATCTTATTATGTTATGTATCAATCATATGTACTTATGTAAAAATATATATTTGTTTCGCGAAACACCTGAGTTTATAAAGCATATTGACAAGTCATTGAATCCAAATGAGCTGTATATATTGGATATTATGGAATTGTCCTCTAATATAAGTCTTACGATGAACAATAATACAGTATGTAATACCGAGCAAGAGAAAAATAAGCTATTCGATTATATTTTCATATGTTTTATGCTTGGAAATGATTTTATGCCTCATTTCCCTCATATCAATATCAGGACGAATGGTATTCATATTTTGATGGATGCTTACAAAGAGACTATTGGAAATTGTGGATTAAATTTAACGAATGGAAAAGAAATATATTGGAACAACTTTAGGAAATTTGTTTCCTATTTAGTAAAAAGCGAACCAACATTATTTCAAGAAGAATACGAAAAGCGTAAAATGTTACAAAAACGTCGATTTACGAATGACACACCAGAGGAGAAGTTAAATAATATTCCTATAAAGGATTTATCAAGTGAAATGTTTATTGACCCATATGAAAAACAGTGGAAATTTAAATATTATAAGGTTTTGTTTGATATGGATGGAAAGACAGAAGACAAGAAAAATATTTGTAAAAATTACTTAGAGGCATTGGAATGGAATTTTAAATATTATACTTCATCGTGTCCAGATTGGTCATGGAGATACAATTATGATTATCCGCCACTTCTTGAAGATTTATTACCGTATATTCCATCCTTTTCAATTGACTTCATAGAAAATAAACCACCACACGCAATTTCGCACTACACGCAACTTGCATACGTTCTTCCAAAAAATAGTTTAGATAATCTTCTTCCAAAAAATATATATGATAAAGTGATATGTAATCCAAATTGGTATGAAAATGATTGCGTATTCAAGTGGAATTATTGTAGATATTTTTGGGAGGCCCATGTCCATTTACCTGATATTCCAATTGATTCACTCGAAGCAATTGTCAATAATTAATTTATTGATTTCTTCTACTATTTATCTATTAACTTTTAATATATCATATATATATATTGATGCCATTAAAGGTATA
>Ga0209632_10005285_pt1 | contig 11219 bp, 12 predicted proteins | sample COG_10_FD_184754 | JGI IMG/M metagenome (GOLD analysis project Ga0209632, IMG submission 184754) | Pelagic Microbial community sample from North Sea - COGITO 998_met_10 (SPAdes) (version 2) | ecosystem: Environmental > Aquatic > Marine > Neritic zone/Coastal water | place: Helgoland, sampling...
TCTCCTTTTCAGTTCCATAAATAGCATCACTAAAGGATTTGTCGTAAGCAGACATGGCTTTTGCAATGGTTCCTGAAGCACCTCCAGCTCTGAAAAAATGCCTTACCGTTTCTTGTCCGGCACCAATTTCCGCAAAAGTTCCGTAGATATTTTCATTCAAATTTATTCTTAAAGCTTTGTCTTTTAATGAAGGAATGCTTTCAATGATAGCATCTCCTTTAAGCGTTATTTCCATCTTTAAAATTAACGGGGTTACCTCACAAAGGTATCACTTTAGAATAGCTTACAAAAAAAATAGTCTATTTTTGTTGAAATTAATCATTCATTGAAAATTACATTTTTAGGCACGGGAACTTCACAAGGGATTCCAATTATTGGAAGCACGCATCCCGTATGTTTGAGTGAAAACTCTAAGGATAAACGTCTTAGGGTGTCGGCACTGGTTCAATGGGACGATTTTTCGGTCTTAATTGATTGTGGTCCAGACTTTAGACAACAGCTCTTACGTACCGATTGCACCCAAATAGATGCCGTTCTGTTCACGCACGAACACAGCGATCATACCGCAGGTTTGGACGATTTAAGACCTTTTTTTTACAGACAAGGTGCCCTCGATGTGTATGCACACGAACGCGTTTTGAAATCGCTTTACAAACGATTTGATTATATTTTTGTCACCGAAAATAAATACCCCGGGGTATTGACTTTGAATGCACATCCAATTACGGATGCTCCTTTTTCTGTGGGCAGCAAAGAAATACAGCCCATCAACGTGCTTCACAATTCACTGCCCATTTTTGGCTTTCGAATGGATGCATTTGCCTACATCACCGATGCAAAAACAATTTCAGACTTGGAAGTTGAAAAGCTTCAAAATTTAGATGTTTTGGTTATTAATGCCTTGCGAATTGAACCGCATGTCTCTCATTTTAATCTCGAAGAAGCCTTGGCATTTATCAAACTGGTCAAGCCAAAAAGAGCTTTTTTGACGCATCTGAGTCATCATTTAGGCTTTCATGAAGCCGTGCAAAAAAACCTACCGCCAAACGTTTATCTCGCTTACGACCAACTACAAATATCTATCTAAAATGAAAGGAAAAATATACCTTTATTTATTCATGTTTTCAATCTTAGTCAATGTGTTCCAGTATGTGAACTCCAAAGCCATTATTGATAAATATGAAAAAGACATTAAAAAATTTAAAGCTAAAATTGAAGCCTTGGAAACCTCAAATTCAGAAGCCACTCTTTTAGAAGCTAAAAAAGCAGCAGCAGAAGTATCTACTGTAGAACCTTCGTTATAGTTGTTCTAAATTTTAGTTGAAATCCAATCTCTTAATTCATAGAAGTTTTGAGGGGCGACACCATGTCCCACAGGGAATTCGCTATAAGTATGTTGGATGTTTAAAGACTTCAAAAACACAGGGGTTTGTCGTGCCCAATCGATGGGAATCACTTGATCCATACTACCATGAGAACAGTAGAAATTCAGGTTTGAATAATCCAATTCCTCTAAATTTTCAGGGAGAATGTCATGATTCACATAACCACTCAAGCCAATGATGTTTTTGATTTTTGTGGGGTGATTCAAAGCCGTTGCCATTCCTAAAATGGTGCCTTGGCTAAAGCCTAAGAGCGTTACATTAGTTTGATCGACGGGATACTGTTTACAAGTGTCGTCAATACAATCGACTAAAATTTTCATAGAAGATTTCGCCTGATCGTTATCGTTCCATTTATTTTGTTCTGCATCAAAATTAATCGCATACCAAGCATTTCCACTCGGTTGTAGGGGATAAGGGGCTCTAATTGAAATAATGAACAATTCTTCTGGAAGTTCAGAGGCAAACGAAAACAAATCATTTTCATCACTGCCATAGCCATGAAGCATCACTAATAAGGGTGCATTTTCTTTGAGTGTGGACGGTCTTGAAATATGAACTAGTGGGAGTTTTACACTCATTTATTTAATATTTTTAAAAGCAGATTGATAGAATTTTCCAACCAAAGGGATTGGAATCATTTTTCCTGATAAGGCCGTCGAGAATCCATAAATAAATAGAATCCCAAACGCCATCCAAAATGAAATGGTAATTTGTAAATTATCAAAGTGTCCTACAGTGTAGCCTAAGGCCATTAACGTCAACCACAAACCCAAAGACTGGCGGATGTGAAAATAGGCGAATTGGCTTTTTGTATCCGCATTTGAATTGTAGGCGATAACCACTCCTATCAACCAAAAATAACTTATGAGCGCATTGGTTTTTCCAGACTTAATATCTTGATCTTCTATCATTAAAGGGCTATTGAAGTAGTGTTTTTCGCAATGATGCCATAAACTTTTCCTTTTAGTTTTGAACCTATAAAGAGCGAATTTTTTGATTTTGAACCGATGTGTTTTTCTTCAAAAACATAAGTTTCTGAAGGATTGAACAAAGTCAGTTGTGCGCTCTTTCCAATGTTAATAACATCTGTTTTTAAACCAAAACGTTGTTTTCCTTTTGTCAGTAATTGCACCGCTTTTTTGGTTGTAAATAAGGCATTCAAAGCGCCAAAAGCACTTTCCAATCCGACCGTGCCATTTTTGGCATAATCAAATTCTATTTTTTTATGCTCGATATCAATCGGGTTATGATCTGATGTGACCATATCTATAGTACCGTCTTTGAGTCCCGCAATAAGTGCTTCTATATCTGATTGCGTTCGCAAGGGAGGATTCACTTTAAAGTTGGTTTCAAAGTCGTTTAAACGTTCATCTGTAAAAAGTAAGTTGTGGATGGCAACACTGCAACTGATATCTAGTTTTTTTGCTTTCGCTTCCCGAATTAATTCGACTGATTTTGCAGTAGATATTGTTGGAATGTGTAGTTTTCCTTCGGTGTATTCTAGGAGAAATAAATCACGTGCAATTTGCAGTTCTTCTGCCAATGCAGGCAATCCTTTCAATCCGAGTCGTGTGCTCGTTATATTTTCATTCATCACCCCTTTTGTGGCCACTCTGGATTCGTGTGGGAAAGAGTGCACCAATCCATCAAAACTAGATGCGTATTGCAGGGCTATTTTGAGGAGATTTGGATTTTCAATGGGTTTTTTATAATCTCCAAAAGCGATGCTTCCAGCAGATTTCATGTCAAATAATTCGGCAAGATCAACGCCTTCGCTCCCTTTGGTGAGCGCTCCAATAGGGTGGAGGTTGGTCGCAGAATTTGCAGCTTTAGACTTCACAAACGCAATGTCTGAATGCGAGTCAATCACGGGATTTGTATTCGCATTGAGGGCAATGTCTGTAAACCCAGAGGTTGCCGCCACTTGTAATCCATTTGCAATCGTTTCACGTTCTTCATACCCTGGCTCTCCAAACGATACACTGCTGTCAAACCATCCACTAGACACATGGAGGTTTTCTAATTCTATTACAGGATATTTTTTTGGGTTTTTGAGAGATTTAGCAATTTGAGTAATGAAACCGTTTTCAACTAAAATGTCTTGAGTTTGATTGTGGAAATCACTTTTTTCATCAAGAATGGTAGCTGATTTTATAAGTACGTTCATTTAAAATATTTTAAGATGAGCATTTCAAAAGCTAATAATATTAGTGCAAAAATAACAAACCATTTCCATAACCAAGTCACATTCGCCTCAATTTTTATATTTTTAAGCGTAGCGTCCAAAGAATTCTCAATCGAAACTCCTTGTATTTGAGTGAGATCAGAATAGCGCAACTGGCTTTCAGTTCGAGTATAGTTATAACTCACATGAGTCAAGGTGTCCGAATCCTTTAAGATAGAGTAGTGTCCGGGCTCACTAGGTTGTTCTTTTGTTGTGATGCTTACTTTGGTGTTGAAATTGGTCTGTAAAGGAATAAATTGAGACCCTTTATGACCTAATTTTAAAATCCGATCTTTCTGTAAATTCACTTTAAGATCAAAGTTGTTTTCTGCGCCAATCCAATAGTAAAGCGGCGGTGTTTTTAAACTCGATCTTCCGATGTTATAAAGCGTAGGCACGATTAAGGGAGAATTCACAAAGTTAGAAGCCTCGGTTTCTACGGGAGCTGTAAAGACAAACAATCCCTTAAATTGAACTAAAAATGCCTGTTGATCTTCAAACGATAACACACTGTTGGCTTTGGTCGTAAGTGGATAATAACATTGAACCGTTGGGTATTGAAAATTAGAAACTTGTTCTTCAAAAACGTCTTTTAAAATGGGATGCTTAAACGCGATGTTGGTGATGCGTTTTTCTTGAGTTGAAAGCGGTTCAAGTCTGTGTTTTGTCTGTGTTGCTAGGAGCTGGTTATAGGATTGTAAATCTCCATCTTTTGATGGAATCATGACGACCAAGCCACCTGTGTTCATAAACGTTTTGAGACTGTTTTGTAAGGCGATTGAAATCTGATTCAAACCATTTAAGACAATTAGATTTTGGGTTTTTAGTTGACTGTAATCTAAAGTCTTGTAATTTAGACTCTGAAAGATGAATTCATCAGCTGCATACAGTTTCTTTAAAAAGGTAGAATTAGAATTTTGATTAATGGCTAAAACGGCTATTTTTTCGGCTTTCGGAATGTTAAAGTAGAACGTATCATCATAAGGCATTTGAGCATCTTCGATGGAAAGTTTGCCGTTAAACTCTACTGTATTCGGAATTACAAAAGTGGTTTTGTAATTCTTAGATTTTTCTAAAATAGATTTCCCAACAATTTTCTGATCTTGGTATAAAGTCACAGGGATGGGGGCGTTCGTGTCACTCGATGATTTACCGCTCACATTCAAGGTGTAATTGGCGTTAAGAGAAGGTTCTAAAGACACAGATTCAATATAACTATTGGCAGTGTTGATTGGTTTTAAAGGCACTAAAACGATGCGTATTGTAGTGTCTATTACGGACGGGATTTTATCTTCATGTTGTTGAAAATCAGAGACGAGCACAAGTGTCTTTGAACTTGTTTTGGAATCCGAAAACAGTGTTGTCCCTTTTAGAATTAAGGTGTTTAAATCCAGCTGATTTTGACTGTATTCCAGTGAGAGTAAGTCTGTTTTTAAATCTTTTATAGAGGTTGATTTGTAACTCTTGTCGTTGGTGAACAATCCAATTTTTTCGGTTTCATCAAAGCCCGTCAACACATCTTGAACGGCTCTATTTAGAAGAGATCCTTTAGGACCAATCGCTTGCATGCTGAAGGAATTGTCTAAATAAACCACCGTTTCAGAACTGTTTTTTTCTGCTGTTTGATTGGATAAATAGGGTTGGCTAAATGCGATAATGATACAGGCAATGGCCAAGAGTCGTATCAACAAAATAAGCCATTTTTTTAGTTGGGAACTCTTTCGGGTTTGAAAACGTATTTTTTGTAATAAGGCAACATTTGTAAACGCTTGAACTTTGAAACGTCTCAGTTGAAATAAATGAATAAAAACAGGGATGAGCAGTGCTGGAAGTGCGTAAAAAAATTCTGGGTGTAAAAACTGCATCTGATGGATTGAATTGTCAAATATAAAAACTAAAATTTGATTTGGTTAACAGAAGAAGAAATAATCGTTCATGGCGGTCATTTTGCGACTTTGAAAATACTGCTCGATTTCCAATTGCGCCTCGTGATTTGCAACGGTAATAATGCTCTGATAATTTTCGATTGTACTCAGGTATTCGAAGGATTTTAAGGTTTGATTGTAAATGTCTTTTCCTATTTTTTTAGGGTTGTCACACACCCATTCAAAGGAGATATTTTTTTCAATAAGTAATTGCGCTACTTTTTTTCCTTTGGCACCCGCGCCCCAGATTATGATGGTCTTTTCTTTATCATGCGACAGCTCTAAGAAATAGTTAACTTTTAATTCTAAGAAGGAATTTTCGGCGTAATGCGCATCGACTCTTGAAGTTCTTACCGCATAATCGCGCCAATGGTGCAATACATCATTTGAGGGAATACATTTCAAACCCTGTTTATAAAATCGAAATGCTAAATCGTAATCTTCAGGATAGGTGTTTGGAGTGAAGCCTCCACAGCGTTCAAAGTCTGTTTTATACACCATCCAACAGGGAGATGGAATCACACATTCTTTATAAATTTCTTCAAAATTAGTGCCTTGAGACGTCAACGCATTGAGCCAAGTTTCATAGCGTTTGTAACCATTTCCAATCCCCGCTTCTGAAAAGTATCGAACGCTTCCCAAAGCCAAGTGCCCTTCGCCATGCGTGATAAGCGACTGTTGCATCTGCTCAAGTTTGTTTAAAGCCATCACATCGTCACTGTCCATACGCGTCATAAAAGTGCCTTTCGCTTGTTTGCAGCCCGTTCTTAGCGCCTCAATAATACCAGTTCCGTCATTGCGAAGCAAGTGGATTCGAGCATCGGTATCAGCATAGTTTTTTACGAGTTCATAACTTGCATCGGTGGAACCATCGTCCACTATAATGAGCTCCCAATGAGTATAGGTTTGATTTACAATAGAATCTAAACATTCGACTAAATAGGATTCCGTATTTTTAAAGGGAACCAGAATACTTATCAGATGTTTCTGCATTAGTATTTAGCTGCCTTGCCATTTGCGGAGGACTCTTTAAGAAAGATTCTTAAGTCTTCATTCGCCTGAATTAAATCTTCATTACGCAAATACATCATGTGTCCACTTCGATAGCCTTTAAATGTAAAACGCTCTTTCATTTTTCCGCTAGGGTCTACTTGTGACAAGGTGTATTTCGAATTAAAATAAGTGGTTGCACCGTCGTAATACCCAGATTGATTCAAGACTTTAAGATAGGGGTTTTGCGCCATGGCCAAACGGAGGTTGTCACGGGTGTTGTCATCATCGTTATTCCAAGGATGTACAGACCCAAACATATTGTATTTTAAATCGGTTGTAAATTTCAATTCACTTTTGATATAATGGTTGATGGCAGGTGTAAACGAATGCAACCAAGAAGTGAGTTCTGCACTGTAATCAGGACTATCGCCCGATTCTTTTTTGTCAATTCCTAGGTAGCGAGAATCCAAACGTCCAATGGTTTGACCGGTGTCATCACGAAGTAATTCTTTCCAGAAAAATGAATTCGGAACATCTAAATTGTGTTGTAAAATCACTTTTTGACTCAAGCCAGAATAATAGGCCATTTTTTCACTGACCGCCATTTTTTCAGCAGCGTCAATAAAGCCACCTTTTGCCAATGCGGGTATGAGTGTATCAATGGCATAGGCTTCGGATTCTGGAAGAATGTCTAATAAATCTTTGGATTGAAGTGCCTCTGGTAATTTATTGTGATACCATGCGGTTGCGGTATAATAAGGGAGGTTCAATGCGGAGGAAACGGGGCCTCCAACACGTAAGACTTTATAATCTGCGGGAGATACTAAGATCACGCCATTTAAGTACATCCATTGGTTTTGTTGGAGTTCTAAAGACAAGCCCATCACACGGGTGCCGCCATAACTTTCGCCAATGATGTATTTAGGAGATTCCCATCTATTTTTTCGACTTACAAATGTGTTGATCCACCCTGCTAAATATTTGATGTCTTCATTGATTCCAAAAAATTGTTCTCGATCGGGCATTTCCCCTTCTTTGTTAGGAAGCATTCTGGAATAAGCGGTATTTACAGGATTGACAAAAACAATATCCGCTTCGTCTAAAATAGAATTTGGATTGTTTTTAAATCCATAAGGCTGAACAGGATAGCCTTCAGAATCAACATTTAAAATACGAGGGCCTGTATAGGCAACATGCATCCAAACGGACGCCGATCCTGGACCTCCGTTAAAGGAGATGATTAAGGGACGTGTCGCCCTATTTTTCACGTTGTTTAGCGTGTAATAGGTGTAAAACAAACTAGCGATTGGCATCCCTTCTTTATCCCAAACGGGCTGCATGCCCGTTTCAGCAGTATAATCAAATTTCACACCTTTTACGGTTGTGGAGTGGGTGGTGGTCACCATCGTATCTACAGGGACTTCAATAGATTGACTGGAACCAATAAACAGAGACGTTAAACTGATATAAAAAAGAATATTTTTCATTTTATGAAATAAGTGTTAGGATTGACTAAAATACAATCTTTAGGACAAAAAGAAAAAATTAATTTAAAAATCTGCCAATGTGGAGGCAACGATGGCCTCTGCTTTTGTTTTCTCGTCTGAGTGTACATACAGTTCTTGAAATCCATAGGTGGGCGTTCCAAAACCTGCCAGTCGTGCAGACTCCGTTTCATCCTTGACAATAGGAGTGATGCCCTGTTTTTCTAAGTTTTGAGTAATGAGTTGAACGACAATAAAGCTACCAGCATACAGTTTTGAATAATTAGATTCCATAGGTTTTAATTTTTAGTATCTATAGATCCTCCAGAAGAAGATTTAACAGATATTTTTATAGAAGCTTCGTAATTTTTAATGTGCGCGCCGCTAGAGGCATTTGCGTTAAATTCTTCTAAGCATTTCACAGATAAATCCGATCCGCTGGATGCTTTTGTTTCGCAAAATTCAGCAATTAATTTTGAAGCATTTAAGTCACTTCCGCTTGAAGCGTTTCCAATGAATTTTCCAGTTTTTCCTTCTAAGGACAATTCACTTCCACTAGAGCTACTGCTACTTAAGAGTTGAGTATCCACGGCTAGTTTCATTTCGCTTCCGCTTGAAGTACTCAAGTCAAGACTCGGAACTTTTAGTGTATTGGTACTAAAAACATCACTACCACTTGAAGCTTTGATTTGTTCGATAGTGATAAAATTAACGACCACTTTTTTGGAAGCAACATGGTGGGTGCTTTTATCCATATAAATTTTAAGCGTTTCATTTTCAATTTCAGTGATGATTAATTCTTGAATGTTTTCATCTGCTTGAACTGAAATACTTGGGCTATCACTTTGTGTTAAAAAGAGATCGATACCTGCACTTACTTCGATACTGCTGAACGATTCATTACTGTTTCGTTGTTCAGTGACTACAACGCCGTTGCCACGCACGCCTTTGTTAAATGGAAAGGAATTGAATTGACAAGCGTTTAAGGCAAGGCTTACAATGGCAAGGCTGATAAATTTGATAAGGGTTATCATGATAGTTTAGGTTTTAGGTTAGTTGTTTTTATTTAGGTTTGGGCAATCCAAGCATCGCATGGATTTATGTTCTATTTTTAGATAATGTTCTTCATTTCCATTGTCTAAGATGTCATTGTGTCTCGAGTAGTTTCGGTGATATGAATAGGTGTTTTCATCTGGAAACAACACGCTGCCAATCGGCAGTTGTATAATGACTTCAATGTTTTGTCCTCTGTATTTTTGTTCTATATCTGTAAGGAAAAAACCATCTAAAGACAAGGTGTTATTTTTGAATTCATATTGATAATCCAACGCCTTCGCTCGTTCTTTAGCGATCAAATAATCGACTCCAGACGCTTTCTTTTCGACTGAAATACTCCCAATAGAATCTTTTGTAGACCGTACGATCAGCCTTACATCAGAACCATAAATTCGTTTCGTATCCTGTTCGTCATAAATGATTTCTAAGTTACTATTGCGATGTAAATATTTCGAGTATAAGGGATTGCCTTTCATTTCTAAATACAACGTATCCATTTTTGTAATAGGCAACTCTACTTGCTCAGTGACACTCGCATCCAATCTATAATCGGCAGCTTGTTTCATACTAAATACGATGATTGTAATTAATACAATGAGCCAAACTCCTAAGAGTGAAAATTTAGTATAACGGTTAAATAGTGGAATCCGTTTGGAAACCATGCGCAAACCTAAGAGCAATATAAAGACCAATGGAATTCCAGCAATTAACAGTGCTAAAATAGAAACCAACCATATTGGCAAGCCTGTGGAATTGACGAGCTCTGCAAAATCCATCCCTGGAAAATGTACGACATCAGCAATGCCAACCGTTAGTAAACTTATAAAAAACCCAATAAGAATGACGATACTAAGAACAATAAAAAACATTCCAATCGCTTTAAAAATCAATTTAAAGAAGAGCAAAATGAGATCCCCAATCGTTTCAAAAAAAGAGCGTGATTTTGACTGGATATTTTTCCCCAAATCATTTAGCCTTCCTGAGTTGACGCTGTCTTTAACGCGCTCTAGACTCTCTTTAACATTACCAAACTCTTCTTTTACTTTTTTCTCAATATTGGTAATGTTGATGGGCTTTCCCATCATCGATAATTTTTCGGCTGTTGTATTCGCAGCAGGAATTAAAATCCATAAAATAATATATAATAAAGGTCCCATTCCAGCACCAAAAATTAAGATCACCCAAATCAGTCTTATGATAAGTGGATCGATTCCAAAATAATACCCAAAACCAGAAGACACGCCTCCTATGTATGAGTTATCTCGATCTCTAAATAAACGTCGTTTTTGACTGTCTGATTTTTCATTTTTAGGCGTTTCTTCAAAAATTTCTTCGTCTATTTTATAATCCTCAGGCTGTCCCATAATGATTACAATCTCATCCACTTCTTTGTTTGAAATGACTTGTTGACTTGTTTTGATGCGCTCTGAAAACAGTTCAGCAACACGCCCTTCGATATCTGAAATAATTTCAGATGAACCTTGGGTGTTTTGTAACGAGGCTTTGATGGCTTCAAAATAATTCTGAAGTTTTTGATAGGCATCTTCATCTATATTAAATAAGATCCCGGCTAGATTTATACTTACAGTTTTGTTCATTTTTTTGTGGTTTTTGGGAGGGTTACTAAAGTGACTGCGTTGTGGAGTTCGCTCCACGTCGTTGTTAATTCAACTAAAAACAATTCCCCAGTTTCAGTGAGTGTGTAATACTTTCTGGGAGGTCCGGTTGTGGATTCTTCCCAACGGTAATTGAGTAGTCCAGAATTTTTAAGCCGTGTCAGAAGGGGGTAAATAGTACCTTCAACCACCAGCAATTTTGCTCCTTTTAAGGTTTTTAAAATTTCGGCAACGTAGGCATCTTTATTTTTTAGGACGGACAATATGCAGAATTCTAAAACACCTTTTCGCATTTGCGCTTTTGTGTTTTCTATTTTCATTAGTATTAATTTTTTACAAACCTAATACATAAAAAGGTATTATGCATAACATAGTATTATATTTTAACTTAACTTTAACAAATAAAGATATTTAAAAATTACTTATCTTAGCTAACAATCTAATCGCACAAATGGACTTCACACCAAGAAAACTCAATTTATTTTTACTGTTCAAATTACCATCTGCTTATCTGACAGGCGTAAGGGCAAAATCGA